>ERZ772977.1726-NODE-1726-length-10530-cov-2.879141_pt1 | contig 10530 bp, 6 predicted proteins | sample MGYA00511131_ERZ772977 | MGnify/ENA primary metagenome ERZ772977 (study PRJEB29015, sample SAMEA2737935) | human oral metagenome | biome: human oral; feature: human-associated habitat; material: dental | place: China | collected 2151 ...
GAATTTCAGTAAATTTTACGGAGATAAAAAAGTAGTCGATAACCTGTCAATTTCTGTACAGTCCGGAGATATTTATGGTTTTATAGGGGCAAATGGAGCCGGAAAAACCACAACAATAAAAGCGGTAGTCGGCATTCATGACTTTGAAGGTGGAAGTATAACCGTTGGCGGGCATTCAATTAAATCACAACCTGTGATTTGTAAAAAAATGATGGCATATATTCCGGATAATCCCGACCTTTATGAACATTTGACAGGGTTTCAGTATATAAATTTTATTGCTGACTTGTTTGAAGTTTCTACTGAAATACGTAAAGAAAGAATTCAAAAGTACAGTGATTTATTTGAGATGACAAAGTATCTTTCAGGATTGATATCTTCGTATTCACATGGTATGAAACAACGAACAGCAATTATTTCAGCACTGGTACATGATCCGAAGTTGTTTATTTTGGATGAACCTTTTGTCGGACTCGATCCTAAGGCGGCTTTTTGTTTGAAGAGGATAATGCATGAATGTGTGTCAAACGGTGGAGCTGTTTTCTTTTCAACACATGTATTGGAAGTTGCAGAAAAATTATGTAATAAGATTGCAATTATAAAAAACGGGAAGTTAATAGCAAGCGGTAATATAGGAGATGTAAAAGGAGATAAATCCTTGGAAGCTTTTTTTATGGAGGTAGAGGATAATGAGAGAATTGTGGATACTTATTAGAGTGCAAATATATAATTTCTTTCCGATAAACGAAATCAGATATTCGAAAAATAATAAAATCTCCGGTAGTATTACAAGCTTTGGAATAACTGTGCTTTTTGTATTTTCCTGTATATATAATATCATGACAGCAAAAACGCTGGTGCAAGTAGGGCAGCAGGAATTGATACCTGCATATATGTTGGCGGTATCAAGTTTTGCTATATTATTTTTGACAATATTTTATTCTAACGGGATTTTATTTGGCAGCCATGATATGGAAGCACTCTTATCTTTGCCTGTGAAAGGATTGTATATCATAAACAGTAAATTCATGTTTATGTATTTATTGAACTTTTTTATAGGTTTGATGTTTATGCTTCCCGGAGGAATTGTTTGGGTAGGGAGTGAAAGCTTAGGGGCAGTTGATATTATTCTGTTTTTTCTTTCTATATTGTTTGTGCCGTTGATACCTATGTGTATAGCGGCATGTATGGGGATAATTATCGTTGTCATTTCATCTTTTTTTAAAAGAAAAAATATTGTTGCTCTGATTTTTTCATTTGCAATGATAGGTGCAATAGGATATATTGCAGTAACAGCCATGGGTAATGAAAACAATATCAGTATTACACTTGCCAAGCAAATCACAGGACTGTATCCGATATCTAAGCTGTTTATGCAATATTATAATTTCCCTATGTACATTGGAGAAGGATTTTTTATTTTTCTTTCAACAGCAGTTTTTTATATATTTATAAAAATTGTTTCGGTGAAGTATAGACTGCTTAATACTCTTGCGAAAACAACACCCGGATATACCGACAACAAAGAAACATATAAGAGAAAACCGGTATTTATTGCCCTATATAAAAAAGAAGCGGGTCGATTTTTAAACTCTTATATTGAGGTGTTGAATGCAGGGTTTGGAGTGATACTTTTATGTGTTTTCAGTATATTTTTGTTGTTTAATCCCGTGGAACAAATTGTAGGGTATATGGGAATTGAAAATATAAATGAATATTTTTCAAATCTGTCTCCGCTTTTTATTGCAGCTATGTTGGTTATCAGTTGTCCGGCAGCTTCAGCCATATCTTTAGAAGGAAAAAATATTTGGATTTTGCAAAGTTCTCCTGTTGAGGTAAAAACGATTTTAAATTCAAAGATAGCTGTAAACCTTACACTTCATTTGATTGGGTATATGATTTCCATATTTGCATTTATGCTAAAACTTGATATGAACTTTATTCAAGTTATTAACCTAATAATTGTTCCTATATGCTATTCGATCTTTATAACAGTGATAGGAATTTCCCTAAATAAAAAGTATCCAAATTATGAATGGGAAAGTGAGATGATGGTAGTAAAGCAGAGTATGCCTGTTATTTTATCCGGGCTTATAGGGATTGTTGCACTCATTATTCCGATTTTTCTTTATTTAGTTTTAAATCTTATGATAACATATACATTGCAAGCGACATCGATTTTTTTACTTGTTATTTCAAGTGTGGTTTATAAAAATTTGAGCAATTCAAAATTTATTTAATTTAATAAGGAAATAAATAGTTTATAATACTACGAAAATCATTCTTAAAAAAGAAGCTCCGCAGATATATATATCCGGAAGCTTCTTTTCATATTATGATATAACCTTCTTATTCTGTTCTTTCAAATTCTTCTGTGCTGTTGCAAGCATCAGCTTAATTCTGTTGAGCTGATTAACTTCCGAAGCACCCGGATCATAGTCTACCGCTATGATATTTGCTTCAGGATGTGAACGGCGAAGTTCTTTTATAACACCCTTACCCACAACATGGTTTGGAAGACAACCAAAAGGCTGTGTACAAACAATATTTGGAGTGCCGGTCTCTATAAGCTCAAGCATCTCACCTGTTAAGAACCAACCCTCACCTGTCTGATTTCCGACAGATACATAGTCCTTTGCCATATTTGCAAGATGATTGATTCTTGAAGGTGCGATAAAATGCTTACTCTTATCAAGCGCCTTTCTGGCATCACTTCTAAGTGCCTCAAGTACTTTGATACCTACATTCGCCATAAATGCAGACTTCTTTGACATACCGAGGTTCTCAGCTTTAAAGTTACTGTTATAGAAACTGTAAAGCAAAAAGTCCAAAAGGTCAGGCATTACAGCCTCAGCACCCTCTTTTTCAAGCAAATCAACTATATGGTTGTTTGCAAGAGGAGAGAACTTAACAAGAATCTCACCTACAATACCAACTCTAGGCTTTTTGATATTGAGTCTTGGAAGATTATCAAAATCCTTTACAATAGCTCTTATATTTCTTTTAAACTCACCGAAGTTCGGTTTTCTTACAGAAAGTGAATCAATAACACGATTCCTCCATTTTTTATGAAGTCTGTTGGCAGCTCCTCTTTCCTTTTCATAAGGTCTTGTAGCATACAAGACTCTCATAAAGAGATCACCGTATACGACAGCCTGCATTGCTTTTATTATCATTGCAGGAGTCATCTTGAATCCCTCATTTGTCTCCATGCCGTTGGCATTTACTGATATTACCGGGATCTGTTCCATATCCACTTTTTCAAGAGCTCTTCTGATAAAGCCGATATAGTTGCTGGCTCTGCATCCGCCGCCTGTCTGACTCATAAATATAGCAGTCTTATTAGGATCATACTTTCCTGAAAGAAGTGCTTCCATTATCTGTCCTACAACTATAAGTGAAGGATAGCATGCATCATTGTTTACATATTTAAGACCGCAGTCTATAGCGGAACGTGAATCATTTTGGAGTACTTCTACATGGTAGCCGAAGGCATTTAATGCCGGCTCCAAAAGGTCAAAATGTATAGGAGACATCTGTGGACAAAGAATTGTATATTCATCCTTCATCTCCTTTGTAAACACTTTTCTGTGGTAAGCGGAAGAGTTTATCTTTCTTTCAAAGTTTTTCTTATCCCTTACACGAAGTGCTGCGATAAGTGAACGGATACGAATTCTGGCCGCACCGAGATTGTTCACCTCATCGATTTTAAGTACCGTATAGATCTTTCCTGAACCTGTAAGTATATCACTTACCTGATCTGTGGTAACGGCATCAAGTCCGCAACCAAAAGAGTTTAACTGTACAAGATCAAGGCAATCATCCTGCTTTACAAGGCTTGCAGCTGCATAAAGTCTGGAGTGGTACATCCACTGATCGCTTACGATAACAGGTCTTTCTATCTTGGCAAGATGAGAAACGGCATCCTCTGTAAGTACGGCAATACCGAATGAAGTGATCATATCAGGAATACCATGATGTATTTCAGGGTCTACATGATATGGTCTTCCGGCAAGGACTATACCGTGGCGGTTGTTCTTATGAAGCCACTCTATTGTCTTTTCACCTTCTCTTTCGATATCTTTCTTTGCCTGAATAAGCTCTGTCCATGCTGCATGTGCAGCGAACTTTACTTCTCTTTCGTTTATGTCAAATTCCTGCTTCATTACCTTGATAAGCTGATTTGTAAGTACCTCTTCATTTGTAAATGCCATGAAAGGATTCAAGAATCTTGTATTTGTCTCTCTGATTTCTTCCACATTATTCTTGATATTCTCAGCATATGAAGTAACGATAGGGCAGTTGAAATGGTTTCCGGCATCCGGCTGCTCATTTCTTTCATAAGGTATACATGGATACCATATTGTACGAACGCCATTCTTTATAAGCCATGAAATATGTCCATGTGTTATCTTTGCAGGATAGCATTCTGACTCGCTTGGGATGGATTCAATACCCAGCTCGTATATTTTCTTTGTTGACATAGGAGAGAGTACTGTTCTAAATCCGAGGTTTCTAAAGAATACAGCCCAGAACGGGAAGTTCTCATACATATTCAAAACTCTCGGTATACCGATAGTACCTCTGAATGCCTTGTCCGCTGTAAGAGGCTCATAGCCGAACATACGATTATATTTATATTCATAGAGGTTTGGAACATCCTTTTTAACTCTGTCCTTACCAAGACCTCTTTCACATCTGTTTCCTGATATGAAGTTTCTGCCACCTTCAAATTTGTTTACTGTCATTACACAGTTATTGTTACAGCCACGGCATCTGGTCATGGATGTGTCATACTGTAGTGCAATGATATCATCAAGAGAGAGCATTGTGGTCTGCTTGCCTTCATATCTTTCTCTTGCTATAAGTGCTGCACCGAATGCACCCATTATTCCGGCAATATCAGGTCTTGTAACAAAACCGCCTGAAATCTTTTCAAGCGCACGGAGTACCGCATCATTGTAGAATGTACCACCCTGTACAACTATATGCTTTCCAAGATCTGCCGCATTTGAAATCTTAATAACCTTAAATAAAGCATTTTTTATAACTGAATAGGCAAGACCTGCTGAAATATCGGCTACTGTAGCACCTTCTTTTTGTGCCTGCTTAACATTTGAGTTCATGAAAACAGTACATCTGGTACCGAGGTCTACAGGATTTTTTGCAAATAATGCTTCTTTTGCAAAGTTTTGAACTGAGAAGTTCAAAGAGCCGGCAAAGGTCTCGATAAATGAACCGCAACCTGCAGAACATGCCTCATTTAACTGTACAGAGTCTACTGTACCGTCCTTGATACGGATACATTTCATATCTTGACCTCCGATATCAAGTATACAGTCGACATCAGGCTCAAAGAATGCTGCCGCGTAGTAGTGTGCAATTGTTTCAACTTCACCCTCATCAAGCATAAAGGCTGCTTTTAGAAGTGCCTCACCATATCCTGTGGAACATGAATATACAATCTTTGCTTCAGGATTGATTTTTTCCTTTACCGACTTTATAGCTGAAATAGCTGTAGCCAGTGGGGAACCGTTATTATTTGAATAGAAATTCCAAAGAAGGCTACCGTCTTCACCTACCAAAGCAATCTTTGTGGTGGTGGAACCGGCATCTATTCCAAGGAATATATTGCCCTTGTAGTCTTTAAGCTCGGCAGTTTTTACACTGTGGCCGAAATGTCTTCCACTAAATTCCTCATAATCAGCCTCAGTCTCAAAGAGCGGGTCAAGTCTGGCAATCTCATGTGCCATCTCAATACCTTCTTTAAGCTTGGCAATAAGATCTGAAATACCGATCATAGCATCCTTGCTTTCACAGTTAAGTGCCGCACCTATGGCTGCAAAAAGATGTGAATTGTCAGGATCTACAATATATTCATCTGTAAGATTCAGAGTTCTTATAAATGCCTGCTTAAGTTCTGAAAGGAAGTGCAGCGGACCACCAAGGAATGCCACATGACCTCTTATAGGCTTACCGCATGCAAGGCCTGAAATAGTCTGATTTACTACCGCCTGGAAAATGGAGGCGGAAAGGTCTTCTCTTGTAGCTCCCTCATTAATAAGCGGCTGTACATCAGTCTTTGCGAAAACTCCACATCTTGCGGCTATAGGATAAATTGACTTATAACTTTTTGCATATTCATTAAGTCCTATAGCATCTGTTTGTAGGAGAGAAGCCATCTGATCGATGAAGCTTCCTGTACCTCCGGCACATATACCGTTCATTCTCTGGTCGATACCGCCTGTGAAGTAGATGATTTTTGCGTCTTCTCCACCAAGCTCTATTGCAACATCAGTTTGAGGTGCAACAGCCTTCAGTGCGGTTGCAACTGCAACAACTTCCTGTACAAAGGTTGACTTTAGATGCTTTGAAAGGGTAAGACCGCCTGAGCCGGTGATCATCGGAATGATATTCACTTCCCCTATTTTTTCGAAGGCATCTGAGAGCTGTGCTGCCAAAGTGCCCTGTATATTTGCATAATGTCTGCGATAATCTGAAAATACTACTTCATGCTTGCTGTCAAGAATAGCAATTTTGACTGTAGTCGAACCTATGTCTATACCAAGTACATAGGTTTTTTCTGTGTTTTGCATATTATAACCTCTTTTATAAGCTTGTGATTATACAATGTGGGGCTATGCCCCTGTGAAACCCGGTTGCAGGATTATACCTTACAATCCGTTAAAATCAGTAGCTTGAATATGCCTTTTATTTTGAAAAATAAAATTGCACACAAAACCACACATGTGAAAACATGATTTTATATCATAGCATATTGCTAGGAATAAAGCAATTAATAAGAGGTTAAAAGTAAGTTAAATAATGTAAAATTGGTTATATAGTACCTGAACGTAACTAATATCCTATGACATCGCCTCTTTCATCTCTTTTACATACGCTCCGATATATGCGGGAGCTTTTGTTTTGTATTGTTTTAATAGCTTTATAATAGCTGAACCTACGATAACTCCGTCTGCTATCTGACTCATTTCCTTAGCCTGCTCAGGTGTTGAAATACCAAAGCCTATAGCACATGGAATATCGGTGTTTTCTCTTACTATCTTTACTATGGAGTTCAAATCGGTAGTGATTTCACTTCTGGTTCCGGTTACACCAAGGCTTGATACAATATATAAAAATCCTTTAGCTTCCTTAGCAATCATTGCAATGCGGTCATCGGATGTAGGTGCAATAAGAGAGATGAGATCTATGTTATATTTTTCCGATATCTCAAGGAATTCGCTTCTCTCTTCAAACGGAATGTCAGGAAGTATAATACCGTCAATACCCACCTCACTGCATTTTGCGAAGAACTTTTCAGGATCGTAGGAGAATACTACATTGGCATAGGTCATAAATACAAGAGGAATAGTGACTTCTTTTCTAAGTTCTACGACCATATCAAATACTTTATCGGTTGTAATACTGCCTGCAAGTGCACGAATATTTGCGCCCTGTATAACCACACCCTCAGCAGTTGGGTCTGAGAAGGGGATACCTATTTCTATCAGATCGGCTCCGTTTTTTACCATTTCGAGTATTGCCGCCTTGGTAGTTGCCACATCAGGATCACCACAGGTGATAAAAGGAATAAATGCCTTTTTATTTTTTAATGCTTCATATATCTTATTCATGTAAGTTTTCTCCTTTATATCTGGCAATAGCCGCACAATCCTTGTCACCTCTTCCTGAGATGGTGATTACAATAATTTGGTCCTTCCTCATAGTAGGTGCTATTTTCATGGCATGAGCAACGGCATGAGCAGACTCTATGGCAGGTATAATACCCTCCATCTTGGAGAGGTATTCAAATGCCTCCACTGACTCATCATCTGTTACAGGTACATAGCTTGCTCTTTTTATATCATGAAGATATGAATGCTCAGGTCCTACACCAGGATAGTCAAGCCCTGCAGAGATGGAGTATACAGGTGCTATCTGACCGTATTCATCCTGACAGAAATAGGATTTCATACCGTGGAAGATACCAAGTTTTCCTGTATTTATAGTAGCGGCTGTTTCAAATGTGTGAATTCCCTTTCCGGCAGCTTCACAACCGATAAGTGCTACATCCTTGTCTTCAATAAAATTGTAAAAACTTCCTATGGCATTTGAGCCGCCACCTACACAGGCAAGTACGGCATCCGGTAATTTGCCTTCTTTTTTTAGTATCTGTTCCTTAATTTCCTTTGAAATCACTGCCTGAAAATCTCTTACAATAGTGGGAAAGGGATGAGGTCCCATTACAGAACCGAGGCAGTAATGAGTATCATCTATTCTGCTTGTCCACTCTCTCATAGCTTCGGAAACCGCATCTTTTAGAGTTTTTGTTCCGCTTGTTACAGGAATAACCGTAGCACCAAGCAGCCTCATCTTATATACATTAAGTGCTTGACGGACAGTATCCTCTTCACCCATAAATACTACACATTCCATGCCCATCAATGCGGCGGCTGTTGCAGTTGCAACACCATGCTGTCCTGCACCGGTTTCTGCAATAAGTCTCCTCTTTCCCATCTTTTTTGCAAGCAGTGCCTGTCCGAGAACATTGTTTATCTTATGAGCACCTGTATGTGTAAGGTCCTCACGCTTTAAATAAATCTTTGCACCTCCAAGGTCCTCAGTCATTTTCTTTGCAAAATAAAGCTTTGAAGGTCTGCCGGCATAATCATTTAAGAGATAATTGAGTTCTTTGTTAAACTCAGTATCATTTTTATAATGATTATAGGCTTTTTCCAATTCTATCACTGCATTCATAAGAGTTTCAGGGATATACTGTCCACCGTGAACTCCAAATCTTCCTTTATCATTTGTCATTGTCTACCTCTCTTACCAAACTCACAAATTTTTTTATCTTAGCGGTATCTTTTTTGCCCTCGGTTTCTATTCCCGAGCTTACATCCACACCGTATGGATGTAGTTTTATTATTTTTTCCTTTATATTATATATGGAGAGTCCGCCTGCTAAAAAATATTCACTATCAAAGCCTTCAAGTAAGGCTTCATCAAAGGTCTCTCCGCAGCCTGCTCCCGCATCCAATAGGATAAAATCTGTATTTTTATTTATTGATTTTATATCAGCCTTTAATCTTATCTGATAGGCATATATTATAGGTACATTTGTCTTTGTCTTTAATGTATTTATATAGTTCTGATCTTCATTTCCATGAAGCTGTACAATATCAATGATTTTATTTTTTACAAGATAAGCTATATTTTCAATATCTTCATTTACAAATACACCCACAGCCTTTACTCTGTCATCAAGCTGATTTTTCAGTGTACTTGCCATATCAAATGATATATACCTTTTGCTTTTCCCGGCAAATACAAAGCCTATATAATCCGGTAATACTTCGTTTATTATCTTGATGTCTTCTTCACATTTTATGCCGCAAAGCTTAATTTTTGTCATATTTACCCTTTAATCTGTCCAAAGTAAATTTTTTGTTTTCCGCACGCATAAGGACTTCACCTACCAAAGCTGCATCTGCTCCCATATCGATGATGTTTTTTATATCTTCAGGGCTGTTCACACCGCTTTCGGAAACAAATAAGATATCCTTAGGCACAAGGTCACGAAGTCTTTTACTGTTATTCGTGTCTACGGAAAAGTCCTTTAGATTTCTGTTATTTACTCCGATCATACGGGAATTTATCTTTAATGCTTTTTCTATTTCAGATTCATCATGACATTCCACAAGTGTGGAAAGTCCAAGGTCATCACTGATATCTTTAAAATACTTCATTTCTTCAACCGACAGTATGGAGCAGATCAAAAGAATACAGGAAGCTCCCATTGCCTTGGCTTCATATACCATATATTCATCAACAGTAAAATCTTTTCTAAGCAGTGGAATAGTAACGGTATTTGATATTTCCCTCAAATACTTATCACTTCCAAGAAACCACTTAGGCTCTGTGAGTACCGATATACAGTCTGCACCTGCCTCCTCATATTCTTTTGCGATTGCAAGATATGGGAAGTCCTTTGCAATAATACCTTTAGACGGAGAAGCTTTCTTACATTCACATATAAAAGACAATCCCGGTTTTTTTAAAGCGTTTTCAAAAACAAACTTGTGTGTTTGAATACTTTCAGCTTCAGATCTTATCAAAGACAGCGGAATATTTTTCTTTTGCTCTTCGATTCGCCATTTTGTATATGTGGCTATTGTATCTAAAATAGTTGTTTCTTTACTCATTGCTTGTCCTTATAAAATCTTCCAAAACCTTAAGTGCTCTTTTGCTTTCTATAAGATTTCTTGCAAGATTTATTCCTTCCTGTATACTGCCTGCCTTATCACCTATATAAAGAGCCGCTCCGGCATTTAAAAGTACCGCATCTGTTTTAGGCCCCTTTTCACCGTTTAATATGGCAAGAGTTATTGCTGCATTTTCCTTAGGATCGCCACCGGACAAATCTCGTTTTTCACAGCGTGTAAGTCCGAAATCTTCAGGTTTTATCTCATATGTGGTAAGTGAGCCGTTATTTATCTCGCAAACCTTGGTAGGAGCGGAGAGTGA
>ERZ772977.1728-NODE-1728-length-10524-cov-9.383609_pt1 | contig 10524 bp, 9 predicted proteins | sample MGYA00511131_ERZ772977 | MGnify/ENA primary metagenome ERZ772977 (study PRJEB29015, sample SAMEA2737935) | human oral metagenome | biome: human oral; feature: human-associated habitat; material: dental | place: China | collected 2151 ...
AGTGCAACTGTTCAAAATACGTCTCCTGCACTTCTTGCACCGTCGTCTGCGTCACCGTTGTCGCTTGAGCGGTCGTCGGTGCCTCGGTCGTCGTCACCGCCTCTTCAGGCCTTTTCGTGCACGCCGCCAGCGCCAATACACATAGCGCTGAAGCTAGTAATCGTCTGCCTTTCATCCTCTTCTCCTCCAATCATGAAAGCCTTCTCTATTCATGCTTATTATAGCATAGGTGGGAAAGGATTCCTCTAAAGATAGCGAGGAACTTTTGCCAAATATTCTTTGTAAGAATCCCCCAATTTTTCTATACACCATCGTTCTTCTGAAAGAATAATCCAATGAGCTGAAATTTGAAAAAATACCAATATTACAAATAAGATACCCGATTGCGTCAATAAACAAGTGCCAAGAAAATAAACAAAATAAGCGATGTACATCGGATTGCGCGAAAAATGATACAGACCATTAGTATTCAATCCTTCAGAATTCGGAAATGCAAAATTCATCGTAGCAATCAAACACAAAATAATGCCTATACAATAACAAATAATCCCTGCATAGAAGTAAATGGAAAAATCTGCTTCTATTTTAGTCCAAAATAAATATAAAAATAAAACGACATTGGAAACTTGATAAATATAAAAAGGAAGAACCTCTTCTGCTTGAACAGGAGCAAAATATCCTGCCCGATGAACTGCTTGTTTATTCAAGATGGATAACCATCCAAATCGAATGATTAATAAAGGTATCACTAACCAAAAACCATTCATCCTCTCCCCCCAATCATGAAAGCCCTCTCTATTCATGTTTATTATAGCATAGGCGGGAAAGAAAAAACTGTTAGATTTATCAATAACTTAGCACTGTAGCGTTATACTTAATGTAATCATCAGCTAGGTCATCTCTTCCTATGAAAGAAGGTAAATAAATGAACTCAAATCAAAATACTGAACACGAATTGTTTCATGAATACTATAATCGCTGGATTCATATTTATAAGGAAGGCGCGATTCGAAATGTAACAATGGAAAAATATAAAATGACACAATTATGGTTAAAACGATTAATTCCAACTCTTGAAATTTGTGAACTCACACGTACTAATTATCAGCAACTTTTAAACGATTATGCAGAAGTCCACGAAAAACAAACAACTATGGACTTCCATCATCAATTGAAAGCAGCAATATTAGATGCCATTGACGAAGGTTGGATTGAACGTGACCCCACTAGGAAGGCCATCATAAAAGGACGGAACGCTCGAAATAAAAAACAAAAATTTCTGAATCAATTTGAAGTTCATAAACTTCTGTCTGATTTAACGCTAGGTTCTACACTTGATTGGGACTGGCTAATTTATCTAATTGCTAAAACTGGAATGAGATTTTCCGAAGCATTGGGATTAACACCAAAAGATTTTGATTTTATGCATCAGTCTATAACTATCAACAAAACATGGGACTATAAAAACAATACGGGTTTCCTTCCTACTAAAAATTTTACTTCAAACCGAAAGATCCAAATCGACTGGCAAACGGTCATTAAGTTTACTGAATTACTCCGTGGTCTCCCAGAAAACGAACCTATATTTGTACACGGAAAAGTATGGAATTCCACTCCAAATAAACGCCTAGAAAGACATTGTATCCATTGCGGTATTCCCATCATCACAATTCACGGACTTCGACATACTCATGCCTCTCTTTTATTATTCTCTGGTGTTTCAATCGCAAGTGTTGCAAGAAGGCTAGGACACGCAAGCATGACTACAACTCAAAAAACTTATCTGCATATCATTGCAGAATTAGAGAATAAAGATATCGATCTTGTAATGAGGTCTTTAGCAGAACTAAGTAGCTGAAAATCCAATAATTCTCAATGACCTACGCTGATGAAGAGTAATAAGGTAATCGAGGTTGCGGAAATACTCACCAATTTGATGTTGTTCGCTCATTATCGGCACAGGTATTTCAATATCCATCATCTTATTTTTAGATATGTTATATCTTGAAATACCCTGAGCCAAAAAAGTTATTTTCTTTCTCATTAGAGATGAACGGAGCATAAATGCAAGATAATAAGGGTCAAATGGGATTATCGGTCTATATCCAAAACAAAAACTGTTTAAGTAAGTATTCTTACTATTTTCAAGCCAAACAGATGACATTCCTACTTCTTCAGGAGTCTCTGAAGAAGTAGTAAATAAAACATCTCCAGCAACAACTTTATTTTGTCGGTCATCAATTTCAACTGGCTCTACCATCTCAGAAGAAGCCACAGCGTTGGAAAAAACATTCATATAGGTTATGAACTGCCCATTGCCATGCCCAAAATCTTCCTTAGTTTTTCCTGATAATCCCGTATATGTTGTGCCAACTTCTCCAAGCTTACGCTGTTCCCAAGCGTATGTTTTATTTTTACTCACAAACAAAAAAGTAGAGGCTTTACCCTCTACTTTTCGTCATTATTTATTGCCAAACAACTTTCTAAATTCTTCTAGCTCAGATTGTGCTTCAGGAGTAGTTCCTACTAAATCATCCAACATACTCATCAATGACTTTGTAGTCTCATCAATGTTTGTTTGGATATCATTTAACTCTTTAGCGATATCGGTTAACGGAACGACTTCTTCTTCCTCAAACGTATCTACGTAACGAGGAATGTTTAAGTTGTAGTCATTCTCTTTGATTTCTTCAATCGTCGCTACATGCGCGTACTTATCAACATCTTCGCGATTATGATAAGTTTCAACAATCTTATTGATGTTTTCCTCAGATAGTGTATTTTTATTTTTGCCTTTTTCAAATTCTTTCGAAGCATCAATAAATAAGACATCTTTTCTCTCTCCACGTGCTTCACGACCTTTGAACACTAAAACCACTGTTGGGATGCTTGTACCATAGAATAAGTTTGCTGGCAATCCAATTACAGCATCCAGTAAATTTTCTTTCAAAATATTCTCACGGATTTTTCCTTCAGAAGCTCCACGGAATAAAACCCCATGCGGTAATACAATAGCCATTGTTCCTTTTTCATCTAAATGATGTAATCCATGCAGCACAAATGCATAGTCAGCTTTAGAAGCTGGTGCTACACCGAACCCTTTGAAACGTACATCTTTTTCGCGGTCAATGTTCTTAATATCCCAATTTTGTGAATATGGCGGATTAGCTACTACCGCATCAAATTTCTTTGGAACCTCAATTCCGTTCTGAGTAGCAAAAGGCCAGTCAGTATCTAATGTATCTGCTCTTTTTAGATTCATATTGGCATATGAAACTCCATGCATCATCAAATTCATACGAGCAAGATTATAAGTCGTTGTATTAAGCTCTTGTCCATAAAATTCTACTTTTGAAACGTCGCTTCCAGAGAATACTCTTTGTACCGTTAATAATAACGAGCCTGATCCCATTGTTGGGTCATATACTCGGAATTGGTTTCCTTGTTTAGCGACATGATCCGTCACTAAATGAGCCAATATTTGACTCACTTCATGAGGAGTATAGAATTCTCCACCTTTTTTTCCTGCATTAGCAGCGAATTGACCAATCAAGTATTCATAAACATCCCCAAGAATGTCATGTCCCGATTCATCTTTAAAATCGAATTCGTTAATCATCAGCACAATATCATTCAAAGCTTTTGCACGCTCATTTGTCCCAGAACCTAGGCGAGTATCTCCTAAGTTGACATCAAAGAAAACATTTGCAAATTCTTGTTCTGAATCTGTATTTCGTTTCGCATGTTTATGAAAAGCTTCAAACATATCTTGGAAATCACTTGCTTTAATTTTATGGTTTTCAATACTGTCAACAATAGCATTCCACGTAAATTGGGGTTCAATCACATAACCAAGGCTTCTAGCTATATCTTCATAATATTCTTCGATATCTTTTGGATTTTGATAAAAATCTTCTAAGCCATTTTTACGGAGATAATCATCTTGATGCTCAGATAAATAACGATAGAACATAAATGGAAGGATATAGTTTTTATACTCACTTGCATCCATTGTTCCACGTAATTTATTAGCCATCTCCCAAAGCTTCGATGTAATTTCGGTTGTTTTCGTCATTTTGTTCTCTCCTTTTTTATACAAACATCTGTTGTAGTAGTGTTTTCTTCATATTCTTTAACTCATCAAGCTTACGCTGATGAAGAGTGATGAGAGTATCCAAGCTAGAAAAATACCCGCCGATTTTAGACTGCTCATCCCCTGCTACTGGTACCGCGAACTCTAAATTTGACACCAAATTCCAATCTGCTCTTGGCATTTTAGAGCCAGCGGATTGATTAGCAATATCATCAAACTGCTGTGTCTGAATGAGTCTATACAAGAAAGATTTATCCACCTTAATAGGTTTTAACACCCACCAATCACCCACGGCAACGCCTGAAAAATCAGGATTTAGCCAATTATGAAGATATGGACGGAGCTTTCCATACAGCACCTGTGAACCATCAAAAACAATTCCTTTTTTAACAACCTCTTTTTGATTAACATCTTTATTTAATCGTCCTGCTTCTACAATAACATCCTCATATTCCACGCTTGGAAAATCTCTTGAAGATTCTTGTACAGTCGATTCTCTTAACGCAATCTCTGAGAACTTCCGCTGTTCCCAAGCGTCGGTAAATCCTTTAAAACGAATTTCCGGAACATCTTCTCCATTTTTTGGAAACATTCTTGAAAGTAGTGTTTTTTTCATCAATTTTAAAGCATCATACTTACGCTGATGAAGAGTAATGATGTTATCTAACTTTCTAAAAAAATTCCCCACAGACTTTTGTTCTTTAATTTCTGGAATATTCAAAGGCATTAAAGACATTTGTTTGCCCGAAATTTCTACAAAAGTAGACCCTGCACCTTTAGTTTCCCCATATTTCTTTAGCAGATGTGAGCACGAAAAAATAAAATATGAATCTAGTTCATTATCTTTGGGCACGATGGATTGAAAACCTTGATTTGTACATCCTTCTTTTTCAAGTATTGCTGCATTCCCAATTCCTGCTCTTGAAGTAAATAACACCGTCCCTACAGGCAAAATCTTAGCTGAGCTTTTTTCTAACCCTAGTTGCGTTATTTTTCTTTGACTACATGAAACAAAAATTTCCTCGCCTATTTCTGCTGGAGAATACCAATCTATATCTCCATCCCAATATTCTGGAATTCCTGTACTTGGCGTACCGCCACCAACAATTTGAGAAACTTCACCTAACTTCCGCTGTTCCCAAGCGTCTTCATACCCTTTAAATCTTAACTTGGGTATATTTTTCTTTACTTCTCCCACTCTATTCACCTCTCTTAATGTCATCTGCAAGTTTGTAGATTGCTTTTCTGAATTCATTTCGATATTTAATCCATGATAATTCAGCAATTTCAGGTTCTGCCAATTCTTGGTAATCCGCACGTGCTGCGTTTAAGATTGCTGAAATTTCCCCTTGTTTATCCAAGTCATCTTGTCCAATCGAATGTTTTTCGATTAGGGCTAATAAATCTTTTACCAGCGTACTGTTATCAAGTCCCCATTTGCGAACGAATTCTGCTACTTCACGTGTGTTTGATTTTGTTACTGCTCGTTCTCTCGCACGATCCATTGCTTCCACAGTTCTTGGTGCAGGATAACTATCAAATACAAAGTCTCCACTATAGATAGCTTCCACAAATCGACGCATTTTTTCTTTTTCTTCTTCGTTGTCAGACTTAGCAATCTCAACATTGATTTCGATTCTTGTAGCTTCAGCATCTTCATTTTGATGAGCATGGATTTCATCTGCCATTTTCGCAATCAAGTCTACTAAGTAATCATAATTGATTCTCACTTCATTAATTTGAACCATTGACAATTCAATATGAGAAATATCAACTTCTTCGTTTTCAGCCATAAGTCGTTTTAACTCATCTGCTATTACAACCGTTAATTTAATTTCTTCCTCCGGAGTCATTCCGATACGGTCGTAAAATTCTTCAGGTGCATCATACGCAGATACGCGATTCCCCTCTTCATCTACGGTATATTGTTTTAATTGAGTCATTAATCTGTTATAATTTTTCAACTTCTCAAATAATTGTTTCTGATCTTCTTCGCTAGGCGGAATTCTATCAAAATTATCCGTTAAATCTCTTAACTCATCGACTAATTCTTTCATATCATTTACTGCAACACCAAATGGTTTAGAGATAATTTTATCTTCTATATTCACCTCAATCAGATCGATTAGGTCGACTTGCTCATCAGCAGAGTGCCTATCCGAATAAACCGCAAAAGCCTTATTCATTTCATATTCATTTTGTTTTGGCCAACGATAATTTACAATGTTCCCCCAAGGTTTAGCTACACTATCATGAACACGGTTTGTTCGAGAGTATGCTTGAATCAGATTTCCACCTTTCAACGTTCTATCCACATATAAAGTATTCAACTCTGGTGCATCAAACCCTGTTAATAGTTGATCAACAACAATCACTAAATCCAAATAGTTTCTATCGTCAGCTGTTTTGTTTAATCGTCTAGCTAAGTCTTCAGAGTATGCTTTAAGTATCGTACGATCAAAGGTCGTTCCAAACATTTGATTATATGAGGCAAGTGCACGATCAAGACTTTCATTCGTTTGCAACTGACTATCACTATTTGACGTATCAGCCGAGAAGATAATCGCAATCTTCAATCGTCTTTCTTCTAACTTTTGATTTTCCTCCATAAACTTATCAAAGTATTCCATCGCACGAGGAATTGAAGGTTTATTGCCGCCTACATGAACTGTAAACAATGCATTATATTTATAATTATTTGATTTTTCTTTCCAATTGTACAAGACATCTTGAACGACTAATTCCACGTGTACAGGATCAGTATCATACACGCTAGCACGAATCATATCATCGATATCTTCCTCTGAAGGATTTTCCATTGGTTCAATCGTTTCTTTGAATTCAACGTTAAATCCTAGAACATTATGGTCCGCAATCGCATGTTTAATCGTATATGCGTGAAGTAAACTTCCAAAGACTTCTTTTGTTTTTTGCCCTTCAAAACGAGGCGTTCCAGTATACCCTACCCAAGCAGCGTTTGGAATAGCTTTGCGAATACTTTGTAGCATCCCTTCTGTATCCGAACCATCTCCTGTTGAACGGTGAGCTTCGTCAACGATAAATAGAATATTATGATTCAAAGTCTTGAAAGAATCTCTCGATACAAAACGTGCCATCTTTTGAATACTCGTCACGATAATATTCTTATCGCTTTTTCTTGTTAATTTTGTCTTTAAATCAGACACATTAGCTGTATCATTGACAACTCCTGATTCGCCTTCCCCTCTAGAAAGCGGATCATAAGCTTGATAGGCATCAACCGTTTGTCTGGTCAAAGCGATTCGGTCCACTAAGAACACAACCTTATGAACATGTGGAAGGCGGCTTGCTAACCATGCTGTTTTAAAACTTGTGATCGTTTTGCCCGAGCCAGTTGTGTGCCATACATACCCAAGTCTACCATCATCATATTTGAAGTCATATTGAGCTACTTTTTCAAGCACTCTTTTCGTTGCATACACTTGGTAAGGACGCATCACTTTAATGCTTTCCTTGTTCTTCGTCCCATCTAATACCATGTAACGAGTAGATAAATCATGTGCCATCGGAATCGACAATACCTTATCAGCAAATTCCATCCAGTTATTAATTGGTTTTGTACTTTCCTCATCTTGCCACTTGAACGCAAAAGCCTTGTTGAATTTGCCTTTAGCCGTATTGGCCATATACTTAATTTCATTTGGCGTCATGGCAATTAAAATCTGCAATGTTGAGAAGATACCGCTATACTGGCTTTCTGCAATATATTGTTCCATCTGATTGAGTGCTTCATTTGCAGTACGCATCGCACTCTTCAATTCGATTTGAATAATTGGCAATCCATTGATTAATAGCGTTACATCAAAACGTCTATTGGGTTTCCCAGGAATCGCATTTTTGCGCTCGATTTGGTTCACCACTTGATAAACCGTATTTCCACCGCCTACTTGCGCTTGGTCAAAAACGGTTAAGAAGACATGTTCCCCATTGTCCAAGTCCACTTCAACTTGGCTAACACCGTTGACCCCATACAGAAATTGCCCAGCCTTATACGGTGTATCTAATTGGTTAATAACTCTTTTCACCTGATTAAATTCAGCAGTCGAAAGTTCCTTGTCTAATCGTCCTCTATTATTTTGTTCAAGAATACGTTTAAAATTATTCCATAAAGCCTCTGTATTTTTAATGTCAGGACGATATTCCCATTGTTTTGTGCCACCGATTTTTGTAAGGTAATCAATCACTTTATTTTCAAAGATTAATTCGCTTTTATTTAATTCATCCACCATCATCTAATCCCCTTGTAATGTTTTTTCTAAAATTTGTGTTGAAAATTGCTCTAATAAATCTGAATACCTAATTAATTCTCCTTGTAATTTTAAAGTCTTACTATATGCCTCCCCAATTTTCTTTTGCTTTTCCAAAGGAATCACCGGAATTTTCAATTCACCTAAGGCCTTTGTCGAAAGCTTTTGAAGTACATTTCCCTGTTGCTCCCTCTCTTTTTGTCGTTGTATAGATTTATTACTGTTAAATAGATACAAAAAGTAATTCTTATCGAGTGTCTTCTTTTTAAATTCTACTTTTGTAAAATTTAACGGAATCACCTTACCAGCATTACTCTTTCCAATCATCACAGCCTTTTGCTGAATGTTGCTGATAACAATGTCTCCTTCTTTAAGTAACTGTTTCCCAAAGTCCGATAGATTTTCTTCAATCTCATATCCATCCAAATGATTAAAATCATTATTAAAATCACTCTGCTCATAATAGACTATTACATCATCTATTTGTTTATTAGCACGCGTCGGATTAACGCCAGATACAAACGTTACATAATCTGAAAGCATTCTTCTATCCATTTAGGTTCCTCACTTTCTTTTCTTCTAAACTTCTCCCCATATACTCTAATACAGATGTTTTTTTCTTTTTAAATTTCCCTTTTAAAAAACTGACTATGAGAGTATAAAAAAGAATGATGATTCCTAAGATTATAGTATTGATCAAAAATAAGTCCGCAAATTCATTAGGGATATTAGTTCTAGTTACCCAATTATAAGCATTAAGAATCATACTTTTTAGCCCATCCTTGATCTCACTTGGCAACAAATGCTTAATCACAAATATCACATTCCCAGAAAATGTTATCAGATACGCAAACGCTAAGAATCTAGTCTTGTTTGCTTTCATGTATCTTTTGATTGTAATCATGTCATATTCAGAATAATGATTTTTTAAATAATCAAGAAAGTTATCTGATAGTATAAATTGAGAAACAAAGAGTATACCCACAGAACCGAATAGCAAATTAATAAAATGCATATTATTTAAGAACGCTATAAATCCGATACTCAACAATATATGTAAATATCTGGTTTTTCGTTTAAAATACACCATTATGAGGCATGCAAAAGTTTCTAATGCAAGAATGCCCATCAATATAACAACAATATAGCCCATATATACTGCTACCTTCTGTAGATTAAAGGCATCAATCGCTATAATCATAGCAAATTCTAGCAACATAAGAGTAATGCCCTTCATGCCCCATTTACATACAATTTCTTCATATGAATCTGATTTATAATAATCAAATGACGCTTTATTCTTGTATATATTAACAATATAGATAATAGCTACTAGAAAAATGTAATAGATACTTGCTATTACTAAAAATCTATCAACTATTTTGTGAGTTCTAAGGCAACTATATAGAATTATTGCTAATATCCCCATAATTGGTAAAAGATTATCTTTCAGACTTCGTGCCAACCAGCGCATATATGACCTCCTTTTTGGAAATAGTAATTATTTATTATTACCACAAAATCATAATAACGCACCAAAAAGAATAAGTCAACGATTTTTTGTAATAATTTATTATTATTTGTTTAAGCTTCGTTAATCTACTCTTTTGCTTTGAATTTTTACAAAAATAAGGTTGTCGCCTCTAGATTAACTCTAGAAACGACAATCCTTAATTTTGAATATAAATAACTACCATTCTAATTTTAATTCTCATCATAGCCGAACACATCTACTCTACACATCTTATAATAAGCATCTTTTTTAGTTGTATATAATAGTACACCTTCGTTTTCAAAGAGGTTAGATTCACTAATTTTATCCATTGCTGCTTCAGCGACAATTTTCTTTAATTCATCTTGAGGTCGTTCAATAGTAAGGCGTTTTGTTTCTCCATTATCCCCTTTGAAAACTAAATGTAGTTTTTTCTCAACAATTGTTTCATGTCCCATATTTTTCTTCCTCACTTATTTTGGTAGTCTTTTTATCTCTACACTAATAAGAATAAATTTAGAGGTTAAATAGCTATGTAGTTTAAAAATTTTTTCTTAAATTATTTTTTCGACTCTTTTTAACTTTAATTTCTAACTTATATCCACATCTTTCAGCAATATCCAATAATGTGAGTATCGTTGGGTTGTGTTCTC
>ERZ772977.1729-NODE-1729-length-10520-cov-6.687817_pt1 | contig 10520 bp, 13 predicted proteins | sample MGYA00511131_ERZ772977 | MGnify/ENA primary metagenome ERZ772977 (study PRJEB29015, sample SAMEA2737935) | human oral metagenome | biome: human oral; feature: human-associated habitat; material: dental | place: China | collected 2151 ...
CTAAACGTTTCATAATGACCTCCATATTTTCTGACCTAATAGATATTTACTTTTTGACACCGGTGTCATTTTATGACGACTACATCTTATCGCTCGAACGATTAAATGTCAAGCGTTTTCAAAACTACTTGTTTATATACTAAATCAAAGTAACAAAAAAGAATGCTGATCTTCAACATTCTTCTTCACGCTATTTTTATTCTTAGTTCTTCTGAATTCGTATTGGATACCGCTTCACGGCTTGAGGTAACTCCTCTAGCAACGCATCATTAGCTTTGCTCTTTCCCATGAAGAACATGGTCGTTGTTTTATCCTTTTGCTCTATCCTAACAGCGTATCTACTTCCGCTACCATTTCGACCACGCATAAAATCAATCGAAATCTGGCGAATTGATGCAAGAGGAATACTACGCTTTTTGAAACAGAACGCCACATGGATGTAAAACGTCCCCCGCTCAATATGAAAAGGTGCCGTAAACGGACCTCCGCTCTGTTTTGCGGCTGTCCATCGGCGAACGAAAATGACAAGCACACATGCCGCAATAAACGCAATACTCACAAGGGATACCAGTGGAATCCCTAATCCCGCTCCATTTTCTATTGTTGCCATTGTCGTTCCTCCTTTATTTTGAAAATAGTTAATGTAATTTATAAATGACTACTTATATGAAAGAATAATATTTATATATTTTTCTCCAAATTCTGTCCTAGAAAATATTCGTTCCTTTGAACTTACTCGTTCAAAACCACTTTCAAACATTACAAGATACCCTTGCTCATTTTCTTCCCACGGAGAATCATTTTGATAGCTATACATCATCCCACTTCCTGTTAGACGCAACAACTCAGATGTAATTATATTATTCTTCGTTGAAACGGTCTGATTATTTTTTAAGTAGTCTATATCCATTCTAAGTAAACTATTAGTAATTTCAGAATATGCACAGAATTCGTTCCATGAGATATGTTGATCTAGATAGGCCAAATATAATTTGGCCAGTATTTCTGGTTTCTCAAAATCCAAGAAACTATCTATTATTACACTAATATAGGCTAGTTCTTCATTTCTATTTTTCTTATAAACCATTTCTCGTCTTTTCTGTACATCATCTTCACTTGCACAACCTGCATTAAAACTTTGAATAAATATTCTCATTTTAGTCAGAAAGGCTCTACCTTGTATATCGTTATAAACTTTACCTATAGTCACAAAATACTTCAATATTGGTATTTCTTTCAGTATCCCTTCATCCATACAACTGTCAAGAATCGATTCAGAAGTATCAATAACTATATCTCCTACATTTTGTTTTATACTTTCTCCAAAAGATTCAGAAAATGATTTCCTCATTTGATTCCACTCCTTATTATTAGCCTTTCTTTTGTTTAAAAAATATAGCGATGCTAGTAACAATAGCATTCCAGCAACAAATACCGGACCTTCTAACGCTTTAATCTCCTCCATAAACGGTACGACATACATGCTGAGTTCTACTAAAATCACTCCAATTAATATCAAAGCAACAGTAATGATTTTCCCTTTTTTAGACATCGCTTTCTACCCTTTCACTGTTTTTAAGTTGTCATTCATCTTTTTCAGTATAATGGACAAATCCCTTAAATCACTAGCTCCATCGTAATTTCATCCCCATCTATATCACCCGTATGTTTGAACCCTAGACTTTCGAAGAGGATTCTTGCACCTTCATTTCCTTCGACATAACAAAGAAGAATCTTTTCAAATCGCCCCTCTTGCTTCATATGGTCTATTAATAGTTGTGCAGCTTTTTTCCCGTAGCCTTTCCCCTGATAACGTTCATCGATAAAAAATTGACTAAAATCATAGGCGTTTAACGGCGGGCAATCGTAATAAAGAGCCATTCCGACGGGTAACTCATCCTCATAAATCACATACGCAACACTTCCGAGATGTCGATAAGCATAAGCACGTGCGAGTAGCGTCATCGAATTGGCAACGTATTTTTCTTGTTGCGGGGAAACTCGTAGAGGAATTCTCCAGTTTTCCGGTGTCATTTCTTTTAGATGGATCATCTCTGTCACCTCACTTCCACTGCAAAGGTAAATGAGAGTCGATACCGCTCGCATTCCGATAGGCAATTACTTTGTTCAACCTATCAAAATACGTCTTCCAATCTTTTTTGGAAAAACTTTGATATTTATATTCTGAAACTTCCGCATTATCTATCAACGGTTGTAAGTTTTCTACTGTTATCTCCAAATTCTTTTGATCGAAGGCAACTTTTCCATTCTTAATTTCACTTAAAGAGTGTTGAAAAAAGTCTTTAGAAAACATACATTCTAAGTTTTCTGAATAGATCCATTTCACTAAATTTTTCTCGTCGTTGAAATACTCCATCAGGTTTCCTTCAAAACAATAGTATAAAAACTGATCCAGTTTATCTTCAGACATCATAAATTTATCGGGATTCAAATTCCGTTTTCCTGCTTGATTTGCCATGTTCGGTAACAACAACAAATTTCCCCTCGATGCATAATGGTCTGCTAAATCATTAAAAAGCGTCCACTCCTCATTATTATGATTTGAAAGAATTTCATCGATACTGCCATTATTTTTCGCTATTATCTTGCCTTCTTTATTAAGACCTAAATAATAAGTGAGAGGCGCCCAAATGGAAGTCATAATGTCCCCGCGTTCAGCAAAATCCTTTTTCTCCCAACTGTTTTCAAGGGAAGAAATTTTTTCATCAAAATGGTAAAAGTATACCGCATCCGAATCATATAAAAATCGAGGTGATTTAGGGATATCATCCTTATAATAGCGCATTAACATTTTTAAACCACTATTATCTTCCCCACAACCCACTGAGGCCGTTGAAAAAATTTTCTTAAAAACCTCTTTGCTACTCCCTTTCGTTTCCATCTTAAACTCCCCTCCAATCCATTTATTCACCATTGTTCCCTTCTACTCATTGTTCTTTCAATCTCTATCTTACAGAGCTTTTTTATTTTTTTCCACCTCTTTTAAGTACGTTTTAGGTTCGTCGTGCAAATTATAGTTAACCTAACGGAAAGGAGAAGCTCCCCAACCAGGCGAGCAGTGACAACCATGAAAACAATCGTCATTATTCCAGCATATGAACCAGAGGAAAAATTAATTCCTTTAACGCAGCAACTCATCGCCAAAAACTTAGAGGTCATCATAGTCGATGATGGCAGCGGAGAGAAATATCTTCCTATCTTCACAAAGCTTACAGGGGCGACCGTTTTAACGCATCCGGAAAACAAAGGTAAAGGCGAAGGCCTAAAAACAGCTTATCGCTACATTAAAGAAACTTACGCAGACGAGGAAGTAGCCATCGTAACCGCGGACTCCGACGGACAACATAGCCCCGAAGACATCGTGCGCATCGCCACCAGGGCATCTCTTGAGAAAGACAGCCTCGTACTCGGCGTTCGAAACTTCGACGCTTCCCACGTTCCACTTAGAAGCCGCCTCGGCAACAAAATCACCTTAAAGATTTTCGAGCTGACCAGCGGGACGAAACTTAGCGATACACAAACCGGACTCCGCGGATTCTCAAGCACGCATTTAGAGAAAATGCTTGAAATCTCAGGATCACGTTTCGAATACGAAATGAATGTGCTCATGGTTTGGGCAAAAGAAAAACGCCCATTCTGCGAGCTAGACATTCAAACGATTTACGAGAACAAAAATGAGGGATCACACTTTAATCCTCTTCACGATTCATTCAGAATCTACAAAGAGATTTTAAAATTCGCTCTTTCTTCCATCGTATCTTTTTTTCTAGACTATACGCTATATGCCTTCCAGATTTTTCTAGGCATTCCTCTAGTGACTGCCAATATCACAGCGCGTATTATTAGCGCAGGATTCAACTTCTTTGTGAATAAGAAGTTCGTCTTTGCTAGTGACAAACCCGTTTTCAAAGAACTCGGCGGCTATATTCTACTGGCCAGCTTCTCATTAACGCTGAACACGCTTATCCTCATGGGCATCAGCTATGGACTGGGTATCGGACCACTCGTTGGTAAAATCATGACCGAAATCGGGATGTTCTTCTTTAACTGGTTTGTGCAAAAGAAACTGATTTTTGGACAAGAGAAAGGTGTGCATTATGTCAAATAACAAAAAAGGAAAATCACTTAGAAAAATCTTAACGACCGCTTATACGGTAGTCCTCATTGGGGCTTCAGGGATGGTCATCGCCGATACTCTCTTCATCTCAAAGAGCCTCGCAAAGTTCAGTAACGAAACGGCAGCGACAACGAACACATCCACAGGAAATAGCGCAAGCGGCATGGGTACGTCGGGGAACTCAAGCAGCTCAAGTAACTCTACTAGTACGGGCACTTCTACAACGCCAACCGTAAGCACAGCAACGGCCTACGAGGACGATACAAAATCCATCACGATTGAGACATACGAGCGAAACAATACGCAAATCCACGTCGCAACGGTGAAAATCAAAGGCAACGCGTCGATTAAGACCGCCTTGGCCAACGAAACGTACGGTCGAAACGTAACCGCGAAGACTTCAACGACCGCTAAAAGCGTAAACGCAGTCCTTGCGATTAACGGAGACTACTACGGAGCCCGAGATGCTGGATATGTCGTTCGTAACGGACAACTGTTACGAAGCCAGAGTCAGAATGCGAACCAAGAAGACTTAGTCATCTACAAAGACGGAAGCTTCGGCATCATCAAAGAAGGCGAAACAACAGCGCAACAGTTAGTGGACAACGGCGCGATGCAAGTCTTGTCATTTGGTCCAGCGTTAATTGAAAACGGACAAATAGCCGTCGATAGTTCAGACGAAGTTGGGAAAGCCATGGCAAGCAACCCACGTACAGCCATCGGAATCATCGACGACAGCACTTATGTATTCGTAGTGTCGGATGGACGTACTAGCGAAAGTAAAGGATTATCGTTGAAACAATTAGCTGATTTTATGAAAGAATTGAACGTCACAACCGCCTATAATTTAGACGGTGGCGGATCATCAACCATGTATTTTAACGGACAAATCATTAACAAACCGACAACAAACGGTCGAAACATCGAAGAAAGAGAGGTGAGTGACATTGTCTACTTATAAAAAGAAAACAGGGCTAACTTTCTACACCGTCGCAACGGTGATAACATTGGTGGTCGGAACAGTGTATGAATTCTTCAGCCACCAAGTCTACTCCCCATTCATGTACTTGCTCTTTATGATTCCACTCGTGCTCGGAGTGGTGCCAAATCTCGTAGCTAAAATGACCGGGAAAATCTTCCTGGAGTCAGAAGACGCACAAGCAGCCTACAAGATGGGTGTCCTCACCTTCATCTTCGGCAGCTTCCTCAAAGGAGTCTTTGACATCTACGGAACCAGCTCCGTCTACCCAACCCTCTACTTACCCGTCGGTGCGGTGCTACTAATCGCAGCACTTGGCTTAGAGATGTACTACAAAAAGGCAGTTGCTAAATAAAAAAATGGCCGGAGCCCTTTACGGGGCTCCGGTTTGTTGTTATATAAAGCCTATGCAATTAATTCCTATTACGCCTCTTCGTAAGAAAACCATATCAATTCTTTTTTCTTCAACTCTTTCTGGAGTGAATGTTGCAAATTGGAATGTTTCTGTCTCCACACTTGAATAATCAAATTTTTCATATTCAAATACTTCAATTCCAATTTCTTTCAGAACCTCTTCAGGCAATTCATAATTTTGTTCTACCAATCCAAACATTGTAAATCCAGAATCAACACAAAACGAGATAACTGGAGAGTATGCTGCATCATAGAAGATTGAACCTGCTAACGAACCTACAAAACTCCCCATCATATATCCAAGTAAAGGAATCTGTATAAACGACTGTCCAGCGGCCCCCATACTTAAAGCACACGTACTAACAAACATTTCCTTTATTAGTTCATTTACCATTTGAGTTCTGCTCATTTCACCAATAGCTACTTTATAGGAATTCTTCATGGAGTTCATTACCAAAACTGTTGTTGCCCCAATAACACTAGGATCAAGAGATTTTAATGCACTACCACATAAACCAGCCTTGCAACTTCCTGTAATAGCAGCAGAAACTGTTCCTCTGATAAAAACCTCGCTAGAACTAGTCAGCGCTTTGAACCCAAGAACCTTAAATTGTTCTTCATCAATTTCTCCATTTTCTATTAAATAATGAATTGCTTTCAAAATTTCAGGACTCGTTTTTAAGACCATAGTAATAACCGCGGCACTCATTCCCGCTTTACAAGACTGTCTGAGAATATCCTTAAATCGAATCAACTCTTCCGTTGTAAGGTTCAACTTTTCAGCAGTAACATCTCCTTCTTTTGAAAGTTGCGCAAGCTTTCTAGCTTCTGTCTCTGTCAACTCGATTGATTCATTTCCTTTATTATCAGATACTTTAGACCTTAACATATCAAGTGTCTCTTGGTACCGACGAACTTCTTCGGGCCTTTTTACAGATTCTTCTTTTATCCTTCTTTCAAGCCATTCCGTAGCAGCTTTAAATTGGTCTGAAGGTATTACTCGATATTGACCGGCATATAAAGGGTCACTTAAGACTTTGTCGGCAGAATATCCTCGTTTTTGAAGATAGTTTTCCAAGCTTTCTTTGCCACCATTTGATTTGTATTCCTGAAATTTTTCAAAAATACTTTTTGCTTGCTGTTTAGCACTTTCTGCACCGTTTTTATAGTATTTAAGGCCAAATTTTGATTCGAAATTCTTACCCCTTATATCTACTGACCCCAGTTCATGACTGCGTTCAACCTCTACTCTATGATTAGAACCTTTAACTACAGCATTGATATTAAATGTACCAGCATGCCAAAATTCTGCAACATCGCCTTTAAGAGTAGCCACCCCCGCCTTATTTGAGGAAAACTGATTTAGATTTTTGACTAACTTTGTAATTTCGGTTTCCACAGAATCAACATACCGTACGCCCTCAGACACTCCTACGAAATTTCCCGCATGGCTTTGAAAGAAATCATAGCCTTCTCTAAAGCCTTCCATAGCTTATCCCTCCAGAAATTCCGTTAATCCGTCAGTGTAAAGAATTGCTGTTAACGCTCGATACTGTTGGTCTCTTAATTTCTTACGATCTTTCAGCATATTAATCCCTGCAACCGCACCAAATACACCTGGATTTACCACTAATTGTGCCAAAGTAGCTGCTTTATTTTTCATAAGAGCAACGACTCCTTTTTCTTTTTCATCCTTATCCTCATATTTAAGAACTCGTTCTAGTGACATTGCTTCGATTTTTTGCTCATAACCTTGACAAAATTCAATAAATTGATCGTAGGTTTCTTTATCCTTGATACTGTCTGATACCATCATCATCGCACGTTTTCCTAACCAACCGTACTTCATTCCGAACTTATCAAACTTAACTGACATAGAAGGAGTTTCTTTTTTACTTACTTTATTCTCACCGACAAAAAGGATATGCTCTTTTGAAGAAATCGTCGCCATATTAGCAACATAGTCCTTTTCAAGCCACACTGCGACTTCAACCGTTCCGTCCTTAACTCCAACAATTTCGTCAGAAGTATCATCTTTCATACTCACCAATTGGCGTAAATAGTTTGCATACTCTGATGTCTTCTCATCGCATACAATAATCAATTTTGTTGTTTTTTCCCCTAGCATATTTATGCCTCCTATTTCGTTTTGCTGTTCTCGTTACATTCGCTATAAATAATTTGTTCCATTTTTTCCGAACGAATAAGTATCTTTTTGTTCAGTTCCTTTAACATTTCTTCAATAGTATTAAATTCAAGGTCTGAAGTTATTTCAATTTTAGGATTCTCTCCTTTTTCACCCCACTTAGGTTCTTCATTCTTACCAGTTAAAATATTAATCGGTCTAAGGTTAGCACTTTTTATTGATTTTTCTTTACTTACAAATGCCTCAAAGCAGAAAAATTCTATATAAGTTTCAAAGTCTTTAAAGTGAGATAACCACTTCTTCAAATCTTCTTTTGCTTGCTCATTTTTAACCCTTGTCATTATTGTCGATTTCTCGTTTTTGTTATACCAATAATAAATTTCCCAAAGCGTTAAATCAACACGATCCTGTATATAATGACTTCGATTAGATTTTATAGTTCCTCCTCTACGCATATTGTAGGTTTCATAAAATGAAAACGGCCAAAGGAAAGAACCACCTATAGTTCTTGAAGAAATAACCCACTCGGCAACTTGACTTACTGCACATTCTGGACTCTCGCTTCTTTTAATGTACAAATCATAAGGATGAATTTTTGCGCTAGTTGGGACAGAAAATCCCAACTGGTCCGATCTTAGATAAAACAGTTTTTTTTGTTTTATTCTTTCTAACCTCAATAACTTTAATACCTTGTCCTTCTTCGAATATATATTTGTAAATTCCTTTTAATTTTTTTCTAAATTTTGTTTCTTGTACATTTAAAAAAATAACTAATCTTTCGAAAAAGTGATGGTCATAGTCTTTTTTATAAGTCGTATCAGGGTCACAATAAAAGGCTCTTACTGTATTCGGTATTTGTAATTCCGAAATATATGATTTCTTGAAACTCTCTACATATACTTTCTTCCAGTCGTTCATTTCACTAATCTTAGCGATAATATTTTTTCCATCTTTATCCAATGCACAATAAGTAAAAAGTTCGTTAATTCCCTCGTTCATAAATAAACCTCCACTTAAAATTAATTGCCCGTATTTGATACGCTCAAGTTCCCCATCCTCACAACATACAATCTCTCATCTTCACCAGCAAGCTGGCTCAGCAGCTCCGTTGCTCGCTCTGTATCACCTTTAATTGCAGCGTTCAACGCCTTGTAGTAGATGATTTCTAGTTGTGGGTACTTGTATTCGTTCGTTAACGTTTCGAAGTAGTCGTTGCTCTCGTTCGCAATCGTTAAATCATAGAGAGCCACACTTATCTTTTGCGTCTTCTCGGCCATCGTAGGGTCTGTTATCGTCAGCTCACCTATCATCGCATCCAGCTCTTCACGGCTCAACTCCGGCTGGCTCAACACGACTGAACGAATCCGGTAGCTTTGCAAGACATTTCGGAATTGCGGTTGAAGTCCGTCTCTATTCAAGATTTCTTCGGCCTTTCGAATCGCCGTCTCGAAGTCCCCTGTCATGTACGCCAAGGCAACTTCCGACGTTGCGGAGACTGATCGGAGGACCGCTCTTTTTCCCTCTTTATTCATCTCTATATATTGTCTCCACGATGCTAAATCCAAATCTACATGCAACAATTTTTCTACGGTGGTTAAATACCATTTATTAATCAAATAGATGGTAAGGACTAATCCGGCGATAATCACAAGAAGGCTACCCGTTTGCATCGAAAATTCACTTGCTACTAGCGGAACGCAAAGAATGAGAACAATTGCGAAAATCCCCGCGCATCTCGTATAGAGCGTATATTTTTTTCGTACTGCTTGATAATCCATATTGTTCCTCCAAAGGCGCAAGCTGCCTGTACATGATTGCGGTTACAAAACTATTTATATTTTTAATCAAAATGACTGTCTTAGCCCATTATCTCACGTTCCCGTTGTTGCTTCAATGGCAAAATGCATATTCTTCGGGTATTTTTTCGATACTCGTCTAATATTTTTGCTCGTAAAATTTGCTAATAAAAAGCATGATTATCGGAGAACATCCAACAGAAATTGCTAAAAGAGCTGCCGGTATATATGCCCCTACTGCAATACAGACAAGTGCAATAATTTCCATCAGAATCATTAGAATTGGAGACATCGTTGCATTGACTTTATCTCTGATTTTTTCATTCCGTTCATCATTCACGCTAATTTTGTAATCACGGTCCTTTGCCAATAGTCTATAGTGTGTGAGTTGTACATATGAAACAGATACACTAATGGAAGACACAAAAATCAATAACAATCTAACCACTTCATTCAAGTTAAGTGTAAATACTGCCAGTAAACTGCAAATTCCTACTAAATATCCTAGATACCATAATTTATTTGTCTTCATTTTGATCCTCCTCGTAAATAAATACTTCTTCAATGGATACCTCAAAGAACCTCGCTATTTTAAATGCCAATATAATGGACGGGTTATATCTTCCGTTCTCTAAAGATCCCACCGTCTGCCTAGACACTTCAAGCGCATTCGCAAGTTCTTCTTGTGTGATTCCTTTTGCCTTTCGAATTTCCTCAAGTCTATTTTTCACATCACATCACCTCTCAAGATGGAAAGTTTACTTTACATAAAATATAATTATTTTCTAGCAAAATGTCAAGTTTACTTTCCATCGTTAAGCAAAAATACCGGAGCCCTTTGATGGGACTCCGGTTTGCATCAGAAATCAAACATCGATACTTACGCTGATTATTTTAGATTTCTTTCAACATAATAGTTTCGTGTAAAATCGACGCATTCTACCATATCGATTAAGAGTAATTCTGCGCCGTTCAGAGTTTCTTTTCCAACATGATGAGCCTTCATAAATTCTTTCTGGATTTCTAAATAATCATCATAACTATCTA
>ERZ772977.1735-NODE-1735-length-10504-cov-3.048234_pt1 | contig 10504 bp, 9 predicted proteins | sample MGYA00511131_ERZ772977 | MGnify/ENA primary metagenome ERZ772977 (study PRJEB29015, sample SAMEA2737935) | human oral metagenome | biome: human oral; feature: human-associated habitat; material: dental | place: China | collected 2151 ...
AAGAGCGAGATGCGTATTTTGAAGCGCAGCTAGAGAAGACGGGTGCGGGATATTTCGATTATTATCTGCTTCACGATGTCGGCCGTGATAACATCGATAAATTTAAAGAACTCCACTGCTTTGAGTACCTAAAGCAGAAGAAAGAGACCGGCATTATAAGGCATCTCGGTTTCTCTTCACATGAGGATGCTGAGCATATAGATAAGTTCCTAACTGATCACCCTGAGTTTGAATTTATTCAGTTACAGATCAATTACCTCGATTGGAACAGTGAGGGCGTTCAGTCCAGAAAGTGTTACGAGGTAGCTGTTAAGCATGGAATGGACGTCGTGGTAATGGAGCCTGTTAAGGGAGGAATTCTTGCAAATGTTCCGCCAGAAGCTGAAGCTCTACTCAAGGCGTACCATCCCGATATGTCCGTCGCTTCTTGGGCGATTCGTTTCGTTGCTAGCCTAGATAATGTAAAAGTAGTTCTGAGTGGCATGAGCAGCATGGAGCAGCTACTCGACAACACTTCATACATGAAAGAGTTTGAGCCTCTATCACAAGAGGAATATGAGATCATAGATAAGGTGGTAGGTATAATAAATAGCTCAATTACTATCCCTTGCACAGCCTGTTCGTACTGCACGGAGGGATGTCCTATGAATATTCCTATTCCGAGATACTTCTCTCTGTATAATACGGACATGCACGAAGATAGCGATAGAGAGTGGACGCCTCAGTGCGAGTACTACGAGAGAACGACTATGACATTTGGAAAAGCCAGCGAGTGCATCTCGTGCGGTCAATGTGAGGCGATATGTCCGCAGCATCTGCCGATTATAAAGGATCTTGCGATGGTGGCAGAGCATTTCGAACAAGAGTATATAATAAACACGATCGGAGCGTTAAAACAACTTCTGGAGAGATAAACTGATAGAAACCGTGATATGCACCTTCTTTACCATATAAGTGGTGAGGAAGGTGCTTTTTATAATGTAGGAATGTACAGGGAAAAACACATTCGCAACGCAGTTAGAGCACCTTGACTTATAGGGGTAGGGGGTATATGATATCGACGTAGATTTTATTCTATATAGATAGACTATTAAGCGTTTGCATGTGAGGAGAAGAGATGACAGACATTTCTGAGCGCCACCGAAAGCGTTCGCATATGGAATATAGGAACCTGATGAACAGGCTTAAGAGAATTGAAGGACAGATTAGGGGTATCGAAGGAATGCTTGAGAAGGATGCATACTGTCCTGATATATTGATTCAAGTTTCTTCTGTAAATAGTGCGCTTAACAGCTTCAATAAGGAGCTAATGGCGAGCCATATCAGGGGATGTGTCGCTAATGATATAAGAAATGGTGATGATGAGACTATTGATGAGCTCGTTAAAGTCATGCAAAAGCTCATGAAATAGATAAGGGAGGAGATTAGATGGATAAATATAATATCACTGGTATGAGCTGTGCTGCTTGCCAGGCACATGTCGAGAAGGCAGTGAGCAAGGTTCCTGGGGTGGAATCGGTATCCGTAAGTTTACTTACCAACTCCATGGGAGTAGAGGGTAGTGCGAGCAACGAAGCTATTGTAAAGGCTGTAGAGGATGCTGGATATGGTGCAGCAATACAAGGTGCAGAAGAGAGCCAATCTTCTACAAACTCTCTCGAAGCCCAAGAGAAGGCTCTTGAGGATAAGGAAAGCCCTGTCCTTAAGCGACGACTTGTAACATCAGTGGTGTTCCTGCTGGTGCTAATGTACTTCTCGATGGGACACACCATGTTTCACCTGCCGCTACCAAAATTCTTAGATGGTAACCACATTGGTATCACGGTTATACAGATGGTGCTGGCAGCAATAGTTATGTTTATCAACAAGAAGTTTTTTGTCAGCGGATGGAAGAGCGTGCGCTCTGGTGCACCGAGCATGGATACATTGGTTGCGATGGGGTCTATGACATCGTTCCTCTGGAGCTTTTACATACTGATGCAGATGACTAGAAGCGTGACAGATGGCGATACCAAGGCTGTGATGGCAGGCATGCACAACCTGTATTTTGAGTCAGCTGCTATGATAGTTACTCTTATTACGGTTGGTAAACTCCTCGAGGCTCTTTCGAAGGGTAGGACAACTGATGCGCTAAAGAGCCTGATGAAGCTCGCTCCTAAGACTGCGGTCATAGAGCGTGATGGCGAGGAGACATTAGTTCAGATTGCTGAAGTTAAGACGGGTGACGTTTTCGTAGTTAGACCTGGTGAGAACATTCCGGTGGACGGAGTGATAATCGAAGGCGGAACAGCGATAGATGAATCCGCACTGACAGGAGAAAGCGTTCCAGTCGATAAGGCTGTTGGTGACGAAGTGTCGGCAGCTACGATTAATAGAACTGGATTTATAAGAGCTAAGGCTACACGTGTTGGGGAAGATACAACTCTATCACAGATTATCAAGATGGTCAGCGATGCAGCGGCCACCAAGGCACCTATTGCCAAGATAGCTGATAGGGTATCAGGAGTGTTCGTTCCGGTAGTCATTATAATTGCTGTAATCGTGACGATGATCTGGATATTTGTCGGTCAGCCATTCGGATATGCGCTTGCTAGAGGTATCGCTGTGCTAGTTGTAAGCTGTCCTTGCGCACTAGGCCTGGCAACTCCAGTAGCTATCATGGTCGGAAGCGGACTTGGTGCTAAGAACGGAATACTGTTTAAGACAGCTAGTTCGCTAGAGGAGACGGGTAGGATTCAGATAGTTGCTCTTGACAAGACAGGGACTATCACAAAGGGCGAGCCTACTGTCACAGATATAAAGCCTGCAGATGGAGTTACAGCAGTTCAGCTGCTTAATATCGCTAACGCTCTCGAAGCTAGAAGCGAGCATCCTTTTGCACTGGCTATTACTAGATACTTCGAAGAGAAAAGAGAAGATCTTAAGCTTTCAGATGTCGAGATTGAAGCCTTTGAAGCGATATCGGGAAAGGGCATCCAGGCTAAGCTAGTAGGTGCTGAATCCAAAGGCGATTTATATGCAGGAAGTGTAAAATACATATCTACGCTTGTAGAAGTAGCTGATGATATCAAGACTGAAGCAGATTCGCTAGCGGCACAGGGTAAGACACCTCTTTTATTTGCCGGCGGCGGAAAGCTGATTGGTATGATAGCCGTTGCAGATACAGTTAAAGACGATAGCAGAAGTGCAATCGCTGAGATGAAGAGGCAGGGTCTTAAAGTCGTTATGATTACAGGTGATAATGAGAGAACTGCACGTGCAATCGGCGATCAAGCTGGCATTGACTATGTTGCATCAGGCGTTCTTCCAGATGGAAAAGAAAATCTGATAAAGGAACTCGGAAAGCTCGGCAAGGTTGCGATGGTCGGAGACGGAATAAACGATGCTCCTGCTCTCACAAGGGCAGATGCAGGAATTGCAATCGGGGCTGGTGCTGATGTGGCGGTCGATGCTGCAGATGTAGTGCTTATGAACAGCAGACTATCGGATGTCTCCGGGGCGATAAGACTCAGCAGGGCTACGCTTAGAAACATACATGAAAATCTATTCTGGGCATTTTTCTATAATATCCTTCTAATTCCACTTGCTGCAGGTGCTTATGTACACTTCATGAAGGGCTGGTCTATGAATCCTATGTGGGGAGCCGCCGCTATGAGTATCTCTAGCTTCTGCGTATGCATGAATGCACTCAGATTAAATCTGTTCAAGGTTCACAATGCAAATGTGGATAGGCACGGCAAAGGCGAGGTTAGTGAAACAAAATTGAATTCGCTAATTGCGAAAGTTACGGGAAACGAAGAAAGCTCCGATGAGCCGGGGCAAAACGAAACAAATAATTTGCATGAAGATAATTTAAAGGAGGGCAAAGTTATGACAAAGACTATGAAAATCGAAGGTATGATGTGCGGACACTGCGAAGCCACTGTAAAGAAAGCGCTTGAAGCTATCGATGGTGTAAATTCAGCTGAGGTCAGCCATGAAGCAGGAACAGCTGTAGTTGAGCTATCAGAAGGCGTACAGGACGAAGTTCTGAAGAAAGCTGTGGAAGATAAAGATTATAAAGTTATATCTATTGCATAGCAAAATGGTATGTTACAATTACCTTGTACACGGCTTAAGCCGTTAAGCATTAAAGGTAAGAGGAGAGGTAATTATGATCGCAAAAAGTATGGAACCCTTCCTAGCGGGCAGCTCAGTTATCAGAGCTATGTTCGAAGAGGGTAAGAAGATGGCAAAGGTGTACGGACCAGAGAATGTTTACGACTTCAGTGTTGGAAACCCTGGACTACACCCACCAAAGGAGTATAGAGAAGCTATCAACTACGTTAACAACGAGATGGATCCGCATCTAGTTCACGGCTACATGCCTAATGCTGGTTTCGAGTCCACAAGAACAGCGGTAGCTGAGAATCTCAATAAGAGATTTGGATCAAACTTCACTTTTGAAAATATCATCATGACAGTTGGAGCAGGAGCTTCGATTAACGTAATCATGAAGACTATCTTTGACCCAGGTGATAAGCAGGTTGTATTTGCTCCATATTTTGTTGAGTATGCAAACTGGGCTAGCAACTACCATGCAGAGACAGTAGTTGTTCCTCCAAATGAAGCAAATGGATTCGAGCCAGATCCAGAGGCACTCAAGAAGGCTCTTGATCCAAAGGTTAAGGTAGTTATTATCAACAACCCTAACAATCCAACAGGAGCAATCTATTCGCGTGAGACTCTCGAGAAAATCGCAGAGGTTCTAAAGGAAGCTGAGAAGGAATATGGACACCCTATTTACCTAATCTCTGACGAGCCATACAGAGAGCTTGTATACGTAGATAAGGAAATCGTGTTCATCCCAGATCTATACGACAACACAATCATCGCGTACTCATGGTCGAAGTCACTTTCAATTCCTGGAGATAGACTTGGATACCTTGCTGTATCTCCAAAGTCTGACAACGTTGAGGAGTTTATGGCAACTGCAACTGTCGCTAACCGCATCTCTGGAGACACTAACGCTCCATCGATTATTCAGCTAGCAGTTGAGAGATGCCTGGACGCACAGGTTGATATCCCATATTACAAGAAGAACGCTGAAGATCTGTACAAGATCGTAACAGATGCTGGATTCACAGCAGTTGTTCCTCAGGGTGCTTTCTACCTATGGGTAAAATCACCAGTTGCTGATGAAAAGGAACTCGTAGCCGCTGCTAAGGAAGAGAGAATCCTCGCAGTGCCTGGAAGCGCATTTGCTTGCCCTGGATACATCAGACTTTCGTTCTGTATCTCTAATGAGACTATTCAGAGATCAGCTGAGTCGTTTGCTAAGCTAGGTAAGAAGTATTTCGGATAAGCTGCTATGAGTGATGAGTAATAGTGCTGCGTCTCTAGAGAGGCATGCATTATAGACTAAAACTTCAGAATTGTGATAAAATAAGCGTGTGAGAATATTTCTCACACGCTTATTGTTTTTACGAAGAGAGGATAATATGGAGAGGATTGCGAGTTTTAACGTGAACCATGATACCCTTGAGAAGGGCATGTATATATCGAGGATAGATGGAGATGTAGTGACCTATGATATAAGGATGAAAAAACCGAACATGGGTGACTATGTTTCAAATGAGGCGCTTCATACATTCGAACATCTATTTGCAACCTACGCGAGGAACAGCGAGATTTCCGATAAAGTCATATATATTGGACCTATGGGATGTAGGACTGGGTTTTACTTACTGATGAGAGATACCGCTACAAGGCAGCAAGCGATAAATCTAGCGAGAGAGTCGTTTAAGTTCATATCAGAGTATAAAGGTGAGATCCCGGGGGCTGCAAGGAGTGAATGCGGAAACAGTGAAGAGCACGATCTCGAGGCGGCAAGAGCTGTTGCGATAGATATGGTAGAGGTTCTGAAGGACTGGAATGAGGAGAAGCTTGATTATGACTATGAAGGATAAGAGTATAGGTGCGGCCTTCTGCGATGCAGCTGCGGTAATTGGTGGCAATGATAGACTAGGAATAGTCTGTGCTATGGATGTCGAGATGCAGGACTTGCTGGAGCAGATGAGAGGCGTCTCGGTTGAAGAAATTTACGGCTTTAAATTCTATGAAGGTATGCTAGAACAGACTCAAGTGGTTTTAGTGAGATGCGGAATCGGAAAAGTTAACGCTGCGAGGGGCACTCAACTGATGATAGATAAGTATAGACCGAGCTACATAATCAACAGTGGGGTAGCTGGCGCACTAAGTAGAGAGCTAAGACCAATGGATATCGTTGTTGGGAAGGATTTTATCCAGCACGACTTCGACCTAAGCCCAATCGGTTATGCGAAGGGATGCCTAGCAACAGGAGATAAATCAAAGCCGACAATCACGCAAGCAGACGGCAATATGGTGAAATTACTTACTGACGTATCTGAAGTGGTTGCTAGAGAGCATGAGGAGGCTGGCAAGGTGCTTGTGGGCAGAATCGTGAGCGGCGATCAGTTCATCAACAGTCCGGAGGTTAAGGCGGAACTGAGGGATGATTTCGGCGGAGATGCTGCTGAGATGGAGGGAGCGGTTCTAGCATATGTTGCAAGCTGTGCTAACGTACCTTGTGCAGTACTAAGAGTAATTTCTGACATGGCAGATGGGACTAACAACGAGTCGTATGATGAATTCGAGAAGAAAGCATCAAAGCTATCTGCAGAGATAATAATAGAGCTGGCTAAGCTAGCATCATTAAATCGCTAAACTATCCGACTCAACTTACTGAAATGATTTTTATTATATCTGCTTGAATAATGATATCGTATTCAGAATGATTTGGTGAAGCTTTAAATACTGGTAATAAGAGCAGTGATTCCACAGAGTTGCTGCTTTTTATCATTTTTTGAAAGTCGTATAATCAGAATTATTTGAAGCATCATAAGTATGAAAACAAAAACATGATTTTGCAGTTGACAAAGCACATGGATATGGATATAATCTACTTAACTACCAAGTAAGTAGTTAATAAAGCGAGCCTAGACGGTGTTGCTTTGTTAGATGAAGATTTTGACTAGAGAAGAATATCGATTGATGACAAGACTTGTTATTGATCTTTTTATGAGAAACTGAAAGGAAGGTTACATCATGGCTAACATTTATACATCTGCTGATCAGCTAATCGGCAAGACACCACTTCTTGAACTTACAAGAATCGAAGAAGAGCTTGGACTTAAGGCAAAGGTTCTCGCTAAGCTCGAGTATTTTAACCCAGCTGGTTCTGTTAAGGATAGAATCGCTAAGAGAATGATTGAGGATGCAGAGGCAAGTGGCAAGCTAAAGCCAGGTGCAACCATTATCGAACCAACATCGGGTAATACAGGTATTGGACTCGCTGCTGTAGCTGCAGCTAAGGGTTATAGAACTATAATCGTGATGCCTGAGACCATGTCTGTAGAGAGAAGACAGCTTATGAAGGCATACGGCGCAGAACTTGTTCTGACCGAAGGAGCAAAGGGCATGAAGGGAGCTATCGCTAAGGCTGAGGAGATTGCAGCTGAGACAGAGAATAGCTATATCCCAGGACAGTTCGTCAATCCATCTAATCCTGCAGCTCATAGGGATACTACTGGTCCTGAAATCTGGGAAGACACAGATGGAAAGGTTGATTACTTTGTAGCTGGAGTAGGAACTGGTGGTACTGTGACAGGCGTTGGAGAGTATCTAAAATCTAAGAAAAGCGATGTAAAGGTTGTTGCTGTTGAGCCTGAGGCATCTCAGACTCTCGCAAAGGGTGAAGCTGCACCTCACAAGATTCAGGGAATCGGCGCTGGATTTGTACCTGAAACCCTTAACACACATATATATGACGAGATAATTCCTGTTACTAATGAGGATGCTTTTGAGACTGGTAGATTAATAGGACATAAGCAAGGCGTACTGGTTGGAATTTCTTCTGGTGCAGCATTATGGGCTGCTATCGAGCTTGCTAAGAAGCCAGAAAATGAAGGTAAGAACATCGTAGTTCTATTACCTGATACAGGCGATAGATATCTATCGACACCGCTATTTCAGGAATAATGGCTGATTGACATATCATTAATTATAGAGAAAATTATTATGGAAATGCGGGACTAGACAAAATCGTCCCGCATTTTTGCGTTTCATGTAAACTTAATGTAAAATATAATGGATTTAAAAAAATAGGAGGAAACTGTGTTAGTCTCAACGAGAGGAAGATATGCCATAAGGGTGATGATCGATCTTGCCGAACATATGAATGGCAAATACATACCTATGAAGGAAATTGCCGATAGACAAGACGTGTCGCTTAAGTATATGACTAAAATCATGCAGGCTCTGACAAAATCTGGTATGCTCGATGGACAGCATGGCAAAGGCGGAGGATACAAGCTCAATAGAGATCCTGAGGAGTATCGCGTCGGCGATATACTTAGGTTAACGGAAGGAACTCTTGCTCCAGTCGCTTGTATAGATGAGACAGATTGCAAGTGTGACAGGTCCTTCGAGTGTCGGACAAGACCGATGTGGAATGAGCTTGACAAGCTGATTAGTGAATATTTAGATGGAATAACTATAGCTGATTTGATGGAGGGGAATACCGCAGATAACTACGTCATCTGATGTAGTGCGGAGCAACGCTTTATATGAACGCGATAATTTGTGATGATAACGCCAGAGAACGTGAGTGGTGCTACAAGGAGCTGCTCAAGAATAAAGGTAGCTTTGAAGACGGTTTGGAAGTGCTTGAGTATGAGTCAGGCAACGAACTACTATTTAAGTATCCTGACTTAGAAATAGGGATTGATATCGTATTCCTGGACATCATGATGCCGGGACCAGACGGCATTACTGTAGCAAAGAAGCTACGTGAGATGAACTATGGTGGTGAGATTGTTTTCTTTACAGGTACTATAGACTATGCTGTTAATGGGTATGACTATGAAGCACTCGCATATCTGATAAAAGGAAAGACTTCATCTGAGAGGTTTAGCGAGGTAATAAGTCATTTCCTCATTCGTAAGAGTGAGCGAAGCGGTGAAGTTATCATTCTTAGATGCGCTGGAGAGACAAGAGTAATCAACCTATCGGCAATTAAATATTTCGAGGTGTATAAAAGGCTTACAACAGTGTATTACGGTGATTCGAAATTTAGTTTTTATTCACCTTTAGCTAAACTTAGCGAAGAACTTGAGGGAAAGAACTTCGTTCGTGTACATAGAGCGTATCTTGTCAATGCTGATTATATTTCCAAGAAGACTATGAGAGATGTGACGCTTCGCGACGGAACAGTGCTTCCAGCGGGCAGAAACTATATCAAGAAGATAAAAGAAGATTAAAAAGATGTGTAATAATAGGAAATTGAACAAAAATAATACTAGTATGCGACGGCGAGCGGATACTGTAGTGCGCATTTTAGTGATGTGCTTGCTTTTAATGCTTTATAGCATGAATGTTTTCGCACTTGAAGGTGATTCTGATAAGCCATTGGTCCTTGATGAAAACGGATTGCTAGAGAACCGCGTAGAAGGTGAGACCGTTAATCCTGATGCTTATCTAGAACCTACAGGTGATAGAGCAAGCAATAACACGAATAACGAGCATGTAATACATGTGACTAAGAACGGAGTTACCTACAATATAGGTTATGCTCTAAATAGCTCAACTATTTTACCAGAAGAAATAAGCGGTATGGATAGTGATCAAGCCCTGGAATACATTGCTAATAAAAGCATGACTTTCTATACAGACAGGAATGCTACGGTTATACCGGATATAGTATTTGGTAGGGACTACTTCGTAAGAGTCAATGGATTGACCCACGTGACCCCGGATACACTGCGAGGAAGCTATCGCTTAGAAATCGCCAACAACAGCGGATTTAATAATGCGGCAACTACTACAGTTACCATTGGAAATAGCGGTAATGGCGGAAATGGTGGAAATGGTGGTAGCGGTGGAAACACTGGTGCAGGCACCATGGATAGAACAAACACAAATGGACATAGCGCTGCTGCAAACGCAGTTCAAAGCATAGCCAGAAAGATATCTTCAGGTGCAAGGGATAGAGGTGCGAACAGAGCTGTATCAGCCGCAAGAGCTAATCAGGTAAAGCCAAACGCATCACTGGAATCAGGAGCTGCTGGCACAGCTAATAAAGCGAATAATTCGAATGAATCAAGCAGCTCAAGCTCAAGTGCAGCGGGGCACGGTTCTGGTAGTGCTGGAAATGGAGTGGCGTCAAATAGAGCAGTAGAAACTGTAGCAAATGCAGCGACTGCTGGGGCAGGAGCTGGGTCAGCTTGGCTTGCTGTCCTTATAATATCCGACATCAAACTGCTTCTATGGTATAAGAAGCTTAAAGAAGCCAAGAGGAAGTCAGTTCTATAATGAGCGTCTGTAGGAGATGATTAGATGGTACTTAAGATAACTATATGGGTGATTTTTGTGGTGGCGATAGCTGTCAAAATATACACCAAGAAACGCGTCCAGAATATCGATGGGTTCGGTGGCATAACCACGC
>ERZ772977.1740-NODE-1740-length-10482-cov-9.345641_pt1 | contig 10482 bp, 4 predicted proteins | sample MGYA00511131_ERZ772977 | MGnify/ENA primary metagenome ERZ772977 (study PRJEB29015, sample SAMEA2737935) | human oral metagenome | biome: human oral; feature: human-associated habitat; material: dental | place: China | collected 2151 ...
CTTGCTATGCGACCATAAGGAAGAAATTGCACGACACTCAGATAAACCACTAAGGACTTTATGCTTGAATCATATACCACGTTGTTTGACCGCCGTCTCGGTGCCGTCCGAATACGTTCACCACAGTTCTTGCATACCATCACATAGTGTCGGATTTCCTTGATTACGGGCTTCAACTCTGGAATGGAAATAACCTGCGTCACATAATCAAGCACACGTTCTGTATCTGATAAAGATTCTCCGCAATGAGTGCAATAGTTGGGTACCTCATCAATTATCTCGTCAGGTATGGAAGAACAAGACAACTTATGCCCATCATGCCCCTTTTGTCCTCCCGGCTTCTTACCACTTGGCTTACGGAGGCTTCTTGTTCTTCTGATAACCTCATCCTTTATACGCTCCTTGCTTGGCGGAGTGCTGCTGTTATTAGAGTTTTTGTCAGGTTTTTCATACTTGGCCAAGCGTTCCCGTAAGTTTATAAGTTCCGTATCTTTCTTGCGAATTTCAAGGTTCAAAGCATTTATGTTACGGTTCAATTTAATAATCTCGGCATACTGCTGATTGACAGTTGCACGCAATAATCGCATCTCTTCCGTCATGGCTTGTAATACTTTTGATATGTCCGTAACCTGCTCTTTCATAGGTATAAAGGTACAAAGAAAATCTGAAATACGCAAGAAAAATAAGTATCTTTATAGCCTTTATACGAAGATTTCACAGGAGAGAATACAGACTGAACAATATCGCTGAATAGTTACTATCAATTGCAAAGTTAATAAAAAACGTTAAATAAGAGTCTGTTGACTATTAAATTAAAACCAATAGAAATTTAATGTTTCTTGTAGCATCCAATGACCCTAACTTATCTGATAGTTATGCTCCTTGAAGTAGGGGGCAAAACAAGGATCGCAAAGCTTCCTTTGCTTTCCTAACTCTGCTGGAGAATTGATGAACGAACTAATATATATGATTTCTTATCATGAACATAATTCATCTTTGTTTTTTTTTAATTTATTATAAAAGTTGACTTGTATGAAAATAAATCATATTACACGCTTTGTGGATATTTTATTATACAGATAGAACCACAATAATTTTACTTAAAAAAAAAACCAACTTTACGACTTTGTTTTAAGATACTTATAGTATATTTGCATTTTCAAATAGGAATGACATAGAATTATTGTAACGATAATAGCTTTTTTACCTAAGGAAATATAAATATGGATGCTAAACAATGCATGATTGTTGATTTAGAACGACGTGGTGATAAGAATATGTTCATCACAGAGCAAGTTGCTTCTATAAAGAGAGTTGATAATGGAAATTGGATAATTCGCTTTTCAAATTCTCCTCGTATATTTCAATATAATAGAGCACGTATACTTTATCTTACATATGGAGAATCGATTAATCTTCATGAAAAAGGGTTATATGTTGGAAATAAACGTATAACAGATGCTGTGGAATTACTTAAATTTTCAGACAAACAGCACACTTTCTATCGTGTGACATATTGTAATGGCTACTCAGAAAATCTTGATGGAAGAAATGTTTATGTGACACGTACACCAATTGACGTATGTGGTGGCTCAACATGGGATTATCTGCGAAAACTAGCTGACGAAACTGGTTTGCTAACAGAAGATGAGGAGAGTATTCTTTCCAAGCAGTATGAACTTATTGATTTGAAAAGAGATAATGTACCACTGGCTCAGTACTTAGGTAATAAAACTAAGTTGGCTACTTATCGGTTGCCACAATTGGTATATTATCCTTTTGGTTGTAATGCAAGTCAGAAGAAGGCTGTTGAAGCAGCTTTGACACATCAGGCAAGTATTATACAAGGTCCTCCTGGAACTGGGAAAACACAAACCATTCTTAATATTGTATCTAATTTGTTAGTACAAAAAAAGTCAATTCTTGTTGTTTCTAATAACAACTCTGCCGTTGAAAATGTTGCAGAAAAGTTAGAAAAAGAAGGATTAGGATTTCTGGTAGCCCAACTGGGAAGTGTAAGGAATAAGGAAAGATTTGTAGAGGTTCAGACTGGTTGTTATCCTAATATGGAGGAATGGCATTTAGATAACTTAAAAGGAGTTAAAAAGTTAGCTAAAGAGTCGCTTACTGCTGTTTCTTTGGGCTTTACTGGGCAAACAAGATTGGCGCTATTAAAAGCTGAATACGATGCACTGATTACAGAGAAGAAGTATGACGAAATGCTAAAAGTGGCTGTTGATTTAGATAATGAATGGCTTAGTACAAAGCATTCATTTAAAATAATGAAGTTACTTAATCTTTGTAAAATGATGCAAGAACAAGGGATATCTCCAAATCTGTGGTTCTGTTTAAAGTGGGCATTTTTATTAGATTTTCGTACATATTCATTGCTTAGAAATAATCTTTCTGTTGTAATAGAGCTGTTGGAAAGTGCTTATTATGTAGCCAGAAAGTTTGAGATAGAACAGGAAATAGATGTAATTGAACAGCAATTGTTGTCTGTAGATGTTAAAGAAAGTGCGGAAGAACTGCGACAGTCTTCACTTCAAATCTTAAAACATGAGATTGCTAAACGTTATGGTGCCGGAAGAAGAGTTGTATTTACAAGAAAGGATATAAAGGCAAAAACGGAAGAGTTTCTAAAGGAGTATCCTATAGTTCTCAGTACGACTTATTCTGCTAAGAGTTGTATCAGTAATGATTTTGTTTTTGATTACATTATCATGGATGAAGCATCTCAGGTGGATATAAAAACGGGTGCACTTGCACTGTCATGCGCTTTGAACGTTGTTATAGTGGGTGATGATATGCAATTACCTAATGTCGTAAGTGCAGAGGAGGAAAAGGCGCTTAACGCTATTAAGGAGACATATAATGTAGATGAACGATATAATGCTGTAACACATAGCTTCTTGAGATCATGTGCAGAAGTGTTGAAAGATGCTCCAAGTACTCTTTTGCGTGAACATTACCGCTGTCATCCAAAGATAATTCAGTTTTGCAATCATCGTTTTTATGGGGGAGAACTTATTGCTATGACTAAGGATTCTGGAGAAAAAGATGTTCTGCAAGTAATTCGAACTGTAAAAGGAAATCATGCACGAGAGCATTTCAATCAGCGTGAGATAGATGTGATAGTACAGGAAGTTATGCCATTATGTGAAGATAAAGGCTCTGTAGGAATAATAACTCCTTATCGGACACAAGCTGAGGCAATTAATCGTGTGTTAGGAAAGGGTATTGCAAGTACTGTACATAAATATCAAGGTCGCGAGTGTGATACTATTATCATGAGTATGGTTGATAACTTGCCGACTTCTTTCTCAGATGATAAGAATCTTCTAAATGTGGCTATTTCACGTGCTAAAAGTCAACTTTACATAGTAACCTCTGGTAATGAAATGCCAGAAGATACGAATATAGCACAGTTAATATCCTATGCAAGGTATAACAATTTTGCAGTTAAAGATAGTAAGATACATTCGGTCTTTGATTTACTATACCAACAGTACACTGTAGAACGACTAGCATATCAGGCAGAACATGCTAAGGTTTCTAATTATATGTCTGAAAATCTTGTATATGATTTACTTGTTAAAGTCCTTGATGAGTTAAGTTGGAAGAATCTTTCGGTAGTGTGTCATTATCCTTTGGCTAAAATAATATCTGATTGGTCGTTATTAACGAGTCAAGAAAAGGATTACGCAAAAAATGCTCTGACACACATTGACTTTCTTATTTATAATTCTCTGACAAAACAGCCTATGATGGCGATTGAGGTGGATGGGTGGCATTATCATAATGATAAAGTTGTACAGCAATATAGAGATAGGCTCAAAAATCAAATACTGGAAAAGTATTCCCTACCTCCTTATCGTATTTCTACAACTGATACTATTACTTCAGAAGGTTTGAAGAAGATTTTTGCTTCTCTTTAATTTAGGTTGATTATTTGATGTGATGTGATATCATAGATATGAACTAATTTACGCTTTTATTGAATGTAAAATATGATGAAGCAAGCCTGTTGGTTGCTCTTCTTTGTAAGAAGGTAGGAGTAGGTGTGTATTTCTTATTACTCAAAGCCCTTTTAGTCTACTGTCTGTGAAAAGTATAATAGTATGGCTTTCTTTGTCTTCGTGTCTCTATAAAATTCAGGCTTATTAGTCCAATTACTTAATCGAGTAATGAGGGCTAATAAGCCTGAAGGGGTTTATCCTAATGCAAGGATACGTTCTAAGTCTTTTTCTTCACCTACTACCCATAGGACGTCACCTGCCTGTAGACAGCGGGAAGGAGTGATGAGTGTGAGGTTCTGCTGACCTTCATCAACACCCACAACCATACAGTTGTATTCATCACGAATACCGCTGTCTTTAAGGGTCTTTCCAATGAAAGGACTTGTTTTGGAGATAGCGAAACTGCGGAGTTTCATCTCATGTTTCTCTATGTCCGTAATCGTTGGCTGTAGTTCAGCCTTCATTGCTTTTGAAAGTTTTGTAAGCTGTTCGTCATCACCAATGGCTTGCAGTTTGTCGCCAGGGAAGAGAATCGTACCGCCATTCGGAATATTGATACGTTGAGAACCACGAAGAATACTACTGATATGTACACCGAAGCGGTTACGTAACTTTAGGCTATACAATGTCTTACCCGCCCATAGAGAATCATCGGGCAGTTCAAGGTTGGCGATATGAATGTCTCGGTCTATCAGATGGTCGGCAAAGAGTGGTTTCTTCTTTCCTTGTATCTGTGCCTCGATATCACGACTTCGGAGGTTCTGGATAAAGAGACGTTCCAAAGTAATACTTCGTTTCTTGAGCCAACGAGATAGTAGCATCAATATCAATAAGCCCACCGCAACAGCAATCATCAATGCATTCTTAGAACGTGTGAGATAGTTACATACGTAGAAGATGAAACTAAGTGCAATAAGTACACGTGCAAGAATGGTTGCAGTGAGAGGTAGACGATTGATACGTCGGTCTGTCCATAGTTCCTTAAACGCTTCTGAATGATTCTGTTTCATTACAATAGAACGTAGGAATGGTGCGATGAAGAGGATTGTAAGGAATCCACACACAGCATTTCCAATCCAGTGACTGCCCGTCCATTTTATAGATAAGTTTCTACAGATAGGTAGGGCAGCAGAGAACATGATTGCGATGACAGCTGCAGAGAGAATACCATAGATAAGAGTATTGAGTATAATCTTCTTCGTAAGAACTTTCCAATGGTTGTCAGATGATGCACTCTCTCCAGCACTGTTTGTCTGAATATGAGTAAGACGGCGTACCCATCGTTTTGGAAGATGCTTAACGAGGACATTATAGCATGGTTCTGCCGCACGAATCATATACGGAGTGAGGAAGGTTGTGATAACTGATACGGCTACGACAACCGGATAAAGGAATTCGCTGATAACACCTAAGGATTTTCCTAATGTTGCAATAATAAAGGCAAACTCACCAACTTGTGCCATTGAGAATCCACAGCGCATAGCATTCTTGAGGGTCTGTCCACCGAGAAGATAGCCTAAGGTTCCAAACAGCGCCTGTCCGACGAGGATTGTTATAACAAGTAAGAGGATTGGTATAGCATATTCTACAATAACATCAGGCTTTACCAACATACCAACAGAGACGAAGAAGATAGCTCCAAAGAGATTCTTTACCGGATCTACGAGTCGGATAATTTTATCAGCCTCAACCGTCTCTGCTAAGATACTTCCCATGACGAAAGCACCAAAGGCTGCACTGAAACCTACCTGTGTTGATATAACAGCCATAAGGCAACAGAAGCCTAATGCTACGATAAGTAGGGTCTCGTTGTTGAGGAATTTACGGACAGAGCGGAGGAAAAGTGGGATAATAAAAAGACCGACAACAAACCATAAAACGAGGAAGAATCCAATCTTCATGATGCTTCCAAGAAGTTGTACGCCATCAGGGCTGTTACCACTGGCAACGGTACTGAGCATTACCATCATCACAATGGCAAGGATATCCTCTAAGATAAGTACGCTCATCACGGTAGAAGCGAAGCCTTGCTGTGTGAGTCCCATATCTGAGAAGGCTTTGTATATAATGGTTGTGGAACTCATTGCGACCATACCTCCGAGGAAGATGCAATCCATCTCTTTCCATCCGAAGCTGTGTCCTACAATGACACCTAAGAGCATCATACTGAAGATGATAGTACAGGCTGCGATGATGGGGGAGGCTCCCATCTTGAGAATCTTCTTAATAGAGAAGTCTAATCCCAATGAGAATAGCAAGAAAATGACACCAATATCTGCCCATGTTTGTATATCGGCTTTGTCGACAACACTCATCACATAGGGCATGTGGGGTGACACAAGGAAGCCTGCCACGATATATCCTAATACCAATGGCTGCTTGAGTTTCTTAAATATAAGTGTTACAAATCCTGCTACAACGAGAATGAGAGCAAGGTCTTTGACCAATTCGGGTAGTTCTGACATAAATATTTTATGGAGTTAGAGGAGTTAGTGGGGTAGTTGGATGTTAAACCAATACCTTATTATGAGTAATCTTGTATGTGTTGTTTGTGGGAGAGGTGGGTTATAGTTGAAAATCTCATAGTTAAAAGAAAGGGAGTTAAACCAACATAAATATATAGTTCATAAAAGTGTTGGTTTAACTCCGGTACGATATCTTTAACTAATTGATTTTCTGTAGTTAATCATTAAACTCAGCCGTTAGTCGGCAGATGTTAATGATAACCTGCATCGCTTTCTCCATTACCTGAACTGAAACAAATTCGTATGGACCATGGAAGTTTACGCCACCTGCAAAGATGTTTGGACAAGGAAGGCCCTTGAATGAAAGCTGTGCACCGTCCGTACCACCACGGATAGGCTGTACCTTTGGAGCTACATTTGCCTGCTGCATAGCCTGAAGAACTAACTCAATAACATGCATGTTAGGATCAATCTTCTCCTTCATGTTATAGTACTGGTCTTTCATCTTCAGTTCAACAGTTCCTTCACCATACTTCTCATTCATCTTCTTCACGCAGTTCTCCATGAAACGCTTGCGATCTTCGAAATGCTCACGGTCGTGGTCACGGATGATATAGCTGAGTTTAGCTTCTTCACAGCGACTCTCAATACCGATGAGGTGATAGAAACCTTGATAACCTTCAGTCTCTTCTGGAATCTCTGTCTCTGGAATCATGTTATTGAACTCGCATGCTAAACGACTGGCGTTTACCATCTTCCCCTTAGCATAACCAGTATGAACGCTTACGCCATGGATAAACACTTTAGCACCAGCAGCATTGAAGTTCTCATATTCAAGCTCACCGAGGTCGCCACCATCAATGGTATAGCCCCATTCGCAACCAAACTTCTCTACATCAAAGTGATGTGCACCCATACCAATCTCTTCGTCTGGGTTGAAAGCAATACGGATGTCACCATGCTCAATCTCATCATGGTCGCGGAGGAAGCACATCGCTTGTACAATCTCTGCAATACCTGCTTTATCATCGGCACCCAATAAGGTTGTACCGTCTGTTACGATGAGATCTTCTCCCTTATGTTCTAAAAGTTCTGGGAACATTCGTGGAGAGCTGACCATATTAGGATTCAGTTGTATATCACCGCCATCGTAGTTCTCTACGATACGGGCGTTCACATTAGCACCACTTGCATCAAGTGCTGTGTCGTAGTGAGAAATGAAACCGATTGTAGGAATCTTCTTCTTTGTATTGGCAGGGAGAGTGGCGTAGATATAGCCCATCTCGTCCATTTCTACATCTTTCAATCCTTCACGCTCAAGTTCCTCCTTGAGATATTTCGCAAAGATGAGTTGCTTCGGTGTACTTGGCACTGTCTCTGAATCTTCAGCCGACTGTGTGTCAAACTTGGTGTAGTTGATAAATCTTTCTACTATTTCCATGATGTTACGGATATTTAGTTGTATATCTTTTTGCTGTGTCAGTGCTGCTAATTGCAGTCTGTCATTTGCAAAGATACTATTTAATTTTGAGAATGCCTAATGATAGAACATCTGCTGTTTCTTTTTAGGATTTCTTATTATGCTGAATAGGATATTACTATACATTCCATGAGTTTAGTTTTTATTCCCTTTGCTGTCATTTTAACATTTGGCGTGAACTTATTGTAAACTAATTAGTTATATCTTTGTCGCGACTGACGGAAGTGACAGCAACTCTTGTTTTATATAGTTTTATGTCCTAAACCTCACAAGCTATTGCATTCCTTAAGAAAGAACAGATGTTTCTTTTTTCTTTCCAAAGAATTTATTGACTGCAAGGGCTATAGCTCCATCGCCTGTTACGTTGCAAGCTGTACCGAAGCTGTCCATAGCTATGTACAAGGCAATCATTAATGCTTGTGCCTCTTCGTTAAAGCCCAAGATACTTGATAAAGGTGCTAAGGCTGCCATAATTGCTCCACCAGGTACACCAGGAGCTGCTACCATAATAATGGCAAGCATGAGGATAAAGTAAATGAATAGTCCTGGGTCGTGTGGTAGGTCTGTTAACATACAGATTGTCAAAGCACAAGCTGTGATCTTCATTGCACTACCACTGAGGTGAATTGTTGCACAAAGTGGTACGACAAATCCTGCTACCTCTTCGCTGACACCATTCTTCACTGTTTGCTTCAGTGTTACAGGAATTGTTGCTGCAGACGAACTTGTACCTAATGCAGTCAGGTAAGCTGGCAGCATGTTCCACAGTAGTCTGAAAGGATTATACTTAATGATAGCACCTGCAATGCAGAACTCATAGATAAGGATGAGAACATGAAGGACGAGGATAACAATGATAATTTGTGAGAATACCAAGAGCACCTGTCGCGCCTGTCCGTTATGGGTCATGCTGAGGAAGACTCCAAAGATATAAAGGGGTAGGAGAGGGATAATAGCCTTCTCTATCACTTTCTCAATAATGGTCTTAAACTCATTAAAGAGGCTCTCCATAGTACGAAGTCCACCGTATGCAATACCCAATCCAGCTATGAATGAGAATACTAAACTACTCATCACGTCAACCATGGCAGGAATATTGATAGTAAAGTAAGGTGTAAGTTCTGTTGCCTTGTCAATCTGTGGCATTGCTCCTCCTGTGGAAGCAATCATAGAAGGGAATAACCATGTTCCTGTTCCGTAGGACAAGCCACCTGCTACGATGGTGTCTACATAGGCTATCGCTACTGTAGCAAGCAATAACTTACCCGCATCTTTTCCAATTCCAGCAATAGCAGGCGTTACCAATCCAATGATAATCAGTGGTATCATAAAGCCAAGGAACTGACTGAAGATACTATTGAATGTCAGAAAAGCCCTTACTGCTGGGTCTGGGAGATAATAGCCAAGGAATAGGCCAAGTAGTATGGCAATGATAACACGTGGTAGTAGTCCAATTTTGATTTTCTTTTGCATACTCTATTCTTTTAAGATGAATTATTCGATTTCTGAGCTAACGCGGTTGAACAAAAAAAGGATGAACAGTAAACAACCATACATCCTTTGTTACAATCTATGACTCCATCGGGAGTTCTGTTTCTTCTTTTTGTGACTCCGTTGGGATTCACCCCTAAGACCTTCAGAATATTTTTCTGACCTCATTCAGCTAAATGTCATCAGAGAATTATCACTTTTTAGTGACTTTATTAGGGAGTTTTGCCACTTTTTAGGTTCATCCGACATTTCGAGTGATACGGCAGTCATGCAGTGCATAAAGTCGTAGAGTAAAGTATTTCTCGTCCCTAAATCCATACGCATTTCGTTTCATAACCTTTATCTTGTTATTAATACCTTCAACTTTTCCCGTTGATAGATGGCAATCGTACCAGGCAAGGATTCCTTTCTTATAGGTTTTCACTGTAACAGCCATTTTCTGTAGTTGGATTATCTTACTTTGTTCAGCCTGCCTTATCCAGTCATCAAGCACTTTTTCTGCCATAGCCTTCATGGGTTGCGACCATATCTGATGGAGTTGTTCCTTCAAATAGTATGCTTTTGACAATGGCTCATTCATAGCTAAGGCATTCTCAAGCCTTGTCTTGTGCTGTTTATCAAAGATGTCCGCACCATTGCCGAGTAGCAGATACCTTGTCCCTTTGAGTACTTTACGCTTATTTATATCTTTCTCCATACTATAAACTTTACGTCTAATATCATCAAGTTTCTCGTTCATTAACTTCACTACATGGAAATGATCAAATACATGTACTGCATCGGGACAATTCTCCATAACAGAGGCTATGAAAGCCGCAGACAAGTCTGTTGCCACATGCTTTATCTTTATATTCTTACGTTTGACTTTCCACCAGAATTTCTTCAGAACTTCACTACCCTTGCCATCGCCAACATAGATTATCCTGCCACTGTCCAAATCCACAACGATTGTCTTATAGACATGTCCTTTTTTAACAGCAAACTCATCTATACCAATATTCTCTACACCATCTAAAGATGGAGGGCT
>ERZ772977.1744-NODE-1744-length-10454-cov-9.752476_pt1 | contig 10454 bp, 10 predicted proteins | sample MGYA00511131_ERZ772977 | MGnify/ENA primary metagenome ERZ772977 (study PRJEB29015, sample SAMEA2737935) | human oral metagenome | biome: human oral; feature: human-associated habitat; material: dental | place: China | collected 2151 ...
CCGGTCTTGCCCGGGTCGTCGGCCTCGGCCCGGTCGCCGATCTCGCCGGCGCGGGCGCCGTCCGGGCCGCCGGCCTCGGCCGGGTCGTCGTCGTAGCCGCCGTCGGGCATGTCGGCGGGGACGAGCAGGACCGAGGAGCGCTCGAGGATCTCCTGGCCCGGGGCGGCGATGGACAGGGCCGTGCCCCCGAAGCCCGCGCGCAGTTCGCGGGTGAGGAAGTCGCCGACGGCCAGGCGCCGGTCCGCCGTCTCCAGCAGGGCGCGCTCGGCCAGGACCTCCAGGCCCGGCAGGTCGGCGGGCACGTCCACGTGGATGCGGGTGGGCGGGGCGTAGGGGTCGGGCTGGACGCGGTCGACGTGCAGGACCCAGCCCTCGGGCGCGGCGTAGCGGCCGACGATCGCCTTGTAGGCGGCGTAGGAGCGGCCGTCCAGGGCGTGGAGGTGGTCGACGAGGTCGGCCAGCAGGCCGTCGCGCGGTTCGTCGTTGTAACGGCGGCGCTCCCCGCGGTAGTCGTCGCGGCCGCGGGAGTCGCGGGACCGGTCCCGGTAGTCGTCGTACCGGCGGGGCCCGCCGCCCCGGCCCGCGCGATCGCCGCGCCCGTACCCCTGATTCCGGTCCTCCGACCGCTGCCCGTAGTCGCTCATGGGTCCGATCCTGGCACATCGCCGCCGCGGATCCGCCACCGCCCCTTGCGGAGCCGTATGTCATTCATTAATATATCCAGTATGGATACAACAGACAGGGGAGAGGCGTCATGAGTCGCGCCTCCGGATACGCCACCGGGGACCTGCCCGACCCGGCCGTCCAGGTCCTCGCCGCCCTGAGCCGCCCCAGGCACGGCTACGCCGTCATGGCCCTCCTCGACGAGCGCGGCGGCCCCGACCTCGCCATGGGACCCGCCACCCTGTACACGACCCTCAGGAAGCTCCTCACCGTCGGCCTCATCGAGGAAGTCGACGACGCCGGGCCCCGCCGCCCCTACCGCCGCACCGAGGCCGGAACCGCCTCCCTGCGGCGCAATATCGAGCGCCGACGCCGACTCATAGCCCTGTCCGAAGAAATCCTGGAGGAATCATGACCACCCGACGCATGGGGCACGGAATGGCCGTGTCCCCCGAGAAGGACCTGGAGCTCTTCGCCAGCATGGCCGCCCGCGGCCAGCGCCTGAGCGGCATCAGCGCGCCCGGCCTGTGGCTCTTCGAGCCCGCCGAGCCCGAGCAGGCGGTCTTCGCCGTCGACTACACCGACCGGGCCGACGAGGACTACCTCGCGCTCTTCGAGGCGGCCGGCTGGCACCGGGTCCTCGGCGTGGCGAACATGCAGATCTTCAAGGCCGCCCCCGGCACCCGGCCGATCCACACCGACCCGGGCGCCGAGGCCGAGGCGCTCGCGGCCCAGGCGGGGCGTCTCGGGCGCTGGGCGGCGGCGTGCCTGGCGGTCCTCGCCGTCGTCGCCCTGGTCTGCGCCCTGACCGACCCGCCCCGGTGGCTCACCGCCCTCGCGGTGATCGCCGCGGGCGTCCCCGCCGTGTACACGGTCATCCCCTGGCTGGGAACGCGCTGGCGCCTGCACGTCCTGCGCGCCCCGCGCCGCTGAACCCCGCCCCGTCCCACCGAGAGAACCGGAGAAGATCATGAGGACATCCTTCTGGGCCCGACTCGCCCGCAGCGCCGGCCGTGGCCGCCGCGACCCCCGAGCGGCGCTGCGCCGGGCCGGGTTCGCCGACGAGGAGCAGTCCACGCGCTGGCTCCACGAGGCCGTCGACGCCCGTGCCGACCGGCCCCTGGGCAAGCTGGAGAGGATCCGGGCCGTCCGCGCGGCGCGCCCCGACCTCACTTTGAGCACCGCCGTCTACATCGTGGATCAGGCCGAGTCGCGGGAGGCGCGGGACGTGCGGGAGCCGCGGGAGGGCTGACGGCCCGACCCGAAGCTCTCGCGCACCGCATCGGTGAGCCGGTCCAGGCTCGTCGAGGCGATCGACCAGCGGTGCCAGAACAGCTCGCGCTCCACCGTCGCCAGGCCGGGCACGGGCACCAGGTCCGGGTGGCCCGCCAGGCGGTCCTGGGGGAACACGCCCCAGCCCAGGCCCGCCTCGATCGCCGCCAGGAAGCCCGACGTCGTCGGCACGTGCGCCCGGGGCGGCGGGACGGGCAGCCCCGCCGCGCGCAGGGCGAGGTCCTGCAGGTCGTCGTCGGCGTCGAATCGCAGCATCGGCAGCTCGGCGACCGAGCCCGCCCCCGGGCCGGCGAGGAGCGAGGCGGCGACGACGGGCGCGTAGGTCATCGCGCCCAGCCGCTCCACCCGGCAGCCGGCCACCCGGGTGGGGGCCGCGGAGATCGCGGCCATGACTCGGCCCGAGCGCAGCAGCTCCTCGGTGCGGGTCTCGTCAACCGCGTACAGGCGCAGCCGGCAGGGCCAGTCGGCGGCCCGGCGCAGGACCCCCGTGAACCAGGTGTCCAGGGAGTCGACGTTGACCGCCACGGTCAGCTCGACGGCGCCGGCCCCGCCCGCGCCGGCGGCGGGCGCCGCCCCGGATGCTGAGGCGAGCTCGGCGGCCATCTCCCGGGCCAGGAGGGCCTGCGCCCGGGCGTAGCGCAGGACGACGGCGCCGTCGTCGGTCATGGCGCAGGGCGTCGTGCGCTGCACGAGGATCCGTCCGAGCGCCGACTCCAGGGCGCGGATGCGCTGGCTCGCCGCGGAGGGCGAGATGCCCAGGCGCGCGGCGGCGGCCTCGAAGGTGCCGGTCTCGGCGATGGCCTCCAGGGTGGCGAGCTGGTCGGGGTGCATGAAGGGCTGCTTCACATATTGAAGAATAATGCGCTGGGCTTCACGACGGGGCGACCCTAGGCTCGCATTCGTGATGACAACAGCGCTCGCAACCGCCCTGGCCGGCCCGGCCTCCGCCCTGACCGGCTTCGGCACCGGGTTCGGATTCATCGTCGCCATCGGCCCCCAGAACGCCTGGGTGCTGCGCCAGGGCGTGCGGCGCGAGCACATCGGGCTCGTCATCGCCATCTGCGCGCTGAGCGACCTGATCCTCATCGCCACCGGCACCGGCTCGATCGGCGCGCTGGCCGGCGCGGCCCCCTGGGCGCTGGAGGCGCTGCGCTGGGGCGGGGTAGCCTACCTGCTCGCCTTCGCCCTGTCCTCGTTCCGCTCGGCGCTGCGGCCCGGGGCGCTGGGGGAGACGACGGCGCGCCCGGCCGCCTCGGTGGCGGCTACGACGCTGGGGCTGACCTGGCTCAACCCGCACGTCTACCTCGACACCGTGCTCATGCTCGGCACGGTGACGAACAGCTTCGGCCCGACCCGCTGGTGGGCGGCGGCGGGCGCGTGCGCGACCTCCATCGTGTGGTTCACGGGGCTGGGGCTCGGGGCACGGGCGCTGTCGGGGCCGCTGTCGAGCCCGAGGACGTGGCGGGCGGTGGACGCGGTCGTCGGCTGCGTCATGGTGGGCGTGGCCGCGCGCCTGGCCCTGGGGGCGTAAGGGAAGCGGGAGCGCGGGGGACGCGAAGGGCGACCGAGCCGAGAGAATGATGACGCACATCACTTTCACTTGGTGTGCGGTGTCACTCGGGTGAGAGATAACGTGACGCCACGCACTCTGGCGTGAAGATCCCGATGAGGAGGTCCCTGTGTCCCGCTCCCTTCCCCTGGTCGTCGTCATCCCCGGAATCGGCGGAAGCACTCTTGCTGACGATGACGGCCGCATGGTGTACCACATGGATACGTCCAGCATGGTGGCCCGGATCCGGGATCCGCAGGCGCTTGAGATCGGCAACAGTCTGCGCCCGATCGGGCTCATCGGCTCCTACTCCGTGGTGTTCAAGCAGCTGGTGACCGGTTACGAGAACCTCATGACCGCCCTGACGCAGAAACTCGGGCTCTCCCAGGCCCAGGTGGCCACAGCGGGGCCGGAACTGGTCGCTCCGGACGCCTCGCTGCTGGCCTTCCCCTACGACTTCCGCCAACCGGTGCAGGAGACCGCGGTAGCCCTGGACCGGGAGCTGTGCCAGCGGGCGCAGGGAAGGCGCGTGGTCCTGGTGGCGCACTCGATGGGCGGACTGGTTGCCGCCTGGTGGTGGGCGTTCCTCGGTGAGGGCATCGACGTCGCGGAGGTCATCACTCTGGGCACTCCCTATCGCGGGGCGGCGAAGGCCCTGGAGGTTCTCGTCAACGGGATCCGGTTCGGCGGCGTTGAGTTTTCCACGATCACCGAGGTGCTCAGGGACTGGGGCTCCGTCTTCGACCTGCTGCCGCACTACCAGGCGATCGAGGGGAATCCGGACGGACCGTACCCGTATCAGCTACCACCCGGTATGACGACGGTGATGCCGGGCTTCTCCGCCCGGGCGCGGAAGTCCTACGATGCGAATAAGGAGCTGCACCGAACCCTGGAGGAGAAGACCCGGGAGAGGAAGAACCCGTTCACCACCTACTACTCCCAGGGGCATGCGACTCCGGGGCGAGCCGTCATAGAGGCGGGTCGACTGACCACTTTGAAGGAGAATCCACCGCAGCTGACGGAGCACTGGAACTCCGGCGATGGGACGGTTCCCGTGTTCTCCACAATCCCTCCCTTCTTGGAGGACGAGGTCAAGGGCCGGCGCCGGTTGTCCAAGAAGCATCAGGAGCTGGTGGAGGAGGAGCGTCTCCTCGAGCACATGTCCGAATACGTCCGGGATCGCCTGCCCCCGGCGGCCCGCGGCGATGAGGGCGAGGGGCCCCGGGCCTACCTGCAGGTGGACCTCGATGACGTGGTGCCCGCGGGCGAGCCTCAGACGATGCGGGTGAGTGTCGTTGACGCCGGGGGAAAGGAGTTGGCGGCCAGCAGTGTCGGCGGCCGGGTGGCCGGTCGGCGATTCCGGGCCGAGCGTGACGGCGGATCGTGGGTCGCTCAGCTGCCTGCGATGGATGAGGGCGTGCACCAACTCATGGTCGCGGCGGCGGGCGTGCCCCGGGCCGACCGGGTCATTTTCAGGATGCGAGTGGGAGCGGTGTCGTGCGCAAGCGAATGAGATGGGACTCGGTCCACAGCCCGACGGGCCTGGTGGACATGGTGCACGCGGGTTGGGTGCAGCGCCTGCTGCGCGCTGCGGACTGGCGTGGCTTCCCTGGACCCGGGGACGATGAGGCCGGTGGTCAGACGAGGATCGGGCCCAAAGCGAAGATGATCTTCGAGAAGCTGTCCGATCTGGGCATCAGTTATGTTCACGAGCCGCCGAACAGTGTTCCCGGGACCCAGGATGTCAGGCCCGTCGACGAGGTGCTGTCCTTGGGGCTGGCGACGTGCCTGGACATGTGCGTGACCTACTGCTGCGCAGCGCTGGACGCCGGGGTCTACCCTCTCATACTCACTCTCACTGCCCGCAATGGGAAGTTGAGGCACGCCATTGTTCTGGTTCCTCTGGAACGGAACTGGTTCACGGGCTGCGACGCCGTGATCGAAACGGGATTCTCGCGCGAACCGCTCGTGGTGGACGAAGACGAGTTCAAGGATGTCGTGATTGAATCCCCCGATGATCCATCGGGCACGTGGCTGGCGATCGACGTCCAACAGGCGAGCACGCCCCTAGGAGGGGCGACTGGGAAGTGGGACACTGCCCTTTCCAAGGGGGCCGACTACGTCCGGAACTGGGAATGGGACCTGTGTGTCGACATCGGCGGCCTGCGCAGTCGGAGGGCCGACAATGTTGACCTGCCCACGGTAATGGGTGCCGAGGGAGTGCTGGTCCCCGCCTATATTCCGTTGCCGAAGAACCCCACTCCTCTGCAGCTCATTCAGACCAGGTATGGAGTGGTGTCCTTCTGTCCGCGTCGTGAGCTGCGGACGCTGCGTCGGTGGGTGATGGCTCCCGGGAAGGTCGTCAAAGAGGAGGAATTCGCCAAGCTTAAAAATAAGTTGGTTGAAGATGTCGCTGAAACCGAGGGAATCGCCTTCGAGGATGATCATCCCAAGAATGATCGGGACCCGGATCTGGCGGTGGCCGTGGTGACAGGAGCGGGAGGGTCGGGCAAAACACGTCTGGCCGCGCAACTGTGTCATGACTTGTCTTCGATCGGCTGGTGCACGGGATTTCTTCCGACAACGACCGATATTACTGTCGAGGAGCTCTCCACCCTCGCAGAACTGACTACCGAGTTGCTGGTGGTGGTGGACTACGCGGAGGAGACTCGGCGTGGTCAGTTGGCTACCTTATTTCGAGCACTGCGAGATCGGCGATCTCCTACCCGAATTGTGTTGACTGCGCGGGGGACGGATGTGTGGTGGGATGAATTTCGTGAGGAATTGGAGCAGGACGGGATCGACCTGAGTAAGACGTTGATTATCTCACATTTGGGGAGGAATCAACTTCAGAAGAATCCTTTACTGTTTGATGGAATTTTTCGTAGGGCTGTGCAGGGCTTCGCTGAGCAGGTGAGTCAGCCTCCGCTTCGGCAGGATATGGTTGTTCCCGAAAATCTTGGCGCCACTGCTCTTGATGTGGTGCTGATGGCCTGGCTCGTGGTGTGCGATGAGAGTGCGGGTGCGGCGAAAAAGTTGCCAACTCGGAACGGTCTTTATGATAGGGTTCTGACGACTGAATTCGCTCAGTGGAGGAAGGCTCCAGCACTGGCAGAGATTAGCGGCACCCACATGCGCCAGGCGGCGGCAACACTCAGCCTGCTTGCTCCTAGTCAAGACGAGGACGAGGTCGACGAAGTTCTAAGTCGGCTACCTGAGTGGGCATCTGAACATCTGCGGCGTAGTCGTTTCGCAGAACTTCTTGTTCACACTCTGTTGCGTGTCGATGGCGAAGGTGCAGTAAATCTCCGACCAGATCCGGTGGCGGAGTATCTCATTCTCGAGGTCTTCAGTAAGAGGCCAGACCTATTGGCCTGGGTGCTTCCCACGGATCCGCTCGAGGTTCCCGGTCTTGAAGATCCTGATGCGGACGAGATGGTGGTTCAGCGGGCGCTCGCATTGGGGCGGCAGGCGCAGAACGCGTGCACGGTCATTACGCGGGCGGATTTCCTTGATTCGAAGAAGGCGCACCGTCTGGCCGGGCGAATTTTGAGGGCGCGCCCGCACCTGTGGAGCAGTGCCCTAGATGTGACGATTAATCAGGGCGGACCCTTCGCTCCCGCCTTGGAAGAACTCATTGCATCTGGCGCCGATCTGCCGCTCGCCGAGATTGAGGACGCGATTCCGCTGGGTCATGGAGTGCTGCGAGGAGCCGCTTTGGCGGCGACGAGGCGCTTGGCCGCTTCTGCTGAACGGAGCCCCGAGCAGCAGGCGCGCTGGGCCAACACTCTGGCGATTCGTCTGTCGGACATGGGGCGCCAGAGCGAGACGCAGCACAAGCCGCCAGCCCGGGTGTAAGAGAGCAGCTCCTGCAGGAGCCTTCGGCGTGCTTCGATAGTGGGCACATGGTGGAAAAAGCCAAAGCAGGCAACGAGGTCCGCCGCACCCCCCTTAAGACGCGCCCCGAGGCCCTCGTCAGGCCCTTCGCCGAGAAGCGCATCCACGACGTCGAGCTCCTGGAGCGTCACCTCCCAGCCCTCGGGCAGCCGCACGTCTCTCGCAAGCTCGGGACAGCTGTCGATGCCGTGGTAGGAGACCCTCGCGCCTGGTAGCCTCTCGGCAAGGTAGCGCGCGAAGCGCAGGTTGCCAGAGGCCACGTCGAGGATGCGGGCGCCACCGTCTTGCGAGAGCACGTTCATCGCGGGCCCAAGGCAGTGCTCCCAGCCGGGCCAGGCCCCCTGCCTCGTCTGGTCAAAGGAGCGGGCGTTGTCGCGGTAGAAGCTTTCGTTCAGGCGGTTCATGCGACGTGCGACCTCTGGCGTCATGGTTCGTACGACCTTCTCCGGCTGTGCCTGCGTCCCATCTCTGTCCCATTCTGTCCGTCATGACGCTACCGTAGCCTGCCCGTAGCCTGCCCCCACCGTAGCCTGTGCGCGTGACGGGGCGGCTGGTACGGACGTCGCTTTGACGTGCGTGGCGATAAGACCCGTCACGATCGTAGCGCTGATCACTCATCCATCGCCCGGACCGTGCCGCTATCGCCCAGACCGTGCCGCTATCGCCCAGACCGCGCCACTCGGCGCCACCGAGTGTACGCTAAACATGCCACTCGCCGTCATCGAGTGGCACAAGATCTTCCAGCAACTGCGCATATGCCGATCCACGTGCCACTCGGCGCCACCGAGTGTGCGATGCGCGTGCCACTCGATGGTACCGAGTGCGACACTGTGGACATGCGGGGACAGGGCAGCCATCATATTCCACGCAGATGCGGCATCCTCGTGTACAGTTGTCACTCAAATTATACAGGATAATCTCAGGATGCTGCTCTATAGGATCGACAAGCCCCAAAACCTGCCGTCCCCTGGTCGGCAGCTCTATAATGGCAGACCAAAGTAGTGCAGGTGCGACACGGTAATTACATCACTATTTATTACAATCTCACTGATGTGTATGTAAAGAAAGGAGATAAGGTAAAAGCCAAAGGCTGCACTCAAGCTTGAGGGCATCGTGCGCGAGCACAACCGTGGCATCCTTGGCAACGCCCGCCACCTCTCGAAGCGCCGTCTGCTGCCCTTCTACCTGCACGTCAAGCAGGAGGATCCCGAGCGCTGGCGAGCCTGGGGCATCGACGCCGCGCTCGAGCGGCGCCTGCTGGGTGTCCTTCGCGTGAAGCCGCGCCGCACGGCGTCGGGTGTCGCGACCATCACGGTCATCACGCGTCCCCATCCCTGCTCGGGCGACTGCGTGTACTGTCCTTGTGACCTGCGCATGCCTAAGAGCTACCTTTGGAGTGAGCCTGCCTGCCGACGTGCCGAGAAGAACTACTTTGACCCCTATCTCCAGGTCTCGACACGCCTGCGCGCACTCGACCAGATGGGTCACGCCACGGACAAGGTCGAGCTCATCGTGCTGGGCGGCACATGGACCGACTACTCCCAACCGTACCAGATATGGTTCGTGCGAGAGCTCTTTCGTGCGATCAACGAGTGGCCCGCACCCTGGGACAGGCTCCGCGAGCGATATGCGTTCTATCGCGACCTGGGCATCTCGAACTCGGCCGACGAGATCGCGCGCCTCGTGGCTGCAGAGCAAGCGAGGGTCGAGGCGGGCGAGGAGAGTTACAACGAGGGCTTCGCGCGTCTCTATGGTGGGGGCGAGGCGTGTGCTGCGGCCGGTGAGTCTGGCGCCATGTCTGGCACGGGAGCTCGCTCGCCTTTCTGGGAGGCGTCTCGTCACATGGCGGCGAGCCTGGATGAGCTTGCGGTCGAGCAGCGGCGCAACGAGACGGCGGCCCATCGCGTGGTGGGTCTTGTGATCGAGACGAGACCTGATACGATAGACCCCGCCAAGCTCAGGCTCATGCGAAGGCTTGGCTGTACGAAGATCCAGCTTGGCATCCAGTCCACGCGCCAGGAGCTGCTTGACGCCAACCGGCGTCTCATGGACGTCTCTCAGATCAGACGTGCGTTCTCGCTCATCAGGCTCTTTGGCTTCAAGATCCACGCGCACTTCATGGTGAACCTCCTCGGTTCGACGCCCGAGGACGACAAGGCTGACTTTCGAGCCTTCGTCAGCGACCCAGGCTTTTTGCCCGATGAGGTAAAGCTCTATCCCTGCTCGCTCGTCGCGGGCACGCGGCTCGTCAGCGAGTACGAGCGAGGGCGCTGGCGTCCCTACACCGAGGGCGAGCTTCTGGACGTGCTCGTGGCCGATACGCTGGCGACGCCCCCTTATGTCCGCATCTCCCGCATGATCCGTGACATCAGCGCCGAGGACATCCTCGTGGGTAACAAGAAGGCGAACCTGCGACAGATGGTCGAGGGAGAAATCGCCCGTCTGGGCCTTGCGGGGGACGTCCGTGACATACGCTTTCGCGAGATCGCGCATACGTCGCTTGATCTAGAGGCCCTGCACATCCACGACTATGGCTATCGTACGGCCACCACGCACGAGCATTTCCTCGAGTGGGTCACACCAAAGGGCCGCATAGCGGGTTTTTTGCGCCTCTCGCTTCCGTGTTGGGACGAGCTCGCCTCGGGTGTGCTCGATGTTCACGCAGACGAGCTTCCCGTGCGTCCAAACGAGGCGATGATCCGAGAGGTTCACGTCTACGGCCAGGTCGCCCACCTGGGCAGGGCGGACTCGTCCTCGCAGCACAGAGGTCTTGGTCGCGAGCTCGTGGAGCGTGCCTGCAACGTCGCTCGCGCCGCAGGTTACGGCTGCGTCAACGTGATCAGCTCTGTGGGCACGCGTGAGTACTACCGTCGCCTGGGCTTTGCGGACGTAGGCCTCTACCAGCGTCGGGAGCTTTGAGCTTTTTAGGGAGACGCAGAACAAGTGCTTAATCCCTGCTCTTACCCCTTGAAATTAGTCGGTTTTTTGTCACTTTTTGACCCCTGCGGCCGTCCCGGGCGTCCCGGGCCCCTCTCGCGGCACACCTGTCCCC
>ERZ772977.1745-NODE-1745-length-10450-cov-8.109764_pt1 | contig 10450 bp, 10 predicted proteins | sample MGYA00511131_ERZ772977 | MGnify/ENA primary metagenome ERZ772977 (study PRJEB29015, sample SAMEA2737935) | human oral metagenome | biome: human oral; feature: human-associated habitat; material: dental | place: China | collected 2151 ...
GCACAGAGCGCCTGAAAAGGCTTTTATGAGTGTCCAAGATTTGGGGGCCAGTTCAGGTCGCGCTCAAACTTTTCAGACGACCTTTTTATATGGTTGTAAAGTCAAAAGACATCCGTCCTTACCATCCGCTATATCTCGAACCTTGCGGAACATAGTAACCGCCCTCTTCCGATGCAGGCGAATAAAAACCCGGATACAGACCGTCGTCTGAAACAGGACGGCGTTTTTTGCCTTTATCCTTTTCTCTGTCTTTCTTTTTGTCCCTGTCGGGAATGGCGGCATCAATGACTGCGCCCGTACCTTTGACGACAACCTTGCCCGCCGTCATGACGGTCGTTGCCGCCAAATCGACTGCCGCTCTGACGACGCAGCCGTTCAGCGCAAGGCAGACCAAAGGCAGAAGCAAGGTTTTCATCTTTATTTTCATGAATGCGAACATCCGCAATGACCGTCATGCCCGCCATCGCAGCCCGCCGCGTGTTCGTGCCACGCGTCATCGTCGCCGTCAAACTCTTCCATTTCGTCAAACTCGCCGTTTTCGACCAATTCGACCAACTCTTCCAAACTTTGCGCCCCTTCCACCCAAAAACACGGAATATCGGGCGGCGTATCGGGTGCCAGCAGGGCTGCATCGCCATCATGCCAAGCTATCCAATAGCCGTTGGCCGTTTGAACAAATTGCGCGTCGTGATGAATGGTTTCGCCTTCGGTGCCAACCAGCATACGCTCGGCAATTTCAGTCTGATAAGGCAGGATGTTCATGATATTCTTCCTACGGTCGGTAAAATCCATATTGTAGCCGAAATTTCTACTCTCATTACGTCCCGCCCATTCCTGCTTGAAGCTTTGTTTCGGGCGGCGCATAATCCCCGCTTATTTTCAATAAATTCACTGCAAAGGAAATCGGATGCAAAACTACCTGACCCCCAACTTTTCATTTGCCCCCATGATTCCCGAACGCGCCCTCGGCAGCCGTGTCTGGGATATTGAAGGTCGTGAATATATCGACTTGTCGGGCGGAATCGCGGTCAACGCGTTGGGACACTGCCATCCCGATTTGGTTGCCGCGCTGGCGGAGCAGTCGCAAAAATTGTGGCACATTTCCAATATCTACACGACCAAGCCCGCGCAGGAATTGGCGCAAAAGCTGGTAGAGCATACCTTCGCCGACAAAGTGTTTTTCTGCAATTCCGGCGCGGAAGCCAACGAAGCCGCGCTGAAACTGGCGCGAAAATACGGGCGTGATCATTTTGGTGAACACAAAACCGAAATCATCTCTTGCTTGAACAGCTTCCACGGTCGTACGCTGTTTACCGTCTCGGTCGGCGGCCAGCCCAAATACAGCAAAGACTACGCGCCGCTGCCGCAAGGCATCACCCACGTTCCGTTTAACGATGTTGCCGCATTGGAAGCCGCCATCAGCGAAAACACCTGTGCGGTAATCATCGAGCCGATTCAAGGCGAAAGCGGCATCCTGCCCGCCACGCAGGAATATCTGCAAGCCGCGCGCCGTTTGTGTGATGAACACGGCGCATTGCTGATTTTAGACGAAGTACAAACCGGTATGGGGCACACGGGCAAACTGTTCGCTTACGAGCATTACGGCATTACGCCCGATATTCTCAGTTCCGCCAAAGCCTTGGGCGGCGGCTTCCCCATCGGCGCGATTCTGACCACTGACAAAATCGCTCCGACCTTCGGGCCGGGGACGCACGGTTCGACGTTCGGCGGTAATCCGATGGCGTGTGCCGTCGGCAGCCGTGCGTTCGACATTATTAATGCGCCGGAAACCTTGGCTCATGTGGAAAAACAAGGAAAAAAATTTCAGACGACCCTGCGGGAATTGGGCGAGAAAACCGGCGTGTTTAAAGAAGTACGCGGTATGGGGCTGCTCATCGGCTGTGTGCTGGCGGACAAATACCAAGGTCGCGCTTCGGAAATTACTGCTGCCGCGCTGAAACACGGCTTGATGGTATTGGTTGCCGGATCCGATGTCGTGCGCTTTGCGCCCAGTCTGCTGCTAAACGATGAAGATATGGCGGAAGGTCTGAAACGCTTGGAGGCTGCATTAACGGAATGGATAGCCTGATTTAAGAAATTATGAGCCAAGGCTTTCTTGGCTATTTCAAAAACTTTTATCAATCACCGTGGCTTATTCATATTAAAGGTCGTCTGAAAACAAGCAAAACAAGTTTTCAGACGACCTTTTTGCGTCTTCCCTTCATCACCTAAAACAACATTTTTCTACATCCCCTGTCATTTGATGTTCGTTAAAAAATGCCTTGCCTATTCGTGTTACGCTTGGCAAACAAATTGATTTTTCAAGGGAAAGGAGCAGGGTATGCCGTCATTGAGAACGCAAATCGCCGGTTTTTCTTTTGACAACTGTTTGATGAACGCCGCTGGTGTGGCGTGTATGACCGTGGAAGAACTCGAAGAAGTCAGGCAATCCGCCGCAGGCAGCTTCGTCACCAAAACGGCGACGCTGGAAGCGCGTGCGGGCAATCCCGAACCGCGTTACCGCGATGTACCGCTGGGCAGCATCAATTCTATGGGTTTGCCGAATCAAGGCATTGATTACTATCTAGATTATTTGCTGAGCCTTCAAGAATCGCATCCGGAGCGGACATTTTTCCTGTCGCTGATCGGTATGTCGCCCAATGAAACACACACGCTGTTGAAAAAAGTGCAAAACAGCGGGTTTAAAGGCATTACCGAACTCAACCTTTCCTGTCCGAACGTCCCTGGCAAACCGCAAATCGCCTACGACTTTGAAACGACCGAGCGGATTTTGGGCGAAGCATTCGGCTACTTCGACAAGCCTTTAGGCATCAAACTGCCTCCGTATTTCGACATCGTTCATTTCGACCAAGCAGCGGAAGTGTTCAACCGCCATCCGCTGAAATTTGTCAACTGCGTCAATTCCATCGGCAACGGCATGTATATCGAGGACGAATCCGTCGTGATCCGACCTAAAAACGGCTTTGGCGGCATAGGCGGCGAATACATCAAACCGACCGCGCTTGCCAATGTCCATGCGTTCTACCAAAGATTGAATCCGTCCATCCAAATCATCGGTACAGGCGGCATTTATACCGGTCGCGATGCGTTCGAGCATATCTTGTGCGGCGCGAGCATGGTACAAATAGGCACGGCACTGCATCAACAAGGCGTCGAAGTTTTCGAACGCGTTTCGCTTGGTTTGAAAGCCATCATGGTGCAAAAAGGCTACGAGACGCTCGAAGACTTCAAAGGCAAACTGAAATATCTGGGGTAAATCTGCTCAGATGAAGGGGAAAAGGTCGTCTGAAAACCTGAATCGGGCTTTCAGACGACTTTAGTATTTTGGATTTAGAAATACTCTTCATCTCCCGAACCCGGGTAACTTGCCAAACAACCATTTTCTTTACATGCAAAGCTTTTCTGCGCTTTTTGATTGACATCCCATTCCCAAGAACGGTAAGCGGATCAACATCATCTACGAAAGCGGAACGAACCAATAAGAATCTTTTTCGCTTCCATATTTTTTCTTTTACCCCACTAAAAGCGAAGTCATACTGAGCGAACCGGCGACAAGGTTATCGTTGAAAAACGTAATGGAATCATCCGGTTCGCGTAATGCCATAATGCAAAGAAAAGGCAGGTAATGTTCCAGCGTCGGCACGGAAAGCATCGCCTTTTCACCCAGCCATTCGTAATGAATCAAAGTATCGTCATCCCGCTCGACAATCGCCTGATTGACCGCTTCGCGGAACGCAAACGCCCAATCATAGCCCGCACCAATTTGATTGATATGCGCCCTGCTCATCACGCCCAGATTATGGATAATATTGCCGCTGCCGATAATCAACACACCCTGTTCGCGCAAAGCAGATAATTTTTTCGCCAAATTGAAATGCCATTCCGCCGATTGCAAGCGGTTGAGACTGAGCTGCACCACAGGAATATCAGCATCGGGATAGAGAAATTTCAACACCGCCCAAGTGCCGTGATCAAAACCGCGCGTAGGATTCAGCCCGACATCTTCCGGCTGTAATAATGACCGCACTTGCTCCGCCAACTCAGGCGAACCGGGCGCAGGATACCGCACCTGACTGAGTTCTTCAGGAAATCCATAGAAATCGTAAATCATTCCAGGATGTTCGCCCGATGAAACCTGCAAACCGCTGCTGTACCAATGCGCCGAAATCATCAAAATGGCTTTCGGTTTGGCAAACTTTTGCGTAATCAGGCTGAGATTTTGATTGAAGGGATTTTCCTTATCTAACACATTCATCGGACTGCCATGCCCAACAAACAATACAGGCATTTTTTTCATTGTTGCCTCCTTAAAATATTTGATGAGGCAGATTGTACGGATAAATGATTAAGCAATAAATCTCAATTTATGAACAACATATTTTCCAAATAAGAAATGATGAAATATTTTTTAGCTTCGCTGCAAAGTTAAAAAGAGGTCCGAAGATTCCGATTTCAATAGCAATACCTAAATCAATCGAACAAATCTGCCTAAGAGCACTGCATTCTATGACTGATAACTCAACGCCAGAATATTATTTTTTAATAGCAAATTATAAAAAAATGTCGTCTGAAAAATAAACTTGGTTTTCAGACGACCTTTTTATCTTAGAAAGATTAGAAAAATTTTCAATATAGAGATGGTAGAGCAATATTATTGGCCATCTTTAAACTATACGTTCAGACGATTTTTATCTATTAGATTGAAAATGTGCAACAACACATTTTGCACTCGGACAGTTTGGATGCGTGGCAGCATTTTCGATTGAAAATTCCCAATATTTAATCATCTTCTTAGCAAAGCCAACTTTGTTTCCCGGTCCTCTGGCAGAACCGGTTTCTTTGACAATTTTGCTGATTCTGTCCCAAGGCAATTCGGGCGTCTCTTCCGGAAACTGTTCTCCCGCAAAATCTTCAATTTCTAAAAATTTTTTCATGGCTTGAGTATCTGCTAGAAACCATGCTTCTATCGCTTTAACCGCAATAAAATAGGCAGTAATTTTCGCGTGATTGATTCTTTCCTTAACATCTTCAACAGAGAGTCCGTCCGAATCCGTCAAAATATACAGTCTTTCTGCTCCCTTTGCTTCCAAAACACCAATAAAGGACTTAATATTACGAGGCAATAAATTACCTGCGCCCTTGGCATCAACAACAGGTTCAACCAACTCAAAACCATTCCTGTGTAAAAAGTTCTTGAATGCCTCTGATTCGATAATAATCTTTTCGCATGACCCTTCAACAATAAATCCAACTTTTACCATGGCAATCCTCCCCCCAGCAGATTAGTCAGCCAAGCTGTATCTAATGGAATTTTGTTTTTATCGACACCCGACTTCCGAACATCTTTAATTTGGGTTTTGCCTTGAGATTTACTGACAAAATATAATTCTTCCAATTCTAGGCTGCGCACTACCGATTCACTATGAGTTGTAAGAATAATGGGGTGGTGAGGGCTTACATATTCACGAATAAAACCAATCAGTTCACTAATAGCTTTCGGGTGTAAGCCCCGTTCGGGTTCTTCAATGATGGTAATGCCGGGCTGTTTCACACGCGTTAAAACGGCAACTAACAAACATAAGGCATAAATTGTGCCGTCCGAAACCATATGGGCGGGGAAACGATTACCGCTGTCTTCCTCGAAAAATAGCCCTTTTGAACTGTCTATATTTTGTGTTCTAACAGAAACTTTCTTCATTTCGGGCACAATCACGCTCATCCATTCAATGATTTGCTCGCGTAATTCATTGTCTTTTTCAAGTTTTTCCAGAACTGCAGCAATATTGCTACCGTCACGATTAAGCTCCCCCGGATTGTTGCCGGTACTGCGGCGATTTTTGATGGTAAAAGGGTCAATACGGAATATTTTGACGTTTTTTAAACCTTGAAATTCTTTATTTTGTCGGAGAAAACTGTCGTCAGATGAATATTTTTCATCGGTTAATAATTTTAATCCGATACCTGTCGCCACACCATTGATTATATCCTGACCGATTTGATCGCTATCTTTCATCGCGCCCCAGATAAGCCCCCCCAATGCACCTAGTAACCCTGCACCAATTAAATCATCTGATGTATTACTTTCTTTCTTTGCTTCTAGTTCTTTGCGGATTTTATCACTGTCAAAGATTATTTCCCCACTTTTAAGAATCTTTAGCGACTCTTCTTTGACTCTAGAAGCGATATTTTTCAAAGCAATCATTATTTCATATTGATAAATTTGTTTTTCAATTTCAAATTCTATCTTATAGCTAATGTCTCCAGCCTTATGTTTAGGACTAATTAAATTTTCTATACTACCAAACTCAGATATCGCCTTGCTCACTCCCATATCAATCACTTTTGATAAAAATGCCAAGGCATCGACAAAATTGCTTTTACCCGTACCGTTTGCCCCCGCTAAAACCATAAAAGGAGAAACATCTTTTAGCTCTACATTTTGGATACTTTTGAATCCTTTAATTTCCAAATAGTTAATTTTCATTTTTAATTCTCTTGAATTTATCAACAAAACGTGTTTGAAAGCATACAGAGCATTTCATAGGATGGCAACCTTTTTCTTGTGCAAAAATCAAGTTATACTATTGTTTTAAAGAACATTATTCTTACATGAATTCTCAGATAAGTATCGACTTTGCTAGAAAGCCGTTTTTAAAATATTGGTATAAAAATTTTTCCGAAACTCTTTTCAGACGACCTCGGCATCTCGTGGGTAGCACAGTATGAGCTTGGCAGATGCACTCAATTCCGGGCAACTGGTCGAGCTGTTGCCCGAGTACGCCATTACTTACAATCCGCTTTACCTCTATTACCCCAGCCGCCGCGGGCATTCGAATGTGTTTAAGTTGATTGTGGATGCGCTGCTGGTGGAGATCGTCTGAAAATGTAAAAGCAGCCTGACTTCTTTGCATGGATTTCAGACTGCTTTTTGCTTTCAGGTAGCCTTATAGTTATTCATATACCGCCTGCCACATTGCGTCCTGCACCGCCTGTACCCAGTTTTCAGGCTGCTTGGTCGCTACACCGTCCTTGACCGCCTGTTTGGCAACGGCAACAGCAACAGTAGCAGACGATGCACGCAGGTTATTCAGCGATGGCAGGAGCGACGCGCCTTCGTCCTGCGGATTGACTTGCGAGGCGACTGCTTCAGCTGCAGCCAACAGCATCCCGTCAGTAACGTGTTTCGCACCGGAAACGATAACCCCCAGCCCCAACCCCGGGTAAAGCATGGCGTTGTTAGCTTGACCGATTTCGTAGTTCACGCCTTTATACGGCACGGGTGGCACGGGGATGCCGACAGAAATGAGCACTTTGCCATCCGACCATTTTATAGCCTCACTTGGCATCACTTCGATTTTCTCGGTCGGGTTAGATAACGGCAGCAGAATTGGGCGCTCTACGCCCGCACATAGGGCTTTGACTACGTCTTCAGTGAATGCGCCGTGATCGGTGGATGTGCCAATCAAGATAGTCGGTTTTACTTGTTTTACAACTTCGAGCAAGCAGATTTTACCGTCCGTTTTCGCCCAGTCGGCAACTTCAGTGGCGGGGCGGGCATATTCCTGCTGGTAATCAGGCAAGCCGTCCATGTCATCAGTAACTAGTCCGTTGATGTCAATCAGCCATACGCGTTGTTTCGCTTCTTCGCGACTCAGGCCTTCGCGCTCCATCGCCGCACTGATTTGGTCGGCCATACCCGTACCTACGGTGCCTGCACCGTACACCACCAACCGCTGTTCGGCAAAGGTCTGTTTGGTCACTTTCAGGCCAGAGAATACGGCAGCCATCACAATCGCGCCCGTTCCCTGCATATCGTCGTTGAAAATACGGTATTGTCGGCGGTTCTCCACCAAAATGCGACGGGCGTTGGACGGACCAAAGTCTTCAAAGTGCAAAAGCGCATTGGGGAATATTTCAGCAGCAGTTTTCAGGTAGTTTGCAATCAATGCGTCGTAGCGTTCACCACGCACGCGGGCATGGCGATTGCCCAAATAAGCGGGGTCATTGAGCAGGGCTTCATTATCTGTACCCACATCTAGATTCACAGCAATGGTGCGGCTGGGATGAATGCCCGCAGCAGCAGTATAAACTGCCAGTCTGCCGACGGAAATATCCGTGCCGTTCACACCCCAGTCGCCGATACCCAAAATCTCTTCCGCATCGGAAACCACAATCAAATCTACATCATCTGCACGCAAGCCCAGAGTTTCAAACGATGCACGGATGTTTTCAGGATGGTTTACATCCAGATAGACAGCTCGCGAACGGCGGTAGTCGCGACTCCATTTGCTGTTATACGCAGTTTTTTAGTCGGTAATAATCTTTCCCATACTTCTTGTAAAATGTCTAATTTAGTTTTGCTATTGGTAATTTCTTCACCACGCTTGCGTTTTTGGTGATTTTCAACAGCAAGATTATTTTGTTGAGCAAATAAATATTGTAGAAGGCGGTCAAAATCATTTAATAAATACGTTGATGATTTATTATTCCAACGAGCACTTTTTCTTTGGGAGATATCTTTTGCCCACTCAGGATTTCCATAAAAAAGCCCTTGTTTGGCTTTAGCCTCTGATATTTTTTCTATATTAGGATTTAAACTTAAGGCTCTATGCGCTGCGATTCGATGTGCTTTTTCGCCTAACTGTTCTTCTAAATGTACAGCAAGCCGAGTTTTGCCTGAACCGTTTGCGCCAATAATAATTGTTGTTTTTCCAGTTTCTAGAGTTAATTCTAAATCTAAATTATCTTTTCTGGGGATATTTACATTACACATCATTTTTCCTTTTTTAAATAATATGGAATCTATGATTAGATTTGTTTAAATAGAACAAGCATACAACGGCACATTCACTAGCCAATCCTGCTCCCTATAATCCGCCATTGAAAAGCGAATTGCTTTCTCAGACTGAAATTGTTCTACATACACTTTCAAACTTTTCGCTTTTAAATTTTCTTCTGCTTTGACTTCAATCGGAATCACAGCTTGCTTACGTTGCAGAACAAAATCGACCTCCGCTGTACCTTTTTCAGTTGCCCAATAAAAAACAGGGTTTTCTTGGGTGGCAATCAGTTGTTGCAAAACATATTGTTCGGTTAAAGCGCCTTTAAATTCGGTAAAAATACGGCTGCCTTCTAGCAGTACGCTGGCATCCAAGTTGCTTTGTGCGGCGAGCAGCCCCACATCTAAGCCATACAATTTAAAGGCATTATCTTGATAAGCAGAAAGTGGCAAATGTGGCTTTTTCACACGAGGCACGCTGTGCACTAAGCCGCTGTCTTTTAGCCATTGCAAAGCAATTTCATAGTCTTTGCTTCTAGCCCCTTTTTGTAGCTGAGCATAGATAAATTTTTTATTTTCTTTGGCAAGCTGTTCAGGAATGGAAGCCCAAATTGACCGCACTTTTTGCACAGTCTGACCATCGTGAATATGTTTGGAAAAATCTTGTTCATACGCCATCAATAAATTACGTTGAATTTGACGCACTTCATCGACATTTTGTGTTTCGATAAATACTTTTACCGCTTCAGGCATACCGCCTACAAAATAATATAAACGGAGTAAATCAATATAAGTGGTTTTCATGGCTGAAATTAGCGACCAGTCTTTTAATTCCAGCAATTTCACCAAATCTTGTTTGCCAAGTGCGGTTAAAAATTCGTGAAAATCCATGGGATAAAGTGGTAGAAAATCCACTTTGCCAACAGGAAAAGATACTTGATGATGTAGTGATACCCCAAGCAATGAGCCTGCCGCGACGATATAAAACTGGGGTGCATTTTCGTAAAAATATTTGAGTGAAGATAATGCTTGCGGGACTTCTTGTACTTCATCAAAAATAATCAAGGTGTTTTCTGCTTGAATATCGACACCGCTTTCAATTTTCAAACCAAGTATCAAACGCTCAATATCATAGTCGCCAGAAAATAGCGTTTTCATACGTGGGTTATTATCAAAGTTGATATACGCCACTTTTTCAAAGGATTGCTCGCCAAAGTGTTTCATCACCCAGGTTTTTCCTACTTGTCTTGCTCCTTGAATAATTAATGGTTTTCTGTTTGTTTTGTGCTTCCACTTTTCTAAGGATTGTATGATTTTACGCTGCATAATGCCTCTCCAAAACAACGGATATAGGCTAATTATACAGCATGAAATACACTTTTTCTAACGATACAAGTTTTCTTTTAAGCATTTTTTCAAATGAAAAAATGGTTGAAGTGTACATTTTCTAAAGCGAAAGAAGGGATGAAAGACTTTTTTATGCCAAAGAGCGGTCAAATTTTCAGATATTTTTGCAAATCATCTTAAAAATTTGACCGCTTGCATCATTATCAAGACCGCAGCCGTCTGAAACATTGATAGACCGGTTACTGATGTCCGCTTTCTGCTACTTTTGTCCATTTTGCCAATGTCTGCTTCATCTGTGCCTGA
>ERZ772977.1761-NODE-1761-length-10386-cov-36.207628_pt1 | contig 10386 bp, 8 predicted proteins | sample MGYA00511131_ERZ772977 | MGnify/ENA primary metagenome ERZ772977 (study PRJEB29015, sample SAMEA2737935) | human oral metagenome | biome: human oral; feature: human-associated habitat; material: dental | place: China | collected 2151 ...
TCCTCGGCGCGGCAGGTCTCGACCCCACTTTCGTTATCGGCGGCAAACTCAATGCTGCAGGTACCAACGCCCGTTTGGGCAAAGGCGAATACATCGTCGCAGAAGCCGACGAATCCGATGCCTCTTTCCTGTACCTGACTCCGATTATGTCCGTCGTGACCAATATTGACGAAGACCACATGGACACTTACGGCCACAGCGTTGAGAAGCTGCATCAGGCGTTTGTTGATTTTATCCACCGTATGCCGTTTTACGGCAAAGCGTTTTTGTGTATCGACAGCGAACACGTCCGCGCGATTTTGCCCAAAGTGAGCAAGCCTTATGCTACTTACGGCTTGGACGATACTGCTGATATCTACGCAACCGATATTGAAAACATCGGCGCGCAAATGAAATTTACCGTTCATGTCCAAATGAAAGGACATGAGCAAGAGCCGTTTGAAGTCGTGTTGAACATGCCCGGCAGGCACAACGTCCTCAATGCGTTGGCGGCTATCGGAGTTGCGCTGGAAGTTGGCGCATCGGTTGAAGCGATCCAAAAAGGCTTGCTTGGCTTTGAAGGTGTCGGCCGCCGCTTCCAAAAATATGGCGACATCAAATTGCCAAACGGCGGAACTGCTTTGCTGGTGGACGATTATGGCCACCATCCTGTCGAAATGGCGGCAACCCTTTCCGCTGCGCGCGGTGCATACCCTGAAAAACGCTTGGTCTTGGCTTTCCAACCGCACCGTTATACCCGTACACGCGATTTGTTCGAAGACTTCACCAAAGTCCTCAATACCGTTGACGCGCTGGTGTTGACCGAAGTTTATGCTGCAGGCGAAGAGCCGATTGCCGCGGCCGATTCCCGCGCCCTTGCCCGTGCCATCCGCGTATTGGGCAAACTCGAGCCGATTTACTGCGAAAACGTCGCCGATTTGCCGCAAATGCTGCTGAATGTTTTGCAGGACGGCGATGTTGTGTTGAATATGGGTGCCGGCAGTATCAACCGCGTTCCGTCTGCATTGGTGGAATTGTCGAAACAATCATAATAAACAGGCATATTTGCCTTTGAGGACAGATAGGTCGTCTGAACAATATTCAGACGGCCTGTATCAGTATTTAAGAAAGTGGAAATTATGCAGAATTTTGGCAAAGTGGCCGTGTTGATGGGTGGCTTCTCCAGCGAGCGCGAAGTTTCGCTGGACAGCGGCGCCGCTATTTTAGCTGCCTTGAAAAGCAAAGGCGTCGATGCCCATGCGTTCGACCCTAAAGAAACCCCGTTGTCTGAATTGAAAACACAAGGTTTTCAGACGGCCTTCAATATTCTGCACGGCACTTTCGGCGAAGATGGCGCGATTCAAGGCGCGTTGGAATTGATGGGTATTCCTTACACCGGCAGTGGCGTGGCCGCTTCTGCGCTGGGTATGGATAAATACCGCTGCAAACTGATTTGGCAGGCTGTGGGCTTGCCTGTTCCTGAGTTTGTCGTATTGCATGACGACAGCGACTTTGATGCCGTTGAAGAAAAATTGGGCCTGCCGATGTTTGTGAAACCTGCCTCAGAAGGCAGTAGCGTCGGCGTGGTAAAAGTAAAAGAAAAAGGCCGTCTGAAAAGCGTTTACGAAGAATTGAAACACTTGCAGGGTGAAATCATTGCCGAACGCTTTATAGGCGGCGGCGAGTATTCTTGCCCGGTATTGAACGGCAAAGGCCTACCGAGCATTCATATTATTCCGGCTACCGAGTTTTACGACTACGAAGCTAAATACAACCGCGACGATACGGTTTATCAATGCCCATCGGAAGATTTGAGCGAGGCGGAGGAAAACCTGATGCGCGAACTGGCTGTGCGTGGTGCGCAGGCGATTGGTGCGGACGGCTGTTCGCGCGTGGACTTTCTGAAAGATACGGACGGTAAATTGTATCTCTTGGAAATCAATACCTTGCCTGGTATGACCAGCCATAGTTTGGTGCCAAAATCTGCAGGCCATACCGGCGTGGATTTTGCTGATTTATGTATTGAGATTTTGAAGACCGCTCATGTGGGATGATGCAGGCGCACTGGGTCGGCTGACCCGCCGGCTATTGGTGCTGATGACCTTTCTACTGATAGGTTCGGGCATAGCTTGGCTTTACAATTCAAAATATTTCCCTGTGAAACAGATTGCCATTCAGGGTAAGCTGAAATATGCTTCCAACAAAGAATTGCAAACTGTTGCACGAGAGCATATCAGGGGTAATATGTTCCGCGCCGATATTGATTCAGCGCAGGCCGCTTTTCAGGAGTTGCCTTGGATTGACTCGGCAATGGTACGCCGTCGTTTTCCGGAAACCGTGGAAATTATCCTGACCGAGCGTGTGCCGGTTGCACACTGGCGCGCTGGCGGCTTGGTGGACAGTAAGGGCAATGTGTTTGCCGCAAGCCTGAAACAGGACCTGCCTATATTTGAAGGGCAGCAGGGGACAGGCAAAGACATGGTCAAACATTATGCGGACTTTTCCGGAATTTTGAGCCCGTTGAAACTGACCATCAAAGAATTGATCTACACGCCGCGTTCGGCATGGCTGCTTGTATTGAACAACGGCATTACCGTGCGATTGGGGCGTGAAAACGAAATCAAACGTTTGCAGCAGTTTGCCCAGATTTGGCCATCGCTGCTGCGTAAAAAACAAAGTAGTATCGAATATGTCGATATGCGTTATAAGGATGGTTTTTCAGTCCGTTACCGGCCGTCTGAAAACCCTTCCGACAGTGAATAGCCGATTAGACGTGAAGCAATCTTGTTTCAAAAATAATCAAACCGTCAGTCAGACAACATAGCGAACGAGCAATTATGGAACAACAACAAAATAAATATATCAGTGCCTTAGACATTGGTACGTCCAAGGTCATCGCCTTAATCGGCGAGATTCGGGAAGATAACGAAATCCACATTGTTGGCTTGGGTCAAAGCCCTTCACGCGGTTTGCGTGCAGGTATGGTGACCAACATTGATGCCACTGCGCAAGCCATTCGTCAGGCGGTAGAAGATGCCGAGCTGATGGCAGATACTAAAATTTCCCGCGTCGTCACCGGTATTGCCGGTAACCATATCCGCAGCCTGAATTCACAAGGCGTGGTCAAAATTAAAGATGGCGAAGTATCGCAAGCCGACATCGATCGTGCCATCGAAACGGCCAAAGCCATCAATATTCCGCCTGATCATAATATCTTGCATACCGTGGTTCAAGAGTACATCATCGACAACCAGCCAGGCGTGAAAGAGCCTATCGGCATGAGCGGCGTGCGTTTGGATACCCGTGTACACATCATTACCGGTGCGAACACTGCTTTGCAAAATATCCAAAAATGTATCCAACGCTGCGGCCTGCAAATGGATCAAATCATGCTTCAGCCTTTGGCAAGCGGTCACGCCGTTTTGACTGAAGACGAAAAAGATTTGGGCGTGTGCGTCATCGATATCGGTGGCGGTACAACCGACATCGCGGTTTATACCAATGGCGCAATCCGCCATACCGCGGTTATTCCCGTTGCCGGCGATTTGATTACCAAAGACTTGGCACAAGCCTTGCGTACGCCGCACAGTGCAGCTGAGTACATCAAAATCCATTACGGCGCTGCGATTCCGACTATGGACGGCTTGGATGAAATGATTGAAGTCCCTAGCGTTGGCGACCGTCAATCGCGTCAAATTTCACGCCGTGTATTGGCTGAAATCATCGGTCCGCGCGTAGAAGAAATTTTGGAATTGACGCTGAACGAATTACGCCGCTCTGGTTTCCCTGAAGAAGTGTTAACTTCCGGTATTGTTTTGACCGGTGGTGCTTCTATGTTGACCGGTATTGTTGAGTTGGCGGAAGAAGTATTCAACCTGCCGGCGCGTATCGGTGTTCCACAAGAAATGGGCGGCGTATCTGAGCGTATCCGCAATCCACGCTATTCAACCGCCATCGGTCTTTTGCAGGCGGCAAGAGGGGAGGAAGACGGTGCGTCGGTGACAGGTGCCATTGTGGTTCATGATCAGGCTGAAAAAATCAGTCTGTGGGCAAGAATAATGAAATTCGTTAAAGACAATTTCTGATAAAAGTTTTCAGGGCGGACTGTGTAGCAACAGTTTGTCCTGAATATTTAAGTGGAATTAAACGGTTTTAAATAATTGTCAAGTGGATAATTTAAAACTTGTATATTTTCTGTTAAAAAATGTAGTAAAAATATAACGCCGACAGCCGAATGGTAAGAAGATTTTTGCCAGTATCTGGATACTTCTTATATAATACGGATAATAAGTTATTTTTGAACCGTCCTTATAAAGCGGGGCGCGGAGGATTATTGAATGGAATTTGTTTACGACGTAGCAGAATCAGCAACGAGCCCTGCTGTTATTAAAGTTATCGGTTTGGGCGGCGGCGGCTGTAATGCCATCAACAACATGGTTGCCAACACTATTCATGGTGTTGAGTTCATCAGTGCCAATACCGATGCGCAATCATTGGCTAAAAACAATGCGGCTAAACGCATTCAATTGGGTACAAACCTGACTCGCGGTTTGGGTGCCGGTGCAAATCCTGAAATCGGCCGCGCCGCTGCCCAAGAAGATCGCGAAGCCATCGAGGATGCCATCCGCGGTGCAAACATGCTGTTCATCACTACCGGTATGGGTGGTGGTACAGGTACCGGCTCTGCTCCTGTTGTGGCTGAAATCGCTAAAGAAATGGGTATCCTGACCGTTGCAGTTGTAACCCGTCCGTTTGCTTATGAAGGTAAACGCGTACATATCGCTCAAGCAGGTTTGGATCAGCTCAAAGAGCGCGTTGATTCCCTGATTATTATCCCGAACGACAAATTGATGACTGCTTTGGGCGAAGACGTGACCATGCGTGAAGCTTTCCGTGCAGCAGACAATGTACTGCGTGATGCGGTTGCCGGTATTTCTGAAGTGGTGACTTGCCCTAGCGACATGATCAACTTGGACTTCGCCGACGTGAAAACCGTGATGAGCAATCGCGGTATCGCCATGATGGGTTCAGGTTTCGCGCAAGGTATCGACCGTGCCCGTTTGGCTACTGATCAAGCTATCTCCAGCCCGCTCTTGGATAACGTTACTTTGGATGGCGCACGCGGTGTATTGGTAAACATTACCACTGCTCCTGGCTGCCTGAAAATGTCTGAGTTCAACGAGATTATGCGTATCGTCAACCAAAATGCACACCCTGAAGTGGAATGCAAATTTGGTGCTGCCGAAGACGAGAGCATGAGCGAAGATGCTATCCGTATTACCATCATTGCTACCGGCTTGAAAGAAAACGGTACTGACAACCAACTGCGTGCTGCTGCCCGTACCCAACAATTGGTACGCGGTGCGGCAGAAGTGCCTCAAGCTCAAAGCCAAAGCAGTGCTGAAAGTTTGGTTCGTACCAACCGCAATATCCGTTCTATGAATCTGACTGCGGCTGATTTCAGCAACCAGTCTGTACTGGATGACTTTGAAATTCCGGCTATCTTGCGCCGTCAGCAACATACTTCTGATAAATAATCAGGATCATGCATGAAAAGACCTGCCTTAAAGGCAGGTCTTTTTTATTAGCAGAATAAACTTAAGGCCGTCTGAAAGTTTTCAGACGGCCTTAAGTTTTCAAATAAAGCAAATAACAAACTTACCCTTTATTTAGGATCTGCTTGTTTTCGCCCTCACGACGCAACTCTTTGGGCAAGACAAATACAATGCTTTCTTCTGCGCCTTCTCCTTCGCGTATGGTCTCATGTCCCCAATCTTGAATAGTTTGTAAGACTTCTCGAACCAAGACTTCGGGCGCAGATGCACCGGCAGTTACACCGACCTTGGTTTTGTTTTCAAACCATTCTTTTTTCAGATAGGAGGCATTATCGACCATATAGGCATCAACTCCGCGCAATGCGGCTACTTCACGCAAGCGGTTGCTGTTGGAAGAGTTGGGTGAACCGACAACAATTACGAGATCGCATTCTTCGGCCAATTCTTTAACAGCAGTTTGGCGGTTGGTTGTGGCGTAGCAGATATCTTCTTTGTGCGGATTACGGATATTTGGAAAGCGTTGATTTAAAGCTGCAATGATGTCTTTGGTTTCGTCTATCGATAAAGTGGTTTGGCTGACGTAGGCAAGTTTGTCAGGATTTTTGACGTTCAGTCCGGCTACATCTTCCACTGTCTCAACCAGAAACATTTTGCCCGGAGGTAATTGTCCCATCGTGCCTTCTACTTCGACGTGGCCTTTGTGGCCAATCATGATAATTTCGTAATCTTGCTCATCGAGGCGGGCTACTTCTTTATGGACTTTGGTTACCAGAGGGCAGGTGGCATCAAAAACGCGGAAACCACGTTGTGCCGCTTCTTCCTGGACTGCTTTGGATACGCCGTGAGCCGAGTAAATCAGTGTGGCACCCTTTGGGACATCCGCCAAGTTATCGACAAATACGGCACCTTTTGCCCGCAGATTGTCGACGACGAATTTGTTGTGAACGACCTCATGGCGGACGTAAATAGGCGCGCCGAATTCTTCGAGTGCACGTTCAACAATACTGATGGCACGGTCAACACCGGCACAGAAGCCGCGGGGATTGGCAAGGATAATGGTTTTTTGAGTCATGTGTGTTCCGTTTTCAGACGGCCTTTGTGTCGTTTGAAGGTGTTTTTTTGTGCAGCAAACCGTCTATTACCAAGCAAACTGCGCCAACGCAGATAAAGCTGTCGGCAATGTTAAATGCGGGGTAGAACCAGTTTTGCCAATAGAAAAGCAGAAAATCGACAACGTGGCCGTGAATCAGACGGTCAACCACATTGCCAATCGCGCCGCCGATAATCATGGCAGCCCCTAGTTTGCCCCAGCGGCCAAACTCATCACGCAAAATGGCACGGGCTAAATACAAGCTGATAACGACGGCCAGACCTAAAAAGAAGAATTTCTGCCAGCCGCCTTGGTCGGCCAAAAAGCTGAATGCCGCGCCTGGATTATAGGCAAGGGTCAGGTCAAAGAAGCCTGGAATGATATTGAGGCGTTCGCCTTCGGTAAAGTGTTTCAAGATTTCCCATTTGCTCAGTTGGTCAAGAATGATGGCAACGAGGGAAAGTAAGAAAAAGGGAATTTTTGCAGAAGAGAATGAACTCATGTTTTCAGACGGCTTATGTAATAAAGGGCTTATTTTACCTGAAAGCAGGCAGGAAGTGTTTGCGATGGCATCGGCGTTAAGGCCGTCTGAAAATAGAAACGCCGCCACTTGAATATATCAAAGGGCGGCGTGATAAGCATGTGCGGGCTTATTGGTTTTTAAGTAACGGGAAACCCAGTTTTTCGCGGCTTTCAACGAATTTTTGTGCAACGATACGGCTCAGTGCGCGAATACGGCCGATGTAGGTTGCGCGTTCGGTAACAGAAATGGCGCCGCGTGCATCCAAGAGGTTGAACGTATGACCGGCTTTGAGTACAAGCTCGTAAGCAGGCAGGGCAAGACTGGTGTCTTCAACTGCAAGCAGGCGTTTGGCTTGTTCTTCATAGTCGTTGAATTGGCGCAAGAGCCAATCGGCATCGCTGTATTCGAAGTTGTAGGTGGATTGCTCGACTTCATTTTGATGATAAACGTCGCCGTAAGTGACGATGTTGCCATCAAGAGTTTTTGCCCAAACGAGGTCGTATACGTTTTCTACGCCTTGCAGATACATGGCGAGACGCTCGATACCGTAGGTGATTTCACCGAGTACAGGGGAGCAGTCAATGCCACCGACTTGTTGGAAGTAGGTGAATTGGGTTACTTCCATGCCGTTGAGCCAAACTTCCCAACCCAAGCCCCAAGCGCCGAGAGTAGGGTTTTCCCAGTCATCTTCGACAAAGCGGATATCGTGTACTTTAGGGTCGATACCCAATTCGCGCAGGGAATCGAGGTAGAGGTCTTGAATATTGGCTGGCGCAGGTTTGAGGGCAACTTGGAATTGATAGTAGTGTTGCAGGCGGTTGGGGTTGTCGCCATAGCGGCCGTCTTTGGGGCGGCGGCTGGGTTGAACGTAAGCGGCAAACCAAGGCTCTGGGCCTAACGCGCGCAGGCAGGTGGCTGGATGCGAAGTACCGGCACCGACTTCCATATCGAAAGGTTGGATAACGGTGCAGCCTTTGTCTGCCCAGTAGTTTTGTAATTTGAAAATAATTTGTTGGAAGGTGAGCATGGTGGATGGAATAGGTTGGAATAAAGAGGGTATTTTACTGTTTTGAGCCTGTTTTGGATAGATTGAAGGAGGCGGCGCAGTTTATTTGCCGTCCAACAGGTCTGAAAAAGGATCGTCTTCCGAAGAAACGGTGTATTTTTCTTGTGCCCATTCGCCTAAATCAATAAGTTTACACCGTTTGCTGCAGAAAGGGCGGTAGGGGCTGTCGGTGTTCCAAACAACTTCTTTGTGGCAGGTTGGACATTTTACAACAGGTGCGGTCATGCAGTTTCTTTCGGTGATTGTGCAATGGATTGATAGTATTGATGCAAGCGGGCAACCTTGATTTTTGCTTCTTCCATGCTATGAGTATTATCCAATACATCGTCGGCATGCAGCAGTCTTTCACATCGAGAAGCTTGGGTGGCCATGATTTGACGCGTTTGTTCTTTTGCAAAACCATTGCGTTGATGTACGCGTTCGATTTGGACGGACTCTGGAACATCTACAACCAAAATGCGGTCAGTCTCCGCTTTAAATGCCGGATTCTCAATCAAAAGCGGTACATCGACAATGCCGTAGGCGGATGAGGCAAGTTGTTGTTTCTGCTGCTGGATTTTGTTTAAGATTAATGGCAGAAGCAGGTTTTCCAGTTGTTTTTTGGATTGAGGCCGTCTGAAAACTTCTTCCCGTAAAGCCATACGATTCAGACGGCCTTCACTGTCAAAAACCTCATCGCCGAAAAGCTGGCGGATGGCAGGAAGGGCTTCACCGTTTTCAGCGGTCAGTGAACGGCTGATGGCATCGGCATCGATAATGAGTGCGCCAAGTTCGGCAAACATTTGGGCAATAGATGATTTACCGCTACCGATACCGCCGGTCAAGCCTATCCATAATGTCATTATCGGAATCCTGATTGTACGAGCCACCATTGTACCAGTTGGGTAATAGGTGCATTGGCAACCAAAATAATCCATCCTGCTACAGCAAGGCTGGGACCAAAAGCAAAATATTGACCTTTACCGACACGGGCAATGAGTGCGCCCACCAGTCCGACTAAGGCAGCCATGAAGATCAGAACAGGCAAGATACCTACGCCCAGCCATGCCCCGAGCGCGGCCAAAAGTTTGAAGTCGCCATTGCCCATGCCGATTTTACCGGTCAGAAGTTTATAGACGGCGCATAAAGTATAAAGGCTCATATAGCCTGCGATTGCGCCTAAAACGGCTGAATGCAGGGGTACGAATGTGTCATTCAGATTAAACAGCAGGCCGATCCAGATTAGGGGCTGAGTCAGGCTGTCGGGTAAATATTGTGTATCGGCATCAATAAAGGTCAGTGCAATCAATATGGCAGTCAAAATTAATCCGCCAATAGTTGTACATGACCAGCCGTATTGCCACGCGACAATACCGAATAAGACACTTGTCAGCAGCTCAATCAGCAGATAGCGTATGCCGATAGCGGTTTTGCAGGAGTGGCATTTCCCGCCCAGTAAAACATAGCTGAGGATGGGGATGTTTTGCCAAGGTTTGACTGGGTTTTTGCATTTTGGGCAGCGTGAATTCGGTTTGCACAGATTAAATGGCTGTTTTTCTTCATCTGTCAGCTTGATGCCCAAATGCTCTTTAGAAAATTGTGTCCATTCGCGTTCCATCATTATCGGCGTGCGATAAATGACAACGTTTAGAAAGCTGCCAATCAGCAATCCTAAAATAACGGCTAAAGGAATGGCGAATGGCGCAAGAACGGAGAGGGCGTCGATGGCAGAGTAAATACTATCAAGCATATCAACCTACGACATTACCCAAGTTAAACAGCGGCAGATACATGGCAATCAGCAAGATACCGATGAGCGAACCTAATACCACCATGATGATAGACTCCATCAAGTGAGACAATTGGGAGACGGAGTTGTCTACTTCATCTTCGTAGAATTCGGCAGCTTTGTTCAGCATATCGTCCAAAGAGCCTGACTCTTCGCCGATGGCCGCCATTTGGATCACCATATTGGGGAACATATCCGTACTTTGCATACTGGATGTCAGCGACAGACCTTGGGTTACCTTGGCGCGGATGTCTTGAGTGGCTTCTTCATAGAGAATATTGCCGGATGCGCCTGCAACTGAATCTAATACTTCCACCAAAGGAACGCCGGCTGCGAAGAGGGTGGAAGTCGTACGCGCCCAACGGGCAATGGTTGCTTTACGGACGATGGCGCCAAAAACAGGGA
>ERZ772977.1767-NODE-1767-length-10366-cov-14.800213_pt1 | contig 10366 bp, 8 predicted proteins | sample MGYA00511131_ERZ772977 | MGnify/ENA primary metagenome ERZ772977 (study PRJEB29015, sample SAMEA2737935) | human oral metagenome | biome: human oral; feature: human-associated habitat; material: dental | place: China | collected 2151 ...
GACGCAGAGCTATCTTCAGTCCCTCCCGGGTGTGGATGCGGGGCGTGAGCCGACGCCGCAGGAGGAGGCCTGGGCCCGTGAGCAGGCCACCGTCGATGCCCGTCGCCTGGTGCGGCGCCGCGGCTGGTGGATGATCCTGTTCGGGTTCGTCCACGGCATCTTCTTCTCCGGCGACATCATCGGCGCCTACGGTCTGGCCGCTGTCATCTTTGCCGGATGGTTCGCCCACAAGAGGTACGTCCGCCTGTACGTCGTCGGCGCCATCATTGCGCTGACCGCGTTCTCGCTCTTCTTGGTCATGAGTTTCGTCTCTCCTGAGACCGCCGCCGTGTGGTCAGGTCAGCAGGAGAACCCGACTGTAACGATGCTGCCCTGGTTCGTCGTCAACATCGCGAACTGGTTCTTCTTTCTGTTCGTGCAGATCCTCGTCACACTGATCGTCCCCGCTGCGGCGATCGGCGCACGTCTGGCCGATACCGGCATCATCACCCAGCCGGATCGGCACCGCCGCCTGCTCATCTCGACAGGGATCGGCGGCCTGGCCTTGGGAGCCCTCGCGGCGCTCCATAGCGCTTTGACCAACGTGTTACCCGTCTCGCAGTGGCCGTGGGACTTCGCCGTGAAGGAGCTCTTCGGTATCGTCGGCGCCTGCGGTTGGTTGGCGCTGTTGGCCCTGTACGCCGGTGGGCCCAGGGAGGACGGCAGGTTGACGGGGCTGCGTCGGCTGGCCTCCGCCGTCGGGCGCAGGTCGATGACGGCCTACTTGAGTCAGACGATCCTGTTCGGGACCATCTTCGTCATTGTTCCTGTCCTGGTCGTGGGGCAGCGCTTGTGGGTGGGGCAGGCCGAGGGTGCGCTTATCGCCCTGGTCGTGGGGCAGCGCTTGTGGGTGGGGCAGGCCGTGGCCGCGCTTATCGCCCTGGCGGTGTGGCTGGTGACGGTTGGCCTGTGCGCGGCGCTGGAGCGCGGTGGTCACGCCGGTCCCTTCGAGACCCTGCTGCGCACCGCCGTGGCCCGCAGCGAGCGCAAACGACCCCGCCCGGCGCCGCCGTCGGCCTCCTGACCCGCTGACGTCCGGCCGGGGGCAGCGCTGGGCAGATGCCGAGCTCGCGGCGCTTGCTCACCGTCGTGGAACCCGTGCCTCGCGGGTCATCAAGGTGCAATCAGGCGGCCGCGAGGTTGTGATGCGAAGGTTGGGGTGGTGCCAGGTGTGCGGGCCACGTGCCGGGGTCGTTGCGGGCGCACCTGAATCCGGCAGTCTTTCGCAACAGGCTCCAGAATGAGGGTCCCTGGTCCTCCGGGTGGAAGCGCCGGGGGCTCCTCTCATGCCCACGGGTGAGGCACAGGCTCGGAAGACAGCCCCGGCGGAGGAGGCGTGGATCACAGGGGCTTCCTACCGTGGAGGGCATGAAACTCGCGACATCGTTTACCGGCTCCCGGGGGGTGCGCTATCCCTCCCCGGATGTGGCCCGTGGCTTCATGCTCCTGCTCATCTCTCTGGCCAACATCCCCTTCTGGACCGGCGTGGCGCGGGCCTCGGCTCCCAACGATGCCGCAGACACGGCCTGGTTGTGGGTGCGCTCTCTTCTGATCGACGCCCGGTCCTATCCGCTGTTCTCTCTCCTGTTCGGTTTCGGGCTGGCCACCATGGTCAATCGGCGTATCGCTTCCGGGACGCAGAGCTATCTTCAGTCCCTCCCTGGCGTGGATGCCGGACGTGAGCCGACGTCGCAGGAGGAGTCCTGGGCGCGTGAGCAGGCCACCGTGGACGCCCGTCGCCTCGTGCGGCGCCGGGGTGCGTGGATGATCCTGTTCGGGTTCGTCCACGCCACGCTCTTCTCCGGTGACGTCATCGCTGCCTACGGGTTGGTCGCCGTCATCTTCGCTGGGTGGCTCGCCCGCAAGCACTGGAAGCGGGCAGCGGTCCTCTGCGCCGTCATTCTTGTTGCCGGCGTCGTCATCACCTGCGTCATCATCAGTTCCATGACCTCCCAGGGTGCGGCCTCGGCGACGGATATGCGCGCGGGGGCCGGCGAATCGGCTACGACCCTCTTGTCCTACGTCTCCCACGGTGTCACCGCTTGGGCCATCAACCTGAGTACGACGCCGATATCGTTGGTGGTTCCGGCGATGTTCCTCGGGGCGCGTCTGGCCGACACCGACCTCATCGCCCACCCCGAGCGGCACCGCCGGCTCCTGACCGCCGTCGGCCTGGGCGGCCTGGGGATCGGCGCCGTGGGCGGTATTGGGCTCGCTCAGTGGGTCACGGGAGGGCCTTTGATCCTCTGGGCCGTTCCTCTTCACCAGGTGGCGGGGCTGGCCGGGGCCTGTGGCTGGCTCGCGCTGTTGGCCCTGTACGCCGGCGGGCCCAGGGCTGACGGCCGTCTGACGGGTCTGCGCAAGCTGGCCTCCAATGTGGGGCGGCGTTCCATGACCGCCTACCTCTCTCAGAGCTTCCTGTTCGCCGCCGTCTTCTTGGCCCTGCCCGCCCTGACCGGTATCCAGCTCCACCTGGGCGAGGCCCGGGCTGCCGGAATCGCGGCGGCGGTCTGGCTGGCGACGGTCGGCCTGTGCGCGGCGCTGGAGCGCGGAGGCCATGCTGGCCCCTTCGAGACCCTGCTGCGCACCGCCGTGGCCCGCAGCGAGCGTAAACGACCCCGCCCGGCCCCGCCGTCGCCGGAGGTTGGTGCCGTAGCCGTCCCCACCGGAGCTTCCGAATGAAGATAGGTTCCCTCTCCTCCTTCAGGAGGAGGAGAGTGAGGGCGGCTACTCCTGAAGAAGGAGGACGATACAAGTAGGGTTCCCTCTGTGGAGGGAGGTCCGGGGGTGCGGGGTGCCATATGTTCAATGGCATGCATCTCATCACATCATTCACCGGTTCCAGGGGGGTGCGCTATCCCTCCCCAGATGTGGCCCGTGGCTTCATGCTCCTGCTCATCGCAGTGGCCAACGTACCCCAATGGAGCAGGGTACCGGCAGAGTCCGCCAGTACTTTCCGGGCGTCGGCGGCCGATGCCTGGTGGGTATTCGTCCGGACGCTGTTCGTCGACCACCGGGCCTATCCGCTGTTCGCGATGCTGTTCGGCTTCGGTCTCATGACCATGATCAATCGGCGTATCGCCTCCGGGACGCAGAGCTATCTTCAGTCCCTCCCCGGCGTGGATGCAGACCGTGAACCGACGCCGCAGGAGGAGGCCTGGGCCCGTGAACAGGCCACCGTCGACGCCCGTCGCCTGGTGCGGCGCCGGGGTGCGTGGATGATCCTGTTCGGATTCGTCCACGGCATTTTCTTCGTCGGAGACATCATCGGCGTATACGGTCTGGTCGCCGTTGTCTTCGCCGGATGGCTCTCGCGCAAGCGGTACACCGCCCTGTGCATCGTCGGCGTTGTCATTGCTGTAGTGGTGGTCTGTGCTTACATGGCAATAGATCTCTTTGCTCCAGAGATGGCTGCACAGATGTCCGGGGAGCAAACGAGCTTGACACCCACCACGCTGCCCTGGTTCGTCGTCAACATCTCGAGCTGGATCTACGCCCTGTTCGCGCAGTTCCTCATCACACTGATCGTCCCCGCCGCGGTGATTGGCGCACGCCTGGCTGACACCGGCATCATCATCCACCCGGAGCTGCACCGAGGTCTGCTCGCGGCGATGGGAATCGGCGGCCTGACGCTGGGGGTCGGGGGCGCGCTCCACAGCGCTCTGACTAAGGTGATGTCCATCTCGGCGTGGCCGTGGGACTTCGCAGCCAAAGAGGTCTTCGGCCTGGTTGGGGCCTGTGGTTGGTTAGCGCTGTTGGCCCTGTACGCCGGCGGGCCCAGGGAGGACGGCAGGTTGACAGGGCTGCGCAAGCTGGCCTCCGCCGTGGGTCGCCGCTCCATGACCGCTTACCTGAGTCAGACGATTCTGTTCGGGTTCATCTTTGTCATCGTCCCCCTTCTGGTGACGGGGGAGCGTCTGTGGCTGGGGCAGGCCGCGGCTGCCCTGGTTGCCGCGGCGGTCTGGCTGGCGACGGTCGGCCTGTGCGCTGTCTTGGAACGCGGTGGGCATGCCGGTCCTTTCGAGACCCTGCTGCGCACCGCCGTGGCCCGCAGCGAGCGCAAACGGGCGACGGCGGCGCCGCCGGCCGTCCGGCCCGATGACGTCTGATCGGGCGCAGTGCCGAGCGGATGATGAGCCCACGGCGGCTGCTCGCCGGCCCGCGATCAGACGGCCGTCAGGATGAGGAGCCCTGGTCCTCCGGAAGGAGGGACAGGGCCTTCCTCACCCCCTCGGGTGGGAGAGGATCAAGGCCGAAGAACAGCCCTGGCGGGGGAGGTGCGGGTCACAGGGGCTTCCTACCGTGGAAGACATGAAACTCGCGACTTCCTTCACCGGTACCCGGGGCTTGCGCTTCCCAGCCCCGGACGTCTCTCGTGGCCTCATGCTCCTGTTCATCGCCCTGGCCAACATCCCCTTCTGGGCCAGCGTGACGCGCTCCGCCGCCCCCGGCGACGCCGCCGACACGGCCTGGCTGTGGATACGCACCCTTCTGGTCGATCACCGCGCCTACCCGCTGTTCTCCCTCCTGTTCGGTTTCGGGCTGGCCACCATGGTCAATCGGCGTATCGGCTCCGGGACGCAGAGCTATCTTCAGTCCCTCCCGGGTGTGGATGCGGGGCGTGAGCCGACGTCGCAGGAGGAGGCCTGGGCCTGTGAACAGGCCACCGTCGATGCCCGTCGCCTCGTGCGGCGCCGGGGTGCGTGGATGATTCTCTTCGGCGCGGCCCATGCCGCGCTCTTCTCCGGCGACATCATCGGCACCTACGGCCTGGCCGCCGTCGTCTTCGCCGGATGGCTGACCCGCAAGCACCGCAAGCGGGCCATGGCCGTCAGCGCCGTCGTCACTGCCGCCACCATCTCGACGATGTACACCATGGGCAGCCATGTTGCGGCTCAGGGCCTGACTGCTGCGGCGGTCATGAAGCAGGGGGCCGGCGAATCGGCTACGACCCTCTTGTCCTACGTCTCCGGCTCCATCACCTCCTGGGCCGGGAACTCGGTCGCAACGGTGCTCTTCTCGATGGTGGTTCCGGCGATGTTCCTCGGCGCCCGTCTGGCCGATACCGACCTCATCGCCCACCCCGAGCGGCACCGCCGCCTGCTGACCGTCGTCGGCCTGGGCGGCCTGGGGGTCGGGGCCGCGGGAGGCATCGGGTACGGCCTCTGGGCCACAGGCGGAACCCTGGTCGCCTGGACCGCTCCGCTTCACGAGGTCACAGGACTGGCCGGGGCCTGCGGCTGGCTCGCCCTACTGGCCCTCTACGCCGGCGGGCCCAGGGAGGACGGCCGCCTGACGGGGCTGCGCAAGCTGGCCTCCAATGTGGGGCGCCGCTCCATGACCGCCTACCTCTCCCAGACCTTCCTCTTCGCCATCATCTTCCTGGCCCTGCCTGCCCTGACCGGCATTGAGCTCCACCTGGGTGAGGCTCGGGCCGCCGGGATCGCGGCGGCGGTGTGGCTGGCGACGGTCGGCCTGTGTGCGGCGCTGGAGCGCGGAGGCCATGCCGGTCCCTTCGAGACTCTGCTGCGCACCGCCGTCGCCCGCAGCGAGCGTCGCCGCCGCCTCCCCGCGGCTCCTGTCGCAGTAGCCTCAACAGGTCCCGTCGCGACTCCCGGCGCATACGATCTGGTCCATTGATCATTCGCAGGCCCACGCCGGTGCGCGAGTCCCGGATCTCCGGTTGCCCACATGGTGGAACGGGACTGATCGACTCCGCGATGAACGATTTCCCGGCAGGATGAGAGTTGTGAGTCGTATCGCAAGATGCGAGGGTTGATCCGCCCGTTTCACAGGGCACTGTAGACACGGTAGCCTGCTTGCGTCCCCAACACTGAAGGAAGCGAACAGTCTCATGACTCAGCCCCCCAACCCCGGTCAGCCCTTCTACCAGCAGCAGCCCTCCGCCCCCTCTGCTCCGGCCACGGGTCAGCCCTACCCGCCCCAGCAGCAGTTCCAGGGCGTTCCCGGTGCCCCGGGCGCTCCTGCTGCTCCTGGCGCTCCGGGTCAGCCCTTCCCGCCGGCGCCGGTAGGGGACAGCTTCGTGGGCAACCTGCTCGACACGGCCAAGCCCTTCGCCGAGAAATTCGGCAAGATGTTCTTCTACATCGCCGCCGGCGCCCTGATCATCAGCTGGGTCTACTCGGCCAGTATCACCGGTGTCGATCACGGTTACTCCACCACCTTTGGGGGGAGCTGGAACTTCAACGCTGGTCGGTTCTTCGCGGACCTGGTCTTCAACGCCCCTTGGACCATTGTGCAGATCGGCCTGGTCCGGCTCTTCCTCGAGCTCGTCATCAACTCCGGCAAGAACGGCCAGCAGGCCTGACCCGGGTCGCGCTACGACCGGCCTCCATAAGAGCACAGCCGGCTTCTTGCTCCTGATGGCCGCCAACCCTGTCGGTTGGCGGCCATCAGCCGACAGCGGGTCACAGGTGCGAGGCAGGTTCTCCCTCGTCTCCGGGCAGCTCAAGGACAGCGGTCAGCCCGCCGGTGGGATTGGCGCTCAAACCGAGTCTGCCGCCGTGGGCGGTGGCCACAGCCGTCACGATCGCCAGGCCCAGCCCATGTCCGGATCCCCGGGTCCGTCCTCGCCCCTCACCGCGAACGAAGGGCTCGCGCAGCGAGTCGACCTTGTCCTCCGGTACGACAGGGCCATCGTTGCGGATCGTCAGCCGGACGCCGTCGTCCAGACGCGCCATGCCCACCGTGATCCGGCCGCCGTCGACATTGTACCGGGCCGCGTTGCGCAGGAGGTTGGAGACGCTCTGGCGCAGGAGGACCGGGTCGCCCTGCACCTGGATGGCCCGCAGGTGGGTGGAGACGCGCAGGTCTCGCTCGGCGACCTCCGGGGCGATGACGCCCAAGGCGTCGCGAACCGTCGCCTCCATATCCACATCCTCGCGGGCCAGCTTGCCGGACTGGGCGTCGGCCAGGTCCAGGAGGGCGTCGATCGTCTCCCGGTTGGCGCGATTTGTCTCCAGCACCCGGGTGAGTACCGTGCGCAGGTCCTCGGCTGAGGCCTGCGGGTCGGACAGGGCGACGTCGATCATCGTCTGCGTCGTGGCCAGGGGCGTGCGCAGCTCATGGGAGGCGTTGGCCGCGAAACGGCGGTGGACGGAGAAGGAGCGCTCCAGGGAGGCCAGCATGTTGTCGAAGGTGTCCGCCAAATCGTGGATCTCATCACGCGGCCCGGACAGCGCCAGGCGCTGACTGAGGTCGCCTGACGCTGCCCGCTTGGCCGCCGCATTCATCGAGGACAGCGGTCGCAGCATCCGCCCCGCCAGGATCCAGCCGACCGTCCCGGAGAGCACCACGAGCAGCGCCAGCGCGCCGACGGCCGAGCGCATGATGCTGCTGAGCAGATCGAACAGGTTCGTGTCCACCTTGGCGGCCTCGCCGACCTGCGAGACCGGCACGGCGGCGGTCTCCCCGACCGGGTCGCCGATCTGGATGCTCAGCGTGACGTAGCGCGTGTAGAAGTAGACCAGGGCGATGAGGACCACGCCGGCGGCCGTCACCATCCCGGCGTAGGTCAGGGTCAGACGGGCCCGGATACTCAGGTGCCGGGCGCGACGCATGTGCTCCGTGCGGCCAGGCCGTACGCCGTGGGGCCCACTGTCGGCGCCGGGCTGCGCCGCGTCGTCGGCCCGGATCCCTGCAGCCCCCTGCCCGCTCATGCGCTGAACCTGTAGCCCGCGCCGGGGACCGTCTGGATCACCCGTGGCTCACCGAGCTTGCGACGCAGGTGGGAGATCGTCACCCGCGTGGAGTTGGTGAAGGGGTCGGCGTTGGCGTCCCAGGCCTTCTCCAGGAGCGTCTCGGCGCTGAGCACCCCGCCCTCGGCCTCCATGAGGACCTGAAGGACCGCGAACTCCTTGGGGCTGAGGTGAATGAAGTGCCCGTCCCGGTAGACCTCCCGGCGGAAGGGATCCAGGCGCACCCCGTGGGCATCGAGGACCGGGGTGCGCGCCGGCTGGCTGCGTCGCCCCAGGGCCCGCAGCCGAGCCACCAGCTCGGGGAACTCGAAGGGCTTGGTGAGGTAGTCGTCCGCCCCCAGCTCGAAACCGCCCACGCGCGCGTCCAGCGTCCGGGACGCAGTGAGCATGAGGACCCGCGTGCTGGGGTGGTCGCGCACCACCCGGCGGCAGACCTCGTCGCCGTGGACCACGGGCAGGTCCCGGTCCAGGACGATGATGTCGTAGTCGTTGACCGCCACCTGCTCCAGGGCGCTGGCCCCGTCGCCGACGACGTCCACGGCCATCGCCTCACGCCGCAGCCCGGTGGCGATGGCCTCAGCCAGGTACTCCTCATCCTCCACGACGAGCACGCGCATCGCCCTGCCTCCTTCACTGTGGATTCTTTCGGCTGGTCCCTCAGCGAACCAGCCCCTGTGTTGCCACAACATAAGCGAATTTGTGAACCCCGTGGCAACACCGCTCCCGGTTGGCTGTTCCCCGAACGAACGGACGCCACCGCGCCCCGACCCACGTGAGCCGAAAGGACCCTCTCCCATGAAGCAGCCCCTCAACACCCGGATCCTCACCCGCGCCGCCACGGTGCTGACCTGCGCCGTGTGCGCCGTCGGCCTCATGACCGGATGCTCTCAGGGCTCCAAGGCGGACTCGGCCGCCTCCGCCTCCGCCACCAGCGGGGACGACTACCTGCTCAAGATGGCCAAGTGCATGCGCGATAAGGGCATCGACGTCTCCGACCCCGACGCCAACGGCAACGTGCAGTTCCCCGACAACGAGGCCGCCACCAAGGCCGCCCAGGAGTGCGAGCAGATCGTCGGCCCCGCCCCCGGCACCGAGGACCTCGCCAAGCCCGAGACGCAGCAGGACCTGGTCAAGGCCGCCGAGTGCCTGCGCAAGGAGGGCTACGACGTGCCCGACCCCGAGGCCGGCAAGGGCATCCAGCTCAATGGCGACATCCCCCAGGACGTCATGAACAAGTGCTTCTCCCAGGTCGGGAGCAAGTAACGCCGCGCCCTTGCAGGCGCCACCAGACCACAGGCTCGCGCGGCCGGACCGCCGCGCAGACACATACTCAGACAGGCAGACACATGGATCAGACCACCACCTCCACGCAGGCCGACGACGGCTCGACCGGCACCGCGGACAAGCCGGGCACGGCCCACCGCACCCGACGCCGGGCCTTCCTGGCCATGGGGGCCGCTGCGATCCTGGCGGCGGGCGCTGGTGCGGGCGCCTTCGCCTCCAGGTCGGGCCCCTTCGCGGCCAAGGCCAAGCCGACGACGTCGACCTTCAGCGGCGCCACCGACACCATCACCAAAGGCGACCTCCAGGGACAGACCTCGGTGTCCGGGACCCTGCGCTACTCCGACTCGCGCAAGTTCAAGTCGGGCTTCGAGGGCGTTCTCATCCAGGTGCCGGCCTCCGGGGCCGTCCTGACCCAGGGCGACGTCCTCTACCGAACCGGCAACGAGACCGCCTACCTCATGCGCGGCAACCTGCCCGCCTGGCGCAGCTTCGAGGCCGGCATGGAGGACGGCGAGGACATCCGCCAGCTCGAGACGGCCCTGCGGGACCTGGGGTACTTCGACTACGAGCCTGACGACCACTTCAGCTGGGCCACCACCAGCGCCATCCTGAAGTGGCAGAAGGACCTCGACCTGCCCCGGACCGGGACCCTCCCACTGGGACGGATCGTCTTCACCCCCGGGGACCTGCGCGTGGGGACGGTCACCGCCCGCGTGGGGGACCGCGTTGCCGCCGACACCGAGCTCTTCGACGTCACCTCCACCACCCAGGTGGTCGACGCCAACATCAAGCTCTCCGACCAGAAGCTCGCCGTTGCCGGCACCGCTGTGACCATCAAGCTGCCCGACGCCAAGAAGACCGCCGGGAAGATCACCTCCGTGGGCACCCCCACCGAGAAGTCCTCCGGCTCCGGGTCCGGCGCCGGCTCCGGCTCAGGTGAGTCCAAGGAGCGGGTCATCCCCATCACCGTCACCCTCACCGACGCCTCGGCGACCACCAACTTCCAGGAGGTCTCCGTCACCGTCGACCTGCCCAGCGAGAAGCGCACGGGCGTCCTGTCGGTGCCGGTCGGGGCCCTGCTGGCCCTGAGCGCCGACCAGTACGGCGTCGAGATCGTCGAGGCCGGCGGCACCACCCGCAAGGTGCCGGTCACCATCGGGCTGTTCGCCGGCGGGCGCGTGGAGATCTCCGGTCAGGACATCTCCGAGGGACAGCGAGTGGTGGTGCCGCAGACATGAGCCGCATCCTGTCCCTGCGCGACGTGAAGCGCACCTACGGGGAGCCGCCCGTGGCCGCCTGCGCGGGCGTGAGCCTGGAGATCGACT
>ERZ772977.1771-NODE-1771-length-10339-cov-5.785978_pt1 | contig 10339 bp, 8 predicted proteins | sample MGYA00511131_ERZ772977 | MGnify/ENA primary metagenome ERZ772977 (study PRJEB29015, sample SAMEA2737935) | human oral metagenome | biome: human oral; feature: human-associated habitat; material: dental | place: China | collected 2151 ...
GGTTTTATGCAGCGGCGAGTTAATGTACGCGGAGTTATTATTAACAACAAGGGTGAAATTTTTTGTCAAAAATTGACTGCAAATAACAGCAAAGGACGTAATTTTTGGTGCACGCCAGGCGGCGGCTTGGAAATGGGCGAAAGTTTGCTGAACGGTCTACGCCGAGAAATGATTGAAGAAACGGGTATCAAACCAGAAATCGGTAAGTTATTATTTATACAACAATTCGCCGAATCGGGTGAGCAATCAGCGCATGGCCCGAACGAGCAATTGGAATTTTTCTTCCTCATCACCAACTGGCAAGATTACCAGCAGATTGACCTGGAACAAACATCGCACGGCGTCGAGGAAGTAGCGGAATGCGGCTTTGTCGATCTAAAAACGACGCGAATTTTACCGAGTTATCTGACAGAGGTTAATCTGGACCAGCTGGTTAACAAATTGACAGAAGTCCCAGTTCTAAGCGAATTATAGCGAGGTTACTCGGACTATTTGGCGAAGAATTTTTTAGCGCGCTCGGTTTTCGGATGATCCATCACCTGGGCTGGCGTACCGTTTTCGATTATTTCGCCCTTGTCCAGAAAAATCATCCGCGTGCCGACTTCGCGGGCAAATTTCATCTCATGCGTCACGATTACCATCGTCATGCCTTTTTCGGCAACTTTGCGAATCACATCCAGCACTTCGCCAATCATTTCTGGGTCAAGGGCACTAGTTGGCTCATCGAACAACATGATTTTTGGCTCCATCGCCAGTGCTCGAGCGATGGCTACCCGCTGTTTTTGGCCGCCCGATAAACTACTTGGCAAAGCATCTGCCTTATCGAGTAGCCCGACATCGTCCAGCAAACCTCGCGCCAAGCGCGTCGCCTTTTTATCTGATAATTTGTGGAGTTTTTTAGGTGCTAATTTAATATTCTCAATCACGCTCAGATTCGGGAATAAATTAAATTGCTGAAAAACCATACCGATAGTTTGGCGCAAAGCGTTCAAATTGACATGCTGATCGGTGACCTTAACACCATCAACAACAATTTCGCCGGATGTTGGCTCTTCCAGAAGATTCAGGCAGCGTAAAAACGTTGATTTGCCGGAGCCGCTAGAACCAACCGCCACGACGATTTCACCCTCGTCAATTTCCACATCAATATCACGAAGTACTCGGTTGGTACCAAATGTTTTCTTCAAATTCTTAACGCTGATTATCGTCATGCTTCAATTTCCTTTCTACTCGTGCCATTACTCGTGTAAAAATCGCCGTCAAAATTAAATACATTGCTGCAGCAGCAAATAATGACTGAAAAGCCGTCGCTGTCTGGAAGCGAATATTGTCAGCGCCGCGCATAATATCATTCAGTCCAATCCAGCCAACCACCGACGTTTCCTTTAATAAAGCAATAAATTCGCTAATCAATGCTGGCAACGAATTTCTCATTGCTTGTGGTAGAATGACCAGTCGCATAGCTTGCCAATTACTTAACCCCAGCGACCGCGCAGCCTCCATTTGCCCCTTGTCAATACTCTGAATACCGCCGCGAATAATCTCAGCAATGTACGCACCACTGTTAATGCCAAATGCCACTGCTGCCACAAAAATCTTCGGCATAAATTGATACGAGCCAAACACCACGTAATACATAATCAACAATTGCACCAACAATGGCGTGCCACGAATAATATCAACGTAAAGTTTCCCCAAGCTAGCCAGTGGATTAAATTTGGCAAGCTTCCCCGATTTCATCCTGCCAAATGGGCGAAAATTCGACGTACACATCAAGGCAATAACTATGCCAATTATTGAACCCAAAATAAGCGCTAAAACGGTTAAAACCAACGTTACTTCCAGACCGTGCCATAAGAACAGCCAGCGCCCGCCGCCGAAAATCACTTCCCAAAAATTCACGGTTTTGCCTCCTCGCCAAAGTGTTTGCGGATCAGTTTATCGTAGCGGCCGTCCTTTTTCATCTTGGCAATTTCTTTATTAACCTTTTCGAGTAAATCTTTATTATCTTTTTTAATAGCAATCGCATAACTTTCATCACTGAGTGCACCCGGCAGAATTTCTAAGTTAGAGAAGCCGGCACCATATCGCTTAGCCGGAGCGTCATCCAGAATAACCGCCTCGATTTTCCCAGCACTTAACTCCTGCAAAACGCTAGGCGCAGTCTGAAATTGCGTAACCGAGGCGCCAGAAATTTTTGATGCCAATGTATCGCCAGTCGTACCCAGCTGCACACCTATTTTCCGCCCCGAAAGCTGATGCTTATTACGAATCGGACTACCCTTCTTAACAATTATGCGCTGCGACGCTGAATAATACGGCTCGGAAAATAATGCGTTTTTCGCCCGCTCCGGCGTTACTGTCATACCTGCTGCCACCATGTCAATTTGCCCACTGTCTAACGCCGGCAATAGCCCGTCAAATGACATGTCTTCAATTTTCAACTCTTTGCCCATACTTTTGGCAATTTCCCGCGCCAAATCAACATCAAAGCCAACAATTTCATTATTATCAATATACTCAAATGGTTTAAAACCAGCATTGGTACCCATCACCAGAACATCAGTTTTCAAACCAATCACGCCATCTCGTTGTAAAATATCGCACAGCATCAAGCAGATCATTCCAGCAAATAAAGCCAGTCCAATCCACCAACTAATCCCGAATGTACGCGCCTTATTCTTGCTCATGCTTTTATTATAACCCTTTCTCCCTAAAAAACGTAAGTGATATAATGTAACAGTGAAAAGAATCAAATTTACCAAGCGCTTCTGGGCGAAATTGATATCAATTATCTTACTCTTTTTAGCAGCATTCTTCTTAATTGCGGCACGTTATAAATCGGTTGTCTTTAAAGAATCGCAGATTGATGAGATAATTTTCTATTTTGTCAACGGACTAGCTGGTGGTAAATCTGACAATTTATGGTCGGCAGTCCTGCAAAACCTGCCCCTAGTTTTCTTACTATTTGGCATACTTCTCATCCCAGTTTCAAAAAAAGCCGTTACCTACCTTAATCATGGAATTACATTTTGCCTTGATAAAATTAAATCATCAAGAAAAATCATCCTGCCATTTTTGAGATTAAAATACGCTTTAATTTATTCACTAACTATGTTTTTAATCTCATTCACACTACTCATTCAAAGCTTCGGTATTCCTGGCTATATTTACGCTCTAACTCAATCGACCAAATTATACGAAGAAAATTATGTTAACCCAAAAACCGCCAAATTAACCTTTCCCGATAAAAAACGCAATTTGATATATATCTATCTAGAGTCGATGGAAAACACCCTGGCTTCAAAAGCCAATGGCGGCAGTTCTGAAGTTTCTATCATTCCAGAATTAGAAGAATTGGCCCTGAAAAACACCTCCTTCTCAAATAAGGCTTCTGGTATAGGCGGCGCTTTACCAGCAACAAATACTGGCTGGACTGTCGCAGGCATGGCCGCCCAGTCAGCTGGCGTTCCTCTAAAAGAAACTTTAGTTGGCGGACGCGACCATAACTCGCTAGGTGAATTTAAGAAGTTTCTGCCGGGCGCCTATAGCCTAGGCGAGATCCTCCAAAAACAAGGCTATAATCAAACATTTATTATGGGATCTGAGGCAAGTTTCGGCGGACGCGATAAACTACTAACTCAACATGGCAATTTTAATATTCAAGATTACAATTACGCCAAACAGCATGGTCAAATTACTGACGATTATAAAGTTTGGTGGGGTTATGAAGATAAAAAATTATTCCAGTTTGCCCGCGAAGAAGCCTCACGTCTGGCTTCGTCAGACAAGCCCTTTAATTTACAGCTGCTGACTGCTGACACGCATTTTACCGACGGCTATTTGGATGAAAATTGTGCTAAAAATTTCAATAATCAATACGATAACGTCCACGCCTGCTCGTCAAAGCAAGTGGCAGAATTTGTTAATTGGGTAAAGAACCAGCCTTTTTATAAAAATACTACAATTATAATTTCTGGCGACCACTTGGGTATGCAAACATCGTACTACGATGAAAAAACCGCCGGCACCAATTATCAGCGAACAATTTATAATGCGTTTATCAATCCAGCTACAACCACTGATCGTACAAGAAACCGCCGCTTTACGACCTTTGACATGTACCCATCAACCTTGGCGGCACTGGGTGTAAAAGTTGATGGCGAACGATTGGGACTGGGCACAAATTTATTCTCTAGTAAAGAAACTCTGGCCGAGCAATATGGTGGAATTGAAAATCTGAACGCCGAGCTCGCCAAGCGTTCAGATTATTACGAAAAGAAGATTTTTACCAAAGCCGGCAATTAACTATTGTAGCCGCTCGGGTTATTGCTCTGCCAATTCCAGGCATCCCGACAAGCTTCTTCGATAGTTAATTCCGCTCGCCAACCTAGATCTTTTTCTGCCAAACTTGGATCAGCATAACACGCGGCAATGTCGCCCGGTCGGCGTGGCGTAATTTGGTATGGAACGTCCCGGCCCGACGCTGTTTCAAACGCTTTCACCAATTCCAACACTGACGTACCGCGGCCAGTGCCGATGTTATATACCTTATATTCATCCGGCTCGCCCAAATGTTCCAACGCCGCCACGTGTGCCCGCGCTAGATCAACCACGTGAATATAATCACGCACACCTGTGCCGTCCGGCGTGTCGTAATCATCGCCAAACACGCTTAAGTGATCACGCTTGCCGACTGCCACCTGCGATACGAACGGCAGCAAATTATTCGGGATACCCGACGGATCTTCGCCAATGCGGCCGCTCGGATGGGCGCCGACGGGATTGAAATAACGCAGTGAAGTAAATTGCCAGCCCTGCTTGGTTGCCACCACATCGCGCAGAATCTGTTCAATCATCAGCTTGGTTTGGCCATACGGATTAGTCGCCGACAGCGGCATGTCCTCGGTAATCGGCAGCCGCTCCGGGTCGCCATACACTGTTGCTGAGCTAGAAAAGACCAGCTTTTTCACATCAAATTCCTGCATGACATCCAACAGCATCAAGGTGCTTTCCAAATTGTTCTGATAATAGAGTAGCGCCTTTTCCGCCGACTCGCCGACAGCTTTCAGGCCCGCAAAATGAATCGCTGCATCAATTGCCTCAGACCTAAACAACTCTGCCAGCCGCGTCCGATCACGTAAGTCGAACTCATGAAACGGCACCGCTTGGCCGGTAATTTTCTCAACCCGCCGCAAACTCTCAACAGATGAATTTGATAAATTATCAACCACTACCACGCCATGGCCCGACGCCAGCAGTTCAATGATGGTGTGACTGCCGATATAGCCAGCACCGCCAGTAACGAGAATGTTCATGAATTATCCCTTTCGCTATGATTCTAATCATTATTATATCAGATACAATATTTATCAATCGGAAAGTTTTTCCATTTAGCACTCTTGCACTGAGAGTGCTAATTTGTTATGATAATCATATCAATTATCCCCGCTCTGTCTCCTACTGTGGCGTAAATTATATCGGCACTAAAAGCCAAAAATAAAAGGAGGACCTATGCCACCAAATATGCAAGAAGAATTACAGCAACCGCTTGAGAAATTCGGCACCGATATCACGGCGCTGGCCAGAGAAAATAAACTCGACCCAGTCATCGGACGCGACGAGGAAATTCGCCGCACCATGCAAATACTCAGCCGGCGCACCAAAAATAATCCAGTCCTCATCGGCGAACCAGGCGTTGGTAAAACCGCCATCGTCGAGGCCCTAGCGCAGCGCATTGTCAAAGGTAACGTACCGGCGTCGCTGAAAGACAAGCGGCTGATTTCCTTGGAAATTTCTAGTTTATTGGCTGGAGCGAGCTTTCGCGGTCAATTTGAAGAGCGCCTCAAAGCAATTTTGAAAGAAGTTGAAGAGGCTGCCGGCGAAATTATTTTGTTCGTTGATGAAATCCACACCATGGTCGGCGCGGGCAAAACCGAAGGCAGCATGGACGCCGGCAACATGCTCAAACCCGCCCTAGCGCGCGGTAAACTACACATGATCGGCGCGACGACGTTGGCGGAATATCGCCAGCATGTCGAGAAAGATGCAGCCCTGGAGCGGCGCTTTCAGCCAGTTTACGTCGGCGAGCCAAGTTTTGATAACACGGTGGCGATTTTGCGCGGTTTGAAGGAAAAATACGAAGTCCATCACGGCGTCAAAATTTCTGACGATGCCATCGTGGCGGCGGCACGGCTGTCCACCCGCTATCTACCTGATCGCTTTTTGCCTGACAAGGCCGTTGATTTACTAGATGAAGCGACCAGCGCTTTGAAAATGCAGCTGGAGAGTGTGCCGATTGCTCTTGATCGGCTGAATAACCGCCGCTTACAGCTGGAGATTGAAGAAGCCGCGCTGAAAAAAGACAAATCTGACCACGCCAAGGTCCGCACAGAGGAAATCAAGCAGCAAATCACCGACCTTCGGGCCCAAGCCGAGGTGATTGACAGCAAATGGCAGCACGAAAAAGACATTCTCCAGACCGTCAATACCGCGACCGAAAAAATGGATAGTCTGCGCTCACAGCTGGAAATCGCCGAACGCGACGCCGATCTGGCCACCGCCAGCCGCATCAAATACGGCGATCTGCCAGAGCTGGAGAAAAAGCTGGCCGCCGCTCGCCAGGAACTGGCGGCTATCCCGCCGGCCGACCGCTTGCTGCGCGAAGAAGTCACACCTGATGACATCGCCAGCGTGGTGGCACGCTGGACGGGCATCCCGATGGAGCGGCTGATTGAGACCGAATCCAGCAAATTGACCAAATTAGAGGAGCATATCAGCACCCAAGTAATTGGTCAAGACAAAGCCATCGCCGCCGTGGCGAGCGCCATTCGCCGCTCGCGCGCTGGCCTCAGTGATATCAACCGGCCAATCGGTTCCTTCCTCTTCCTTGGCCCGACTGGTGTGGGTAAAACAGAGGTGGCCCGCAGCCTGTGCCGCGAATTATTTGACGATGAGCACGCCATGATCCGCATCGATATGAGCGAATATATGGAGCGCCACGCCGTGGCCCGCCTGATTGGCTCGCCGCCGGGGTACGTCGGCTACGACCAAGGCGGTCAACTCACCGAAGCCGTCCGTCGCCGCCCCTATAGCGTGGTACTGTTTGACGAAATTGAGAAGGCCCATGCCGACGTCTTCAACGTACTCCTGCAAGTGCTGGATGATGGCCGCCTGACCGATGGCCAGGGCCGAACGGTTGATTTCTCCAACACGGTTATCATCATGACCAGCAATGTCGGCTCGCAGGCAATCATGGATTTTTCTGGTGACGATTTATCGGCACTCGATAATCAAATGCTTGACGTCCTCAGACAACACTTCCGCCCAGAATTCCTCAACCGCATCGATGACATTGTCATTTTTGACCGCATTCGACCAGAGGCCATGCGGGCAATTGTCGATGTCCAGTTGAACAAAGTCGCCCGCCAAGTCAAAGACAGCCGCGACATCACCCTGGAGTTTGACGATAGCGTCCGTGACATGCTGGCCCGAGATGGTTACGACCCGGCCTTTGGCGCCCGACCACTCAAGCGCTTGGTGCAAAAACGGGTGCTTGATCCGTTGGCACTGGAGCTGATCGACGGGCAAATTCACGATGGCGAGACTGTAAGAGTTGATGTTGTTGATGGTCGAATCACTTTTACAAATAGCGTATAATACATACATGGATCAACTCCACTACAAGCAGGAACAGATTAAATCAGCGTCTTTTGGGATTAGCAGATTACTTCTTATACCCCAATATTTCCTACTAGCAGCTGTTACTTCGCTGATCTTTGCGCTAGTAATTTTCTTTGCTATTAACGCTAATTTTTACGGACCGCTCATGATGTCGCAACTACCGTTTTTAGATAAAATAGCCTTGCTAGGTGATATGCTATCCGACATCTTCACGCAGGGTTTTACTTCAATAAACGGTGCCTTACTAATCGTCGTTTCAGTCCTTCAAGGAATATCAATTGCTGCTGTAATTTTTACAGCAAAAAAGAATAAAGTTGAGGAAAAAACCGTTACCCGCCAAGTCGGACTCAGCGGCATTGCGTCAGTTGCTGCCGCAATCGGTCTGGGCTGCGTCCCCTGTGGCACGTCCATTATTCTGCCAATTATTGCAATATTTTTTTCGGGAGCCGCCGCAGCTACCGCCGCCAATATTGCTAGTACGATAGTTTTGACATTAGCTCTTTTATTGAGCGTATTCTCATTATATAAATCTGGAAAAATTGTTTTTATGTACACAGAATTAGCTAAACAGGAGAAAGAGTCATGAATCATCAACAAGAACGTGGGATTGCCCCAATTTGGATAATCTTATCAATTATCGTAGCAGGAATAGTTGCGCTATTTATCTATGGCGTTATTAATCGCCCACCAAATCGCCATATTGGCGACGGTAAAGCGTGGAATGAAAAAATGTCACAAGGCTCTGCTGACGCGAAGAACGTATTTGTCGACTACACTGACTATTTCTGCTCATTCTGCGCCGAAGTTGAAGCAGCCACCAACGCCGATTTCTTCAAAAATGAGTACATTAAATCAGGCAAGGTTCGCTACGAACACCGCGTAGTTACCCTCTTAAAGGAAGTTACTAACAATACAGAAACTGGCGCTCACGCAGCCTTTTGTGCCGCCGACCAGGACAAATATTGGCAATATACGCACGACATCGTACCGCGCATTAAGCGTGATTATTTCGACAAAGGAATCGGCGTGAAAAACGTTGCTGTGCCACAAAAAATTCCAACATTACCACTAGAATACTTCCTTACTTCTGCTAAGAATATTGGTTTAGATGAGAGTAAATTCTCTGACTGCATGACTAAAAAGCCGCACCAAAAAGAGATTGATGACAATACCCAAAAGGCTCTTTCTCTTGGTGTAAGCGGCTTGCCTTACATGGTTATCAATGACTATCAAACCAGCGGTTTTGGTGGCGGCGACAACGGACTAAAGGCAATCCTGAAGGCTGGCGGTGTTAAATAATTAGCACTATTTCAGTTGACTCATAAATCCACGTAGTTGAGATAAAGCCCGCTCTATTCTCTCATTCGTCCAGTATTTATCCGGCGTAATATTATCGTCGCCAGTTGATTCTTCCTTGTAGCGACCGATAATCTTGCCGTTCTTGACAATCGAGACATCCGGCACAAATATTCGAGAATTGCCATTTTTATCTTTTTCCAAATACGGCTCTAATTTCTTGACCAGCTTCTGATAGACTTCGCTGTTATTGGAGCGGGCATCGCGAATGTTCAAATAGTGTATTTTATCAACACCTTCAGCCCGAGCTGCCCGATCAACGTGTTCGCTCAAATGCTGGCACCACGGACATTGCGGAAAACCCAAGAATACCACGCCGCTGCCGTTATCAAAGATATCGAGAACTTCTTTGTCGCTAGCATAAACAAAGCGATTATCTGACGCTACTCGCGGATATTCTGACTTGAATCTGGCGGCATCGGAGATGTTCGACGTTGGAGTTTTTGGCTGTTCACTACTACGTTTGTTATACCATAGTCCAAATATAGCCCCAACCAAAATGATTATCCCAAGAATAATCGCAACGACTTTTTTGTTCATATCCGCCCTCCTTTTTGTAGCATTATTTTCCAAAGATAGAAGATATTAAAATTACTCCCACCTAAAAAGCTTAATTGCGGCAATGTAAATAACGACAATCCAAACAGCAATAGTACCGATTTGCGGCAAAACCTCAACCAGGGCAGCGTGCTCAGTCATAACCAAACGAAACCCTTCAGTAATTGGCGTCATTGGAATAAACTTAGTTACACCCCGAAGCCATTCCGGGAATAAGTAAATTGGGAAAAACGCACCAGACAAGAACATCATCGGGAAGGAGATCAGGTTGCTCAGCGGTGCTGATTGATTCTCGTTCTTTGCCCAACCGCCGATTAACAGACCCAAGCCTACCATCATAGAAGCTGCTAGTACCGATATAAGGACAAATATCCCCCAATCACCCCGCATACTAAATTGGAAGACCAGCATGCCAACGACAACCATCATTGTCATACTAAGTAAGGAAATAATTGTGTAATGAATCGCCATGGAAATAATCAACTGACCGGAGGTGAACGGCGCTGCACGCAGTCGTCGGTATGAGCCGCGCTGCTTTTCGGCTGGCATTTGATTAGCTAAGCCAAAAACACCCATACTCATTAGACTAAACGCTAACAAGCCGGTAAAAGTATAATCAAATGGCTTCAATTGTTCATCGCCGACAGCTTTGCCAGCGGCTTTCAGCGGCGCTTCTGGCTGGCCCAGGTGCTTGTTTATTTCATTGGCAATCTGATTCATCACCGCAGTTAAGGCGCTACCA
>ERZ772977.1772-NODE-1772-length-10339-cov-3.391968_pt1 | contig 10339 bp, 9 predicted proteins | sample MGYA00511131_ERZ772977 | MGnify/ENA primary metagenome ERZ772977 (study PRJEB29015, sample SAMEA2737935) | human oral metagenome | biome: human oral; feature: human-associated habitat; material: dental | place: China | collected 2151 ...
GCTGATGCACTTACCAAGTATGATAAGTGTGTGAAGATGGCTGCCAAGAACCGCATACAAGTTGTAGATGGTGGAAACTTCACAAACATCATCTGTATTAAAGTGGACTACTCTGATAGCTGCGGTGCACACAATGGTGCTATGATGGAGTTGATGAACGAGACCCAAATAGCACTGGGTGAAAAGTATATGACACCAGCGCAGGTGTACAATGAGGGTGAGTACGAGATACACACCAGCATTGATAGCGTTCCATGCGCTTTGTTCCGTACCGATAGCCGAATGAACCACAGCGATGCCGAGAACCCTACCAAGGCATATTTCCATGCTAAGGCAAACTTCAATGCAGACAAAGGTGATGCCGACTTCTTTGGCTTCAAGGGGGTTAACGGATATAGTAAGAAGTGCCTTAACTATGGTGACTTTACAGAACTTGTAGCAGCACAGAACCAAACACTAACAGCTTTTAAGTCGCAAGTATTAGCAGATACTACCCAATTAATTGCAGGAAATATCTATGTTCTTAGTGAGTATTGTGGTAATAAGCATTTTGTAATAGAGAATGACGGTAAGGGTGCTATGCGAGAGGTACAGGCTGTAGAAAAGCCTGTTGCAGTCGACAAAACGCTTGCAGAAGTCCTTGCAGATGATGTTAAGAACTACACTTGGCAGAATGTGTACAAGACCAGTGATGACCACTATGTACAGTATCAAGGTGGCAACTGGATAGACACTACTGGCAGCATGATTTTTAACAAGGCTACCAAGAAGTGGAGTGTTACGGGACGAGTTGTAAATCCAACAGAATGCTACGAATACTTAAAGTATGATAGCTTATGTTGGGGTCAGGGTGTGAACAGTCTTGATGACATGATGCGTGTCGACCCTGCAACAGGAGCACCCATCTGGATGAGTTATTATGAAACTCGATATCCAGATGATGACAATCTTGAAGAGCTTTACAAAGCCGGCAAGAAGGTCCCTTATAACCTTTATAAGTGGCTTGTGTTCTCACAGCAATGTAACCAACATCAGACAGAAGCAAATGGGAACATTACACTTGGTGGTGTATCAGTACCAGGAACAAAGGAAAATCGTCTAAAGAAATGGCAACAGGAAGTGCATAAGTACGCCAACCCATATTCATTGTGTTGCTATACAATTGCATCCGATTACAAGGCAGCAGTAGACCAGCGTAGTAAGAATATGATGATTGCCTTCTATTTGGAACCAGACGGAACGATACGAGCCTACTTTAACCATTGGTACGATGGCGACTGTGTAGACCGTAGCGATAATGATTGTGGTCTTACAATTCCTTGGGATATGGATGCCGTCACTTCACATCTATACCAAGGTTGGGATAGTGTAACATTCGTACAGACGTATGCAGCACCAAACTTATGGGTAGATGATAGTGGCACAACAGCCATCACACTACATGAAGTGGCAGCTGCTATGCGTAAGACAGAACGCAATAGTAGAAAGGTATTCAGTGCTGATGGATGCTATTACTATTGGATTACAAAGCGTTTGTCACGTTGGGCAAAGGTTATCAGTTCTTTCGATGGTGAACGTAAGTATATTCAGAACTCTACAGCAGCAGCCAACTACTTCTATGCACTTCACGGTCTGCGTTTAGAGGACTTACCTGATTATCAGCGTAAACGCTTTAAGCTACGTGACGGCTATTATCAAGTAGGCGACTTATATACCGCACCATTCAAAGCACGTATGATGGGGGAAATCTCAATCAAGATAACAGCAGCGCAAGATGGTTTCTTTGGTTTAGGAGAAGACCGTGCAGACACTGTTACCGATAGCTGTTACCTTAGAGCAGGTGAGAGTTACACATTAAGAGCCAATGCAGCACAGGAGAGTGGCAAGATGGTGTATGTGTTTGGTGCTGACAAGTTAGCAGTGCTTGATATTTCAGCGTGTACTCCAAAGCAAGAGGGTTTCGACATCAGCACTTGCACACTGCTGGAAGAGTTGATTGCCGGTGGTGAGAGTTATACACCTGCCTACACAACAGGTGTTCTTACCTCTCTTAATCTTCCTGCAATGCCATTCTTAAAGAAGATTGACATACAACACACCAAGGTGCTTAGTGTGCGAGCAGAAAACTGTCCACGTTTAAAGACATTCCTTGCTAAGGGTAGTACGTTAAGAGCATTCACTCCTGCAGAGGCTTGTCCATTAGAAGTAGCACAGTTCCCTGCAAGCATGACAGACATTGTGTTTGTAGGTTTGACAAAAGTCACTTATCCTAATGGAGGTTTGACATACGAGGGCTTGAGTAATGTGAGCAGCGTACGCATACGTAGATGTCCGAATATAGACCCAGTAAGAATATTGGAAGATACAGTTGCCGCTGGTGCCACTATTAGTACCATTTCGATAAAGGATGTTGAGTGTTCAAAGAAAGACACCGTACTATCTGCAATGAAAGAAATGGGTACACGTGGTATTAACTCGGAGCACACTAACATCTGCGATGGTTTAAGTGGCACATGGGTACTCACGAAGTATATTGAAGACAGTAAGCTTGCAGCTTTGAAAGAGTATTACCCAAACTTGACAATACATCAGTCGCAATACTCACTGATAGTCTTTGATGATACTATTGATGATCCTGCTAATATTAGCAATCTTGATAATGAGACAGGGCAGATGTTCTCTAATGACTTTGTACCAAGTGCACACGTAGCTAAGATTAGGCAGCAACTTATCCCAGTTAAGGGAAAACTCAACACAGAAAGGAATGTGTGGGAGGGCGTTAAGGTATCAGAAACGAATTATCACAACCTTGCTAATGGAGTTGAATTTGACTATACCGATAAGGCTGCCGACGGTTTTGACGTGATGATGCGTTGTCCTGCTATGTGGTATAAAGGTATCAATGATTTCAAGAATCAGAAGAAATATATCGCATGGAGTAGTCTCGCTACCGAGCCATTATCTACTGCTAAGCGTGTCACACGAAAGAAGCTGAAAGATATAATTCTAAAGGCTAATACTGGTGTGATGTCTGGAAAAATCAGATTAAACGAAAGTACGTTGGATAGTACTGGTGTTCTTGCAGAGGTTTCAAATGTAGACGTTTACAAAATTGATGTTGCAGGAATGAAGCAAGTTAGATGGCCAGGTATGAATAATGCCACAGTAGGAGCATGTTTCCTAAATGCAGCAGGCACTATCATATCGAAATACAATCTTGCAATAGGCAATACCGCCTTTGACTTCATCGATGGAGACTATGTCTTTATAGATGTGCCACAAGGTGCTAATGAGTTTGTATTCTCGTCAAGTAATGTAAACTCTGAATTAGAGGCTATTGCAGTAGACAGTGCAGAGATAGAAGCCATTGAGCCTGATTGGGTACGCAATGAACCATGGCTATTGGGTGTCTATCAAGCATCAGTAGATAGTCTACTTAGACTACGTTCTGTTTCTGGAGCAACAGTGCAGAGAGGCAGTAATAACAATCGCACATCTTCTGAATGGCTATATGACGAGGAGGGTTACGCAACTAACACACCTGTACGCAAGATGGAGTTTACGTATAAAGACTTCCAAAATCTTGCACACCGCAGAGGTAATGGATATCAGATGATAGACTATGAGATGTCTAAGCTGATGGCTGTTCTCTGGTTCTCATTGTCAGGTACACGTGATTCACAGTTGGTTTGTGGTTATGGCAATGGCAGTAGTGATGTTACAGGCTATCGTGATGATATTGGCAACTCTGATAGTAGACGTGAAGATAGCAGAGGAACAAAGTGCTTAGGTCTTGAGAGTTTCTTTGGTGTCTATTACGAGTGGGAAGATAATGTTGCCATGAACATACCGTCTTATCGTCAGTATATGAAAGATAAAACAGTAGAGGTTAATACCTATCCGACAGACGCTATATGGCATATCTACGACCCTATCAGCAAGACAGAACGCCTTGTTCAAGGAACTAAAGACAGCGGTTACTGTATAGCACGTGTAAGACATGGACGCTATTGCGACATCATTGCTTCAAGAGCAAGTTCTGATAACAGCAGATGGGCATCTAACTACGCAGATGGGCAATGGTATAATCATTCAAGGAGCCGTGTTGTCGGGCGTTCGAATCACAGTGCGTATGCGAATGGCGGTCTCGTCTTTGCGCATGCGAATAACGCTTCGTCGCAGTCGAGCTCGTACATCGGTTCTCGGCTTGCCTTCCGTGGGAAAGTTGAGATAAACGAATAAAGCGTAAAAGCGCAAAGCGTTGGTGGGCGAAAAATCACCACGCTTTGCTCTTGAATTAAAAGGTTCAAATATAAATTCACTTAAAATATACATCTATGAATACAGACTTTTTTAAGGTGTACGGAATCAAGGAACGTAACGACAGTTTGTTACGTCTATCCGATGACCACTATGTGTTGTTCTATGGCTTTGGCAAAGACAAGGACAGCGACGAAAGCGGCTACTGCTGGCGTAAGGACTATGGACACAAGCCTACAGAAGCAGAGTTAAAGGGCGATATAGCCACACATGTCAACAAGCTAATTGATGAAAAGATACTTGCAGGGTTTACCTATGAGGGTAATATTGTGTATCTATCATCAGAGAATCAGTTTAATTACAAAGCTGCTTTTGACTTGTGTATGCTTACAGATGGAAGCAATCTACCTGTAACGTTTAAGTTCGGACAGGAGAACGACCCTAAGTATCGTCAGTTTAATACAAAGGATGAGCTGAAAGATTTTTATTTATCTGCCATTTCATTTGTAACTAATACGCTTGCAGAGGGGTGGGCAGAAAAGGATATGATTTATAAAAAGGATATGCAGTCATGGTTTACTTAATCATATTATCAGTAGTACTTTCTGTTGCAATGGCAATAGTTGCAGCAAAGAAAGCAAGGGAGTTGCCAGATAGTGTGAGTAGTTTCAGCTATTATGTAGGTGATGTTCGCTTTTCTCTGTGGGCTACGGCAATATCTATTCTGTTGTTATCCCCTGCTCTGAATGTTTTACCAAAGTCGCAGTCGTTCTTAGGCGCACTGATGAGTGTAGGCTTACTGATGGTGGCAGCATCTCCATGTTATCGGACAGAAAACAAAGTACTACATTACGTTGGTGGTTATCTGTTCGGACTGGCAAGCCAAGTCGTGGTTGCATTGGTTATGCCATGGCTACTCGTTCTATGGACGTTATTCCCTTTTGTTTTCATTCGCAAAGCGTGGAGAGAGAACGCCACGTTCATAGCCGAGGCAATATGTTACCTTACGTTAGTCGTCAGTCTTATCGTGTCTCTATTGGCGTGAATACAAAGATAAACTTCAAAGAAAACAATGCAGTGTTAATTTTGCAAAAAAAAAATACATCAAGATGAAGAAAGTAATTAAGTGGCTAAAAGAAAGTAACAGATATAAGCACCTTATTGGAGGCGTGCTTATCGGTGCTGGTGCTAATAGCTTGTATTGTGCAGCCTATGCAGGCATAGGCATAGCAACAGCGTTAGAACTGAAAGATAAGATGTGGGGCGGAAAAGCAGATATCGTTGATTGGGGGTTGACAGTCGGGGGTGTAGCTATAGGCTTCGGAGTAAGAACATTAGTAAATTTAGTTATATCATGAATTACCTTGAACAATTCAAATACGTTATGTGTAGTATTGTTAGCGGCATGCTAAGTCTGTTTTTTCCTATCCGTGACTTTATGTACGCCATGCTGATAGTCTTCACACTGAATTACATCTTTGGAGTTGTAGCAGGACTGAAACATGGCGAACGCTGGAATCTAAAGAAATCAATGGTATTCTTCTATCATTGTTGTTTATTCTTCGTAATGTCAGCTTCTATCTTCGTTACAGGTTATTTCCTTCATGCAGGAGAAGAGACACTCGGAGTTGTCAAGGCATTGTGCGGTGTGGCTATTTGGTTTTATTCAACAAACATCGTTCGTAATTGGCGTATGATGCTTATTGAAAATACCACCATGTGGAAGATAGCTGGTTTCGTTTACTATGTTCTTACATTGAAGGCTGTTGATAAAATACCTTTCCTTAGTGAATATCTTAAAACATCTAATGTCGATATTAACGACAATAAAGCCAAATTTGATTAATGTAAGATGAGAAATATACAATACATTGCGGTTCACTGCACCGCAAGTCATCAGTCACAGACGATTGAGGGCTTAAAGCAAGAGTTCAAGCGTAAAGGGTGGATTAATCCGGGTTATCACTATGTGGTCAGTCCAGATGGCAAGATTACGCAGTTGCTTGATGAAGACAAAGTAAGTAATGGCGTTAAGGGTTTCAATTCTGTATCTATCAATGTCGCTTATATTGGTGGCATAGATACCAATGGCAAACCCACAGATAACCGCACAGACGCACAGAAAGCAAGTCTGCGCTCGCTGTTGAAGATGCTACATAAGAAGTACCCTACAGCGGTTATCCAGGGGCATCGTGATTTCTCTCCAGACTTGAATAAGGATGGAAAAATAACCCCTAACGAGTGGATGAAGTCTTGTCCGTGCTTCAATGCGAAAGAAGAATATTCAAATTTGTAGGTATGAAGAATAGGAATATTTTTACAATAATACTTATGATTAGCGCAATAGTTATTCTTTGCTATGCGCTAATCTATAAGCCTATAAAATCATCTACACCTACTTACGATGTGATAAGGGACACGGTTATCTATAACGATACTATACCTTATTATAAGCCTGTCCCTAAGGATAGTCTTATCGTACGGTATAGAATGGCTAACTTGCCTGTTGCAAACAAAGTTTTTAAAAGAGACAATAACGACGATAGTCTTTTGTCTCAATCTGTAGAACAAGTAGAAGGCGACAGCGCAGCGGTTGTTATTCCTATTACTCAGAAGGTATACGAAGATAGTACCTATAAAGCGTGGGTAAGTGGATATGAGCCTCAACTTGACAGTATATTTGTTTATCAGAAGACGCAAGTAATCAATCATTATATACGAGAAAAACCAAAACTTTGGGGTATAGGCTTGCAGATTGGCTATGGATGTACTGGTAAAGAGTTGCGTCCTTATATAGGAATAGGAGTTAATTATAACATATTCAGATGGTAGAAGTATGAAGACGGTTGTTTTTAAAGTTGGCAAAAACGAAGTTTATCAAGAAGTCGCGAAGACCACCTCGTACGCAGGGGCAAAGATGGATAATGACGAAGACGCATACGATCGTATCTTTACAACAGATGAGGACAAGACGATGCTCGAACGCTTCTGGAATGAGAGTAAGAATATGATTGCTGGTAGTCTAAAGAAACTACTAAGTTCAGAGCGTGAAGAGAATGATGAATACATATTAGAACTTGAGGTATCTAATTCCTTTGATGACAACCTCAAGGAAAGTATGCAGCGTAGTTTGTTCAGTTTCTTTGTTATGAATATAACAAGTAAGTGGTATATATTCACAAATAAGAATGAAGCAGAAGGTTATGCAACATCAGCGGCTACAGACATGGAAGATGTTATGCGTAAAGCCTATTACAAAAAGAAACCAGTACGTCCAACATACGATTAATAACATTAAAAATAAATTATATGGCAGAAAACAAGAAAGACCTAACGGTCACCGAAGAAGTTAGAGAGCTTATATATGATGTTCAAAACAAAGCTTATCTGACAGGACAAGCCAGAGAAGCAGAAGGGAAGAAACCATATCAGGCAGCATCTAATATGCAAGCAAGTGATGATGATGAGAACAGTTACCAGATACGACGTTCCCTTGCGAATGCTTTCTCTTCTCTCAAGAGTCTTTTAGGAGAATATCTCTACGAAGATAGAAGTACGAGTAACAATCGTATGATTAGCGAAATTGATAATAATGGGCAATTGACTTTGGCTTTTAAGTTACCCTCAAATTACAATAACGCTTCTGCGGATAGCCTCGGTAATGGTATACACTCTTATTTGGTTGATATGACGCTTGCTGATTGGTTTGCTATTACTAACAAAGAAGACGCAGAGGTGTATGCTGCGCATTCAACAGTTAGCCTTGAGAATGTAAAACGTGCGCTATATAAGCGGAGTCGCCCAACACGCCCAACCTATTAAGTAAAGACGCTTATGAATTGTTGTAAACAATATGAATCAGAACAGCAAAAAAAAGTTGTAACGCTGACTTTCAAACGCGAGGAACTGCTATATGATGCCAGTAACTATTCTTTTGTTGAGGCTGATATTATGCCACAAGATACAGAGCACACCAAACATCAAGTGTTTGACATAGTTCAAGACGGCAATATAGATCGTGTTACCCGCATTCTTAACTTAGCCCATGCAGAATGCGTGGAATTACTATACCCATACGCAAAAGAAGAATTACCCGACACGGAAGAAGTGCTTGATGATGTCTTGAAAGAGCCAGATACATACACTATTAAACTTACGCTCCCTCAAAGCTTTTCAATGACTACTGTTAAGATGTTGGAAGAGTACATACACGAGTTTCTTGTGTGTAGTGTCCTGTCAGATTGGTTGAGTATAACATTTCCACAAAGCGCAGAGCGTTGGGAAAGTAAATTGAGAGATACAAAAATAAAAATACGCACGTCTCTTATGTCAAGGATGGGTAGAGTTAGGAGGAAGTTAAAACCATGGTAATAATCAAGGGCAGCGCTACATCACGTAGAACCGCCCTTTTCGTTAAAATCAATCTTAACCTATAAACTAAAAACCTAAACTATCTCGGTTGGTTGGTTAATCGCGGTGTGAATTGCACCGAGCAACCAGTAATCCCTTCATCATTTGAGAGGTTAGCAAGTAGCACTATACGAATGTATTTATAAGGTGTTCCTCTAAACCCACGTAAGTAATGGTCTATGGATGACCATACAGGAACCCAGTTATATAAATCATTAGAAGCATAGAGAATAGACTTCACATGTCCTTTCTTAAACACGCCACGCTGTATGATAGTATCAACAGACTTATGAATGTCATAAGCGTCAAGTTTTATTGGACGTGACACAACAATACTTTTATAAACCTCGTCGGTCTCGTCAGAGAAATTAACAAGACTGCCATCATTAAGTACAGCAAGTGCATCAGGGTAGGAGTTTACATTGTCAGCAATATTGGATTGCATCATTCCCCACTGCTTTGACTTTAGTGAGAAAATGTATGCATAATTGCAATTATACTTTTTGCTGGTGTTGTAAGCGATGATTCGTTGATGCTCATAGTCATATATCATTCGACAATCACGAACAAAATCCATAAAAGGTAATATCCTTAGAGTACCTTTCGACAAGTCTGCATGTTCTAAGATTTTATCAATCTTAGGTAACACAGTTATTGGTACAGCGTTCTCTCCATTGAGAATGTCAGAGATACACATTGCTTGTGAACCTTGCAAGAGCATAATACCTCTATCAGTTGTAAATAGAACAGCAGAATCAATTTGCGTGATATTTTTCGATGATAGACACACGTCACGTGTGATAGGCTGTTTGGCAGAATAGCCCCCAGTAGAGTTTACCTCCAATGCCCATACGCCCTCATCTGTGAAAGCATATAGTGGGAACTGCCCAAATTGCCCTTCACTAAGAGCTTTTGCAGCTGTAGCAATTCCCAAAATCCTACCTGTACCTATTGTATTAATACCAGTAACAGGGAAGAAGAAAGGATTATTTATTTCAGAGGTATATATTTTGTTAGGAACGTCTATAATGTTCTCAAGCTTTGTCGGAGATTCGGTATGTGTTGTGTTTTGCTTTCTTATAAGTTCGTAATCGATGACACCATACGCACCGTTAAGAAAGTCGTGTGGTTTAAGCTTCACTTCGTACGTATCAATACCTGCGTGTATACGCATCATTGTCGCATGAGTATTAGGATAAAAGACGTAACAACCCCATGAAGTTGGAGCAAAGTCACCATTAGTGTACATACTTGACACAAAAGGAGCGAGGTGTGAGCTAACATAGCTATTCACAATATATCTCTCACCACCTTCCTCTATCATAGTCTGTATAGATATGTCACGATAGTCTAATGAACCAAAGTCCAAAACGACTTTACCATCTTTTTTCAATTCCCAACTTGCCTCGCTATTATTAGCATATGAGAACATGGAACCAGCCATAAACCCCTGAAACAACTCACGACGTATACCAGACAGGTTTATACGTCCATTATATGTCTGTGAATATTTTGCTGTAATTCGGTCATGTGACAGATAATCATCTGTCATTGTTTCTCTTGTAGTCAGCGATTGAAGATACTCTTTGTTAACAACAATATCTTTGCGTTCACTTGTAGATAGTTCGTTAATACTGATAGATTTAAGGAAATAGAAATTCTGTACATT
>ERZ772977.1778-NODE-1778-length-10314-cov-4.015888_pt1 | contig 10314 bp, 11 predicted proteins | sample MGYA00511131_ERZ772977 | MGnify/ENA primary metagenome ERZ772977 (study PRJEB29015, sample SAMEA2737935) | human oral metagenome | biome: human oral; feature: human-associated habitat; material: dental | place: China | collected 2151 ...
TTCAACAATTAAATAATTAAATAGTTCTCTAAACATATTTAGTACACTTACAAGAAATGCAATTATAACAAAAGTTAAAAGCATTTTTTCCTTCATAAATTGTTCAATAATTATTGAACGAGTTTTATCTCCAATAAAAAGCCAATAAATAGCAGCAAAAATAAATGGAGTAAAAGGCCATAATAGTAATATATGAGCATAGATAAAGTAAAATTTGCTGTCTTCTGGTACTGGACTAATTTTTAATTCCTTTACCTTCATTTTTATCTCTCCCTATATTTTAAAAATTAAATGTACTCTTATTTTTTGCACTCATTATTAATTCTTTAACTTCATTAAAAATTCTTTTAGCTCTTTCTTCACGATTTTCAACTTTTATATTATTATCTTCTGAATCTTTAGCACTTATATAAAAATCATTCATGATACTGTATTTTTTACCATCTCTTGTTTCTATTTCAACTGAATTTCTTAGTTTAAAAATAGAAAAAGCACTCACTTTAATTTTTTTCTCATTTTCTCTTACATCACTTATTTCTATTACTGGTATTTGAAAACTTTTTATCACCTTTTTTATGCCTAAAAAATTTCTAGTTTTTCTATAATAAAAAATCTTATTTTCTATATAACAAACTTCCTCAACTAAAATACCATTTGCTATATCTGATATATTTTTGAAAAAAGAAAAAACTGCTAATAAAATAAATATTCCTAAGGCTACTAAAAATATTGAACTTTCTTCAAAAGTTTTTATACTCATAAAAATCATAAAAACTGCTACAATTATGCATAAAATTGGCTGAAATAAAAATATATATGCTATCATTTTTCCATTTTTATTCTCTTCATCTAATGGCTTCACTCTTATTTCCTTCATTTTTTACTTCCTCCACTTTTTGAAATTCTTCTGTACTTATTAAATTTCCATTTTTATATGTTCCTGTTTCTTCTAACTTTCCATCCTCATAATATTGTAAAACTTTTCCTTCTAATTTATTATCTACATAATTTCCAATTTCCTCAAGATTTCCATTTTCATAATATAGCTTATACTCTCCATTTAATTTACCAGCTATATAATTATAAATTTCTTGAGGTTTTCCGTTTTCATAATACATAGTATACTGTCCATCAAAAAAATCATCCTTATAATAGCCTTTTTCCATAATTTTACCACTTTCATAGAAACTAAGACCTTCTCCTTGAAGTTTTCCATCTTTATAATAAATTCTTGTTTTTACTTTTCCGCTTTCATAATAAGATATTTCAAATCCATCTAAAACATCATCTTTATAATTCCATTCATGCTCTTGTATTCCATTTTCATAATATCTAATTATAGTACCATTTTTTTTACCATCTTTATTATGGGCTGTTTGATGAAGTTTTCCACTTTCATAATAAATTTTAGAAATACCTTCTAATTTATCATTTTTTAAATAACCTTCCTCTTTTTTTATACCATTTTCATAATAAAGAAAATATACTCCATCTCGTTTGTCATTTTTATAGTTTATCTTTGCTGAAATTTCTCCATTATCATAGTAACTTAAAGATTCTCCCTCCATTTTTCCTACTATATATTGATTTTTTTGAGCTACTTTTCCATCTTCATAGTAATATATTTCTTCACCATTTATAAGGTTATTTTTATACACTCTTTCTTCTTCTAATTTCCCATCTTCTGAAAATACTTTTTCTAAACCTTCTAGTTTACCTTGATAGTATTGTCTTTCAGTTATTAAAGTACCTTTTTCATTAAAAAATTGAAACTTTCCAGAGAAATCTAAATTTTTTCCTTCAACATATCCTATTTCTTTTAATGACTGATTATCATAAAGATATTTTAGTACTCCATTATTAGTATCTGGACTATCTTTTTTTAAAACTAATATTAATTTTCCGTTACCAGAAAAACCAAAAATATATTCATTATCTCCTAGATATCTTCTAACTCTACCAAACTTTAAATCTAGGTTTACTCTTTTTAAATTAGTTTTTCTTTCTTCATATAGCTTTTTTGGATTTTTATCAAATTCTTTTTCTATCTTTTTATCTATTTCTGTATAATGGTTATCATATTCTGTTTTTACTGATTTAATACCTTGTATTTCAGAAGAATTAGGATTTATTATCAAAAATAAAATCCAAAGTATTGTAAGTATTAATGCTATTAGTAGAATATTAAATACTTTTTTCATAAATCCCCTTAATTATTTTTTATCCATCTTAAATATGAATTTATAAAATCATCTATACTTCCATCCATAACAGCTTTTACATTTCCAATCTCAGTATTAGTTCTATGGTCTTTTACTAGTGCATAGGGTTGAAATACATAAGATCTTATTTGGTTTCCCCAACCAATATCAGATTGTTCTCCTTGAATTTTTTTCATTTCCTCTTCTTTTTTCTTTAATTCTAATTCAAGTAATTTTGATTTTAACATCTTCATGGCAGTTTCTCTATTGCTAAGTTGAGATCTTTCTTTTTGACAAGTTACCACTATTCCACTTGGAAAATGTGTTATTCTTACAGCAGAGTCTGTCATATTGACATGTTGTCCACCTGCTCCACTCGCTCTATATGTATCTATCCTAATATCAGCAGGGTTTATTTCAACTTCTACATTTTCATCAACTTCTGGTACTACTTCAACTGAAGCAAATGAAGTATGTCTTTTTTTATTGGCATCAAAAGGTGAAATTCTAACAAGTCTATGTACTCCCTTTTCAGACTTTAAATAACCATAGGCATTTATTCCTTCAACTAAAAATGTAACTGATTTTACTCCTACACTATCCCCTTCCATAAAATCAAGTTCTGAAACCTTGTAGCCTTTTAAATTACACCATCTTAAATACATTCTATAAAGCATATCAGCCCAGTCACAAGCCTCTGTTCCACCTGCACCAGAATGAATTGTTACAATGGCATTATTCATATCATATTCTCCATCAAGTAACAAATTAATTTCAAATTCTTCTATATCAGCTTTTAAAATTTTATGTTTTTCTGAAAGTTCATTTTCAAATGAAGTTTCTCCACTTTCAACAAAATCAATTAAAACTTCTTCATCGTCAATTTCTGTCGCTAACTTTTCGTATCTTGAAACTATATTTTTTTCAAAATTCATATTTTTTATAATTTCTGAACTTTTTCTTTTATCAGACCAAAAATTATCTTCAAAAGTTAATTTCTCTAATTCCTTTATAATTGACTTTCTCTTTTCTAAGTCAAAGAGACCTCCTGATATTTTCAGTTTTTTCTTTCATTTCTAAAAATTCTCTTTTAATTTCTAATATATCCATATTTCCCCCTTAACATTCTTTAAAGTATTATTGCCATTGCTGTTGCATATTTTCTAGAGTGTGAAATTGAGATTTCAATTTGATAATCCTCTTTTTTTGTTTTTAAGATTTTATCTAATTTTTCTGATACAACAACATAAGGCTTCCCTAAATCATCATTTAATATTTCTAAATCTGTTAAAGAAAATTCTCTAACACCTGTTCCAATAGCTTTTGAAATAGCTTCCTTTGCAGAGAATATCCCTGCATAAGTTTCTGTTCTATTCCCTCTTTTTTCAATATTTTTCAACTCTCTTTGAGTATAAATTTTATTTTTAAAACCTTCTTTTGAAATAGCTTTTTCTATTCTTTCAATCTCTATAATATCATTGCCTATTCCTACTATCATAACATTTTAAATGCCTTTCTCGTATTTTCATTTGTAATTCTAACTACATCTTCATAACTCATATTTTTAAGTTCTGCCATTTTTTTTACAACTTCTTCTGTATAGATAGGTTCATTTCTTTGCCCTCTGTATGGTGTTGGTGCCATATATGGACAGTCAGTTTCTATTACTAATCTTTCTATTGGAATTTCTTTTACAACATCAACTAATTTTTTAGCATTCTTAAAAGTTAAAACTCCACCTATACCTAGATAAAATCTATCTATCATTCTTCTTGCTGTTTCAACAGAACCAGGATAACAATGTAAAATACCTGTTATATCTGGAAATTCATTTAATATATTAACTGTATCTTCCATAGCTTCTCTTGTGTGAATTACAACAGGTTTATTTACTCTCCTTGCTAATTCCAATTGTTTTCTAAAAATATCCCATTGTTCTTCTTTTGGTCTTGTCATCCAATGATAATCTAGCCCAATTTCGCCTATTGCTAAAACTTTGGGATTCTTTGCAAGTTCTTCTAATTTTTTTTCTGCCTCCTCACTATATCCTTCTATTTCATCTGGATGAAATCCTATTACTGCATAAATAAACGGATATTTATTTGCATACTCTACACTTTTTTCACTACTTTCCAAATCAAAGCCTATATTTACAACAAAATCTAATTTTTCTTCTATTCTTTTAAAAACTTCTTCTCTATCATTGTCAAATTGTTGTAAATTTAAATGAACATGTGAATCTATTATTTTCATTTTTACTCTTCCTCTCAATTTAATTTTCATTTTATTATAACACATATAGATATTTTTTTTACAAGCAAAAAACTGCATATAAAGGAACACTTTTTATATTATTTTCAAATCCAAAATTTTTAGTAGAAATTCTTATACTATATTCAGGTTTATATTTTTTAATATAAGTATCAAGGCTTTTAGAACGAGTATTATTTGAAGACTTTACTTCTATTGGGATTATTTTTCCTTCTTTTGTTATAATAAAGTCAATCTCTGCTGTTCCTTTATCATTTCTCCAAAAATATTGAGTATATGAATTTATATTTAAATGTATATTAACGTAATTTTCTGTCATTCCACCTTTAAAATCATTTAATTCATCTGATAAATATAATGTATCCTCAGGAATTATCTCTTTTTTTGCACATAGAAGTCCTACATCAGAAATATAAATTTTAAAAGAATCTACATTTTTATAGTTTTCTAAAGGTTTTTGAATATTATCAAGACAATATATTTTAGAAGTTATTCCAGATAAATTAAGCCACTCTATTGCATTTTCAAATTCAGAAGCTCTTCCACCTGTTTTTACTAACTTATATTGAAAACGAGTATTCTGCCTTGAAAGCTGAACTGTAATATTATCATAGACTAATCTTGTTTTTTTTATCTCATTACTTGTATTATACTTACTCATATCATTTAAGTATGAAAGTAGAATCATATCTTGTGTATGTCTAATTAAAGTATAATTTTGTGTCTCTTTAAACTTGCTAACACATTCTGGCATACCTCCAATAACTAAATATTTCCTATAATATTCCATGGCAATATCATGTAAGGCACTAGGTAGAGGAGTATTTTCATTAAAAGATTTTTTTATCTCTTTAATTAAATTTTCTTCTTTCATTGCCAATAAAAATTCTTCCATATCCATAGGGTAAAGAGTTTTTATATCCACTTTACCAACTGGAAATGAAAACTTTTCTCTATTAACAGCAACCCCCAATAAACTTCCAGCTACAATTATATGATATTCTGGTGCTTGTTCATGGAAATATTTAAGTGCTGATAAAGCTCTTTCACATAATTGTATTTCATCAAAAAAAATTAAAGTTTTTTCTTTTACAATAGTTTGTTCAGCTAACCTTGAAAGAATAGGAAGCAAATAATTTGGTTCTATACTTTCTTCAAAAGTCTCTTTTAATTTAGGGTTAGTCTCAAAATTAAAATATACTATATTTTCATATTCATTTTTTCCAAAATTTAAAATAGCATAAGTTTTTCCAACTTGCCTTGCTCCTTGTAATATCAATGGCTTTCTATATAAATTATTTTTCCACTTTTTCAAATATTCAAAGATTTTTCTATACATATCTTCACCTCTTTTTAAGATTATTATAGCACTTTTTAGAAAAAAAATGTAAATTTTAATATAAAAATTACATTAAATAATGTAAAAAGGATTAAGTCCTATTTTATAGAAATTAATCCTTTTTTATTAATTATTCATATCTTTTTATTATATTTGCTAATTTTTCTTCTTTTCTTGTTAAAATATTTTGACTTGAAGTTGTTGGATTATACCAAGATTTTTCTCCAAAATATTCTTGATATTCTTTTTTCTTAAATTTATAACCATTTCTAGCATATAGAGTATTTCTTATTATTGCTAATTCATCTGATGAAAAGTTATTTAAGTAAGCTTCATTTCCTCTATTTATAACTTCATCATAGACTTTATCTAAAACAACTAAATCATAATTGTCATCATTAACTTGAACACTATTTTCCTCACTACTAGCTTCTTCACTTACAGGTCCTCCCTCTTGACTTTCTTCTATAAGTTCTTGTGAAGTTTCTGTAATAGGTTCTTCTACTGTATTAGTATTTTCCTCAGTAACTGTTTCCTCAGGAGTTTCTTCCACAACTTCTTCTGTTACTGTATTATCAGCTAATTCTTCACTTTCATCACTAGCCATAAATTTTGAATATGCAAAATATCCTCCAACTAAACATAAAATAACTATTAATGCTGCTATTCCTATTTTTATTATCTTTGAATTATCTTTTGTTTTATTAATATTTTGAAAATCATCTTCACTTACTTTAGTTTCTTCTTTCTTATCTTTTTCTGCTTCTTTTTTTATTTCTGTTTTATGTATTTCTATTTTTATATTGCTGCTATCTAAACTTTTAATTGGCTCAATTTTTAGAAAACTATCTGATGAAGTTTCATCATTATTTTCAGCAATATTTCCCTCTTCAATATTAATATTTTCTAAATCATTAAAATCATCTTTCATATAATCTCTCCCTCTTTTTACATTATTGTAACATTTTTTATAATATTAATCTATTATATCCTCACTTATAAAATCTAAACCACTTTCTATAAGTTCTTCTAAATATTCATCAAAACTATCAGCTATAACTCCAATTTCATCAGGATCATGTAAAAATCTGACTATTTGTCCCTTTACTCCTTTTTCAGATGGTGAAAAATCTATAAATAATTGTGATGTTCCTCCATTATTCATGCAATCAGAAAAATGTAGCCATTTCATCTTTTTAGAATCACTTATAATTTCTTCATCTATTTCTACTTCTTCATACTCCCTATCTACATAATCAGCATAGAAGTCATATGCCTCATTTTTAGTTTCTAAAATTTGACTTGAAGATAATAAGTAATAAGGATATTCTTCTATATCTGAACCCAAGAAGTAAGAAGCTACAGTTTTTCCTTTATATTCTCTAAAATATGTTCCATCCACAATTTTTAAAAGTTCAATTAAAGAATCAGGTACTTCTGGATATTCTTCCTTTAATTTTTTAATATTTTCTTCACTTGCACCTTCTTTAATCTTTTCAATATTGTCCCAAACATCTTTTCCACCATTTTTATAATAAACTTTTTTCAATTCTTCTATATATTTTTTAGCTATATTCATAAATACCTCCATAAAAAATAGTTCCCTTTGATATTTATTATATCATAGGAAACTATTACTATTAATTAATATAATTTTTTGTAATCTAAGCCACCTTTATTTATCAATTTTAAAGGTTGAAGTTCATATCTCTTTTGCTCAGTTATCATATCTTTTGTCTGTGTTATAAATTCTTTAAAATAACTAGAAGCTCTGTGATTTAAATAAGAATCTATATCAGAATACACCTCAAAAAGACACCATTTATTAGGATTTCTTCTATCAGTTCCTACATAGATAAGCAAAACTCCATTTTCATTAAAAGTTGTTTCTGCTCTATTTTTAATAATTTCAGTAAATTCTTTATTGTTTTCAGGCTTCACATCAATTACTGTATATACTGTAAAAGTATTCTCATTTTGTTCAATCTTTTTATCCTTAGCTATTTGAATATCTACTTCTGTACTATTTAAATTTCCCTCTGCAATTTGAGGAATTACAGCTTTAAAATCTTTACTAGTTTGATTTTTAGTATGATTAGAAAAAGCTAGATAATCATTGTATATTTCAACTATAAAAGAAGTTGTTTTGTCTCTTTCATCTGTTGCAGCAAAAAGTCCTAAAACTCCTTGTTCTGTTCCCATAGTTTTATTAACATAATCTTCTGTTATACTTTTATATGAAGCCTCTTTATCTTTTTTTACTTCAAAGTCATAAACATTTAATGTTGGTACTGCATACATACTAACTGATGTAAGTATTCCCAAAGCTAATAATAATTTTTTAAACATTCCATTCCTCCATTTTGTAATATAAATCGTAAAAACTGTTCGTTACTAGCCAGATTTCTTAGATGTAACTCTCTTGTTTTTACATACAATATTTATTTTTACATTGATTATATTACAAATTTCTTCCTTCTGTCAATACTCCTTCTGACATAGTATAAACTTTTTTTCCATATTTTAGAGTTTCTAATTCATGAGTCACTATTAAAATGCTAGTTCCCTTTTCATTAATTTTTTTTAATAAATCCATAACTTCCTTAGTTGCTTCTATATCCAAGTCAGATGTTGGTTCATCTGCAATAAGTATCTTAGGCTCAGTCATTAAAGCTCTAGCAATTATTATTCTTCTTAATTCTCCACCTGATAATTCTTTTGGATAAGATTTTGCTAAATGCTCCAAGCCTAACTCATTTAAAAAATATCTAGCTTTACCTTCTGAATCTCCATCTTTTTCATACATATCATAAGGTAATCTAATGTTTTCTAAAATATTCAAATATCCTAAAAGTGCAGGTGATTGAGGAATAAAACCAATATTCTTATTTCTAAATTTAGATTTTTCTTCATCATTTAATTCCAAGTAATTAGTTCCATCTAATAAAAGGGTTCCTTTATCAGCAGATAAAAGTCCAGCAACTATATTTAATAAAGTTGATTTTCCACTTCCACTTCTTCCAATTATATGGACAAAATCTCCATCTAAAATATTTAAATTTACATCTTTAACTGCAAAAAAATCTTTTCCTTGTCTGTTATAAGCCTTAGATATATTTTTTATTTCTAACATAGCTCCTCCTACATTTCTTCTCTTAAACTCAAATAACTATCTTTATCAGTTAGTTTTTTTACAACTCTAACTGTTGAAAGAGGACCTATAATCACACCTAAAACAAAACTTAAAATAAATATTCCTATATATTGTAACAAACTTGGAGATAAAAATGGCATAGAAAACTTTGAAGCTAGCAATGGTAGTTGTGCAACTGATAAAATTACACCTAAGAAACTTCCAATTCCTGCTCCCCACAATGATAATATCACTGCTTCTTTTAAAATAATTTCTCTTAACATTTTTTTAGAAGCACCTAACACTCTTAAAACAGCCATTTCTTTTTTTCTTTCATTAAATATTGCAGTGAAACTTATACTTAAAACAACTATAGATAATACCCAAATAGCACCTACTAAAACTAAAATACTTGTTGATAATACCTTTAAATTAGAAGATATAGAATTTACAAATTTTTTACTAAACATTGCAAAAATTCCATCTTTTGATAATTCCTTAGATATTTTTGAAGCTAATTTTACAGAATCTACTCCTGGCTTTGCCTTTATCATAACAGATGAAATTACATCTTCTTCTGCAACTTTATTAGCAGTTATTCTTTCTGAGGCTTTGGCTAATTGTTTTGCAGTATTTTGATTCACAAAAACTGTTGCATCAAATCCTATTCCTGTTTGTTTTAATCTTCCAACAATTTTTAATTCTTCATTAAAAAAATGAACTGTTTCTCCTTTTTCTCCAATAACATGGCTACCTACAATAGCCTCTCCATCTTTTAGCTCTTTATCTATATTATGAGTTATCCAAGGATAAATTAAAAAATCTGTATCTATATCTATTCCTATTATTTGAACAGGGTAAGAACAACAAGAAGCTGAAAGTGTTGCCACATATATTTGTGGTGTCATTTTTTCAATTTCATCAAACTTTTTTAACTTCTCAATAGTATCTGCTGGCAAATAAAAAGTTGAGGGTTCTCCTTTTAGAAGAACACTCTCAATTTCTGCTTTATATCCTGCTGGAACAACTATTACATCTGCTCCTAATCTATCTGATAAACTTTCTAAACCTCTACTTAAACTAAGTGAGAACATTGAGCCCATATACACTATAAGGCTAAATAATGCAACTAACAATATCATACAGGTACTTCTAGTTTTTCTCTGTCTTATATTTTCCATTGCTAAACTATTTGCATCTATTCTTTTACTCATTTCCTAATCTTCCTTCTTTAAAAAAGTAGAGATTAAACTAAATACCATTAAAACTCCAATTACAACTGCTATACCAGTTGCTATTTCAAAAGTATGATGTACATGACAAAGCATTGTATCTACTTTACAAACTCCAAATGGTTTTCCCATTTCATT
>ERZ772977.1780-NODE-1780-length-10305-cov-5.667805_pt1 | contig 10305 bp, 14 predicted proteins | sample MGYA00511131_ERZ772977 | MGnify/ENA primary metagenome ERZ772977 (study PRJEB29015, sample SAMEA2737935) | human oral metagenome | biome: human oral; feature: human-associated habitat; material: dental | place: China | collected 2151 ...
CCAGGGCCGCGATGCCGATCAGGCCCTTCGCGCCGAAGGAGAGGAAGTACTGGAGTAGGTCCTGGCCGCTCGCCAGGCCCGCACCGATGATGACTCCCACGTAAGCGAAGGCGACAGAGAGGTACTTCTTGGACATAGGGTCCTTCCGATTGCGAACGTTTGACGAGGCCGGAGCCTCGTTCCACGGTAGAGGCGCAGCATGGAGGGATGCACGCCCGTGGGAAATTGTTCACAGCACCACAAAGACCCTTGTCCCCTACTTCCCTTCGAGCAGCTGGATCGGCGGGCGCGGTGCTTCCATCGCATTGATCGGAGCCTCGGGATCCGCGTAGCCAAGGGCGAAACCCGTGATGAAGCGGTAACCCTCGGGAATCTCAAACTCCGCCTCGACGGGCTCGCGCCACGTGGCAAGAATGCCGACCGGGCAGGAGTCCACGCCGCGAGACTTGGCGGAGAGGAACAGGGTCTGGAGCATGAGGCCCGCATCCATAGCGCTCCACGGAAGCATGTCCTCATGAACGAAGACGAAGCCCATGACGGGCGCGTCGAAAGCCGTCACGTTGCGGCGGTTGACCCGGTTGCGTCCCTCGATGTCGCCGCGCTCGACACCGTAGGTGCCGTAGAGCAGCTTCGCGACCTCGATCTGGGCGGGGCGCACCTCGTCCGGGTAGCGCTTGCGCACCGGGTAGTCGCCGTCGGGGATCGGGATCTCCACGTTTGGATCTTCCGTCTTGCGCGCATGCGCCGCGATCTCCTCGTCGAAGAGTCGTCCGTAGTGCTGGCGCAGGCGCGCGGCGCGCTCACCGGTCGCGATCGCGACACGGAATGCGCGCGTGTTGGACCAACTCGGCGCGGTCGTCGCGTCGGCAAGGATCGCATCGAGGACATCGGCGGGAATCTCACGCTCCGCAAAGGCGCGCGTCGAGCGACGTGAGGCGGTCAGGGAGGAAAAGTCAATCGTCTCTTCGTTGAGTGTCATGCTCTGAGGCTACCCCTGTGATTCCCCTGAACATCGGGATGATCCACCTACTGGGCGCGGTTATCGAACGACAGCCGTTGACAACCGCGGGCTCGGCGCTCAGCACAACACCTGAACCCATGTAACATACAACACAGTATCCTGGTGTGACATCATCAGCCATCGCGACGTCTAACATGTAGCGCGCAGCCAGCCTCACCGCCGGCATCACGCTGCCACACGTTCCAACGTCCGACCAGGAAAGCAATCACATCGTCGGACCCTCACGAAGGAATACATCATGCTGTCACTTATCGGAATGGTCATCACCGGCGCCATCCTCGGCGCCCTCGCGCGACTCATCATGCGAGGTGAACAGAACATCTCCATCCTGTGGACCATCATCCTCGGCGCGGTGGGCGCGCTCATCGGAGGCACGATCGCCAGCTTCTTCGGCGTCGCCGACACCAGCGGAATCGACTGGATCAGGTGGGCCCTGTCCCTGGTTGCCGCCATCGGCGCAATCTCGGTCTACCTCAAGCTCGCCGGTCGCAAGTGAACGACACTCACTGACACACCCCAAGTTGCGACGCCATCAAGCTTAGTGGCATACACCACACAAGAAGGTCGTGAGGTTTTCACAACCTGAGGCGTCTTCTTCATAGCGCGGCAATCATGACGGGCAGCAAGACAATTGAATCCGGCTACACACTGGCCGACAAAGGAAGCCACCACGGTGCCTGACTGACCACTTGCTGATCCGCGCACAACCCGTCACCAATCATCTCTCGAAGAAACGAAAGAGGCTCACATGAGCAAGAACACCATCCCCCAGACCGGCCAGCAGCGCGAGCGCAATGAGAACGTCGAAGAGGAAAAGACCCTGCGCGGTCCCCTCCAGACCGAGCACGGCGTGACCACGATCGACGAGAACGTGGTCGCCAAGATCGCCGGAATGGCCGCTCGCGAGGTGCCCGGCGTCTACGACATGGGCAACGCCGTGCGCCGCGCCTTCAGCGCTGTCACCGACCGCATCCCCAACGCCCAGACCAACGTCGCTGGCGGCGTGAGCGTGCAGAAGGGTGAGACCCAGGCTGCCATCGAGATCACCATCGTCATCGACTACGGTGTCTCTATCGTCGAGGTCTCCAACGCGATTCGTCGTAATGTCATCGAGCAGCTTGAGGGCACCACCGGCCTTGAGATCGTCGAGGTCAACATCAACGTCACCGACGTCCACCTTCCTGACGAAGACTCTGACGATTCCGAAGCTGCCGACCTCAAGTGATTCACCCCGACGCTTTGATCTGAGGAATTTCTTATGAAGACAACGCACCTGGCCCTCCTCACGGGCCTGTTCCTAGGAACCATTCTCGCCTTCGGCTCTTTCGCCGACTTCGTTCTGGTCGCCCTGTGCGGCCTGGTCGGATGGGGAGTAGGCCTTTGTCTGGAGGGCCGGGTCGATGTCCGAAGCCTCCTGGATCGGCGAAAGAAATGACGATGGCGACCGCGACCCAGCGCGCAATCGCGCAGCCGGGACCCTCCGAGGACTATCACCCGTCCTGGGAGGACCGCGGCACCACGACCATTCCCTCCCGAGTCGTCGCCCGGATCGCTGCCGAAGCAGCCTACGAAACTGCGAACGTTGGCTCGAACGCAGGTGGACTCCTGGGGATCGGCGCGCGCCACAACTTTCATTCGCGACCCGAAGCGACGTGTGACATCTACGGTCAGGTGGCCGTCATCCACCTGAACCTGGGCCTGTCCTTTCCAGCGCCGCTATCTTCCGTTGTTGAGGATTTGCGCCACCACGTGCGCCGTCGAGTCGAAACGCTTACTGGACTGAACGTCGGCAAGATGACGATCGAGATCTCCTGGCTCCATCCGAGCAGCCACGTTAGGAAGAGCCTGACATGAGAACACCGGTTCCTTCATTTATCCGCCTCCCCTCCCGCACCATCCCGAGCATCATCCTCGCGCTGCTGCTCCTCACGGCCGGAGGGCTGGGCGCATGGATCACAGGACACAGGATCATCACCGGAAGTTGGCCGACACCCGCTGACACTGCACTGTCCGCTATCGGCTCCGCCACTGTCGGCTCCCCCGCAGTCCTTGCAGTCGCCTTCTTTATAGCGCTATGCGGCCTGTCGATGATTCTGTCGGCACTGTGGCCGGGACTTCCCGGGCGCCTCGAGATCCTTCCGGATGATCTTCCCGGGCAGACCGCGACGAAGCGCCGCGACCTGGCGGACCTCATTCGCGCTCAGGTTGAGCAAGTTGACGGCGTCCACTCCGTCACCGTGGCTGTCCGCCGCTCCCGCGTCGATGTCCTGGTCCGCAGCGTCCTGGATAACCTCGACCCCGTGCAGGATGCTGCCCGTCAACAGACCAATGAGGCGCTGGCATTGCTCGCACCCATGGGCATTTCACGCAGCCGCGTGCACGTCCAGCGAACGAGCTGAAGGAGTTTCCATCATGCGTTCAATTTCTGGTGCTTTCAATCGGATTATCTTGGCCACCTTCGGTCTCGCTCTCGTCGCAGCGGCGTCATGGTTTGTGGCCTCGGGCCTCGGCGCTGGCCGCTACTGGCCGGACGCCGACCGTTACCTGGCACCCGCCCAGGATTCTGTCAGCAGCATCGTCGCGCCTCTCACCCATTCGAATTGGCTCATCCCGATCGCTGCATTGCTGTCGGTGTTAGCGATAGTCGCGGGAGCATTCGTGCTCATCAAGCAGATTCCTCGCAAGGCTGCCGCTTCTCCCCTGAGAATCACGGGTTCCGAGGGCTCACTTGTGGCCTCCCTGGCTCCCGATGTCCTCTCCCAGGCGCTGTCTGAGAGGGCACAGGAGATACCCGGCGTCGAACAGTGCTCGGTCTGGGTGGCAGGGTCCCACAAGAATCTGTGGGTTCAGGCAGACATCACTGTCTCTCGAGACAGTGCGGTCGAATGGGCAGTGTCTGCGCTCAGGAATCGACTCAACGAGGACATCGCAACGTCCCTCGGTGCTGCTCCTCGACAGATCGACGTCCTGATGAATCTCAACAGTCCGTCACGGTCGAACAGCAGATCAGAAGCCGTGACAGGACAACGCACCCCAGTCATGGACGGGAGCAACCTTGACGCCTGAGGCCCAGGGCGAGGCAGCACCAATGCCTCGCCCTGTACCTCATTCGCGCTACGATGCTGACATGACTACCCCGTCCGCGTCGCCTCACGATGACCGATGTCTCGTCCTGCGCGCTCAAGACGGAGACATCGGCGCTTTTGAGAAACTCGTCAATCGATATCAGGGCCGATTGTTCCGATCGGCCTACATGATCGTACGCAACCGCCAGGACAGCGAAGACATCGTCCAAGAGACGCTCATTCAAGCCTGGCGGAGCATTCACCTGGTCCGCGAGCCAGCCGCTTTTCGAGGATGGCTCGTGCGGATCTGCACGAACAAGGCCACCAGCCTGATGCGAAAACAGCAGCGCCGAGCGACCGACCCTTACGACGCTGAAAGCCTCGACACCGCGAGTAACACTGCGCAGGCCTCTGCGAACAATACCGCCGATCCAGCTGACTCCAGCGAAGTGAACGCACAGATCAAAGCGCTGGCCGAAATCTTAGCTTCTGTGCCCCCGAACCTGCGTATCGTCTGGGTACTGAGAGAAATTGACGAGATGACGTACGAGGAGATAGGCCAAACCCTCAACCTGACCGTTCCAACCGTTCGAGGGAGGCTGGCACGCGCCCGCTCTCTCGTCATGCGCATGATGAAGGAGTGGTCCTGATGCGTGGCGCGAAAAAGCTATCCGACAACGTCCGGAACTCGGCGGCTTCGGCACGTTCTCTTATTCGTTCGCATGAGCAAGACGATGCAAACACACAGAAGTACTTGCAGGTGATTGCATCTCTACACAAGGAATGGGATGAACTCGAGGCGCAGGGCAGCTCATCAGTGATGCCCCGTCGCTCCCTCATGGACGCCATTGCGGCCGAAACACGACACGGATCCCAGGTGGAGATGCCGGAAACGGATCTCGGCCCGTACAGCATGTCCGAGTTTTCATTGCGGGCACTGATTCGAAAGACCATCGATGCCGTGCCCGGCGCACGGGCATTGCGTTCGTCTATGACGCACGCCCCCACGAGCAAGGAGCACCGAGGCCTCGGGGTTCCTGAGACCATCTCCTGCCGGATCTCCGCGCACATCAGCGTCGACAGCCTGCCGCTTCTCGCTCATCAGGTCCGCGATGCCGTCCGGGCAGCTTGTCGTGAGAACCTGGGGGTCTCGCCCATTGTCCACATTCACATTGAGGATCTCCACGATGACGACTAGCCGCTCAGCCGCCGAGCTGGTGCACCTCGTTACTGCTATTCCCGGGGTGCGAGGAATCGAACCGGGACTCACCAGCACGTTAAAGGTGATTGGTAAACGCATGCAGCAGCAGGAGTCTCAGCAGGACCGTTTCGGCGTCATCATTGAAGAAGGTACGAACAGGGCAATCATCGAGGTCGGCCTCGACGAGTCTCGGCCTGTCAAAGAGATCGTGCGTGACATCCAAGAAACCGTGATCCGCTCCCTCGCCGAGCCGGACTCACGGGACGATGACGCTGTGAACGATGAAGGCTCCGAACACGTCGACAACCCTACGGGGCACCGGGTCACAGTGCGGGTCCAGTCGCTTCTCTAGGCTCTCACCGCCGACGAAGCACGCTGACTGACCGCTATCGCCCTGACTATCGGACGCGATGCCCTACCGCGCCAGGGCTTGCTCGAAGGCTGCCACATCCTCCTCGGGGGTCGCCCACGAGGTGCCAATGCGGGCGAGGAGGCGTCCGTCGGGCAGCGTCTCCCAGATGCTGTAATGCACTTTGCGCGACAGGCGCTCGTGCCCGGCCTGGTCCAGCGCCACGAACGTCAGGTTGGTCGGCGAGTCCATCGTGACCACGTATCCGGCGCGCTGGAGGGCCGCGCGGATCCGGGCTGTGGCCGCCACTGCCGGATCACCGATGGTCAGGTAGAGGCTCTCCTCAAAGAGCGCTTCGAACTGGACGCCCAGGAGACGCCCCTTAGCCAGGAGGGCGCCATGCTGCTTCATCTGGGTGACGAACTGGCGGATCGACCCGCGCTGCGGGATGACCACGGCCTCGCCAAACAGCGCACCGCACTTGGTGCCGCCGATGTAGAACACGTCGGTCAGGCGCGCCAGGTCGGCCAGGGTCACGTCGTTGGCGGGCGAGGCCAGCGCGTAGGCGAGGCGCGCGCCGTCGACGAAGAGCTTCAGATCGCGCTTGCGGCACACCGCGGAGAGCTCCTCAAGCTCCTTCAGGGAGTACAGGGTGCCGTACTCGGTGGGCTGAGAAATATAGACGAGGGCGGGGGCGATCATGTGGTCACGCGCACCGTCGCCCTCCCACGCCGAGCAGATGCGTTCGACGTCGGCGGCGTTGATCTTTCCGTCGACGGCCGGAGTGTCGAGGATCTTGTGGCCGCCGCGCTCGACGATGCCTGCCTCGTGCATGTTGATATGGCCGGTGTTCGGGGCGATGACGCCCTGCCAGGGCAGGAGGATCGCGTCGATGACGGTGGCGTTTGTCTGGGTACCGCCGACCAGGAAATACACGTCCGCGTCGGGGGCGGCGCAAGCCTCGCGTATCAGGTCGCGGGCGCGCTCGCAGTGCTCGTCGGTGCCGTAGCCGCTGGTCTGTTCCATGTTGGTGGCAACGAGGGCGTCAAGCACCCGGGCGTGCGCCCCCTCCTGGTAATCACTGGAAAAGTTCGGCAGCGCGTGGGAAGAATTCACGCGGATATTATTCCACGCAAAGCATCAGATAGTTGCCGAAATACCACCCGGCGCTTTTACCCATCGCGCACAGCGATTATTCTGACGGGATCGGGCTAAGCCGCCCACCCTCACTCAGGAGCAAAAGGAGGCCACGGAAGATGTCGACACGCAGCAGGGGCCGCGAGGAGTCCACCAAACGCGACAGCCGGGAGTACTGGAATAAACGGGCCGCTACTTTCACCCGCTTCGCAACCGGCGAGTACGAACAATGGCTCATGCAACTCCTCGCGCTCAACCCCGGCGAGGTGGTCTTGGACATGGGATGCGCAACCGGTACGCTCGCGGTCCCCCTGGCCAGGGCCGGACACCACGTCCATGCCTGCGACTTTGCCGAGGCAATGCTCGAAATCCTCGATGAACGCGCGGCAGCGGAACAACTGCCCATCTCCTCTCACCTTCTCGCGTGGGAGGACGACTGGGAGGCGGCGGGCCTGGGCGCGAACAGCGTCGACGTCGCCTTCGCGTCACGCTCCCTCATGAGCGGGGACGTGCCCGCTTGCGTGCGCAAGCTCGACGCGGCGGCCCGATCACGCGCGGCGGTCGTCGTGCCCGACAGCCTGCTCCCGTCCCGTGACCCGCGCCTGCTCACCTACCTGGGACGCTCGGCGAGGCGCCCGCGCGTCGTCCGCGACGTGACCCGCGCCCTCACATCCCTGGGGCGGATCCCGGTTTTCGCGACTACACGGACCTTCCGTCCGATGAGGTTTCCTTCCTTCGACGAGGCCCGCTCGGACCTTCGTCGCCTGGCCGGCCCCGAGCCGTTCACCGCGCGCGAGCAGCGACTTTTCGACGCGTACGCGGCGCAACACTTCGTACGAGAGGCTCCCGCTGATCCCTCTGAGACGACAGAGGGACACTGGGTCCTGGACTATCCCCTGCCCGTCACCTGGGTGTTCATCGGGTGGCGCACGGAGGAAAGCGAGTGGGGGTAGACTCCCGAGCAAGCTGCGCCGGCAACGCCCGGCTGCCAGCCGACGCAGCGAGACGATGAGTGCGGGCGCGCGACGCCCGGACTAGCCCCGCGAGTCCGGCGCTACTGCCAGTCGGGGCGGCGCCTGCGAGCCTTGAGTTCCGAGCGCCTCTTCTTGGCATCCAGGCGACGCAGCTTGGACGCGCGCGTCGGCTTCGTGGGGCGGCGAGGGATGGGCGGGACGAGGGCCGCGCGTAGAACTTCCGCGAGGCGTTCGCGCGCGGCGGCGCGGTTGCGGCGCTGGGAACGGGTCTCGGCGGCGGTGATGGTCAGGACGGTCCCGGTGAGGCGATCCCCTAGCTCTCGCAGGGCTCGCTCGCGCTGCTCGTCATTCAGCGCGACTGTCGCAGCGAGGTCCAGGCTCAGCTGCACCCGCGAGTCCGCGGTGTTGACCCCCTGTCCTCCGGGGCCCGAGGCGTGAGAGAAGCGCTCGACCAGCTCCCCCGCGGGCACAAGAAGGCCGCGCGGGCAGCCCGGCCCGGGAGGTATGCGCAGATCGTCCATGCTCTCCAGTGTGCACCACGCGCCGCGCCCCGGCCTCGTCAGGCTGGCGGCCTACCCATCGACGGATTCTGGTGCTCCCCACCTGGCCCAGCCCCGGCCTCGTCAGGCGAGCAGGTTGGCGACGCGCGCTTTCAGGTCTGGCAGCACGTCGGCGGCGAACCAGGGGTTCTTCTTCATCCACATCTGGTTGCGCGGCGAGGGGTGGACCAGCGGGAAGTAGGCGGGTAGATACTGTTTGTGGTCGCGCACGACCTCCGTCAGGGAAGCCGAGGAGGGCAGGTGCAGGTAGCGTCTCGTCGCGTAAGCTCCGACAAGGATCGTCATCTCGAGCTTCGGCATGAGGGCGAGCAGGCGCGGGTGCCACTTATGGGCGAAGTCCTTGCGCGGTGGCAGGTCACCGCTCTTGCCAGTGCCCGGGAAGTAGAAGTCCATGGGAACGATGGCGAGCTTGCCCGAGTGATAGAAGGTGTCACGGTCGATACCCATCCAGTCGCGCAGCCGGTCGCCGCTGCGGTCGTTCCACACGATGCCGGTCTCCTCGGCGACACGCCCGGGTGCCTGGCCGACAATCATGATGCGGCACTGCGGCCCCGCGTAGAACAGCGGTTTCACGCCGCGCATCGCGAACGAGGCGTTGGCCGGGTCTGCGGCGATCTCCTCGGCGATTGCGAGGACAGCTGGGTCGGTGATCTCTGGCGTCATGCCACCATGGTAGGCCTGGCCACACCAATGAGGAGTGGCGACCCCAACAGGCATACAGTGGATGGCATGAAGACAACGAGCACCGGGCATGCGGGGCGAGGGCAGTGACAACAGGATTCGTGCGCCGTTCCAGCAGGATGGCCGTTATCGCCGCGTCGGTTGCGATCACAATCTCACTGTTTGGCCTCGCGGGCCTGACGTCGAGCGCTCTCAATCGCTCCGGTCACGGCCAGAAGGACCCCTCCCCCGTCTCCTACGAGGAGGACGGCACGACCTCCGCCTTTTCCGCCCCCTCGGAGCTCGCGGGGTCGATCCAACAGATCACGTACGAGCAGGCCTATGAGGGCGTGACCTACGAGAAGGAGGCCCTCGTCTACGTGCCCGCGTCCTACACGCCGGGGGTTCCCGCGAACATCGTCTATCTGACGCACGGATGGTGGGGTACAGCCGACGGTCTGACCGAGGGCGTGGCCCCCATCGTCGATCAGCTGACCTCCGCGGGGGCCATCGCTCCCACGATCGTCGTATTCGCGACCTACTATCCGGATCAATCGTTCGCGACTGAGGACTACGAGGACGACTACGCACTCAATCGCTTCTTCGCGACGACCGAGATCGACACGCTCATCGAGGCGATTGAGTCTCGCTACACGACGTACGCGCACGGGGACACCTCGGACGAGTCTCTGCGCGCCTCGCGCAGGCACCGCGCCTTTGGCGGCTTCTCGATGGGCGCAACGACCACATGGGACGTCTTTTCGATGACGCCACAGTACTTCTACGGCTACATGCCGATGGCAGGAGAGTCCTGGATCGGGCACGAGACGGACGCCGACACCGACCAGATCGCTCAGCTAATTACCGCGGGGGTCGAGCGCGCGGGCTATGGTGCCCAGGATTTCCGGCTTCTCGCTTCGGTGGGGTCCGACGATCCCGCACTGTGGGACATGATGCCCCAGCTGACGCAGCTGCAATCCGACTATCCCGACCTGATGACAGACGCAAGCCTGCAGCTGTGGATCGACGAGGGAGAAAGCCACTCCATGACCTCGGTTGCCAACCAGGTCGCCCACGACCTGCCGCTCCTTTTCCCGCCCGCGTAGGGGATTCTCCCCGCACACCGGCAGAGCCAGCCCTGGCCTCGTTCCTTATCTTAGGGACGAGGCCGGGGCTGACTGACAGATAAACGAGGCCCCTATGCGCGGGGCTGGCGCTCCGCCCACTCACCGAGGCTCACGCGCGGACCCGTGAAGAACGGGGTGTCCTCACGCACGTAGAGACGCGCCTCGGTGTAGCGCTGGGCGTGCATGACGCCCTCCAGGCGGTCCAGGCTGT
>ERZ772977.1783-NODE-1783-length-10302-cov-20.328194_pt1 | contig 10302 bp, 9 predicted proteins | sample MGYA00511131_ERZ772977 | MGnify/ENA primary metagenome ERZ772977 (study PRJEB29015, sample SAMEA2737935) | human oral metagenome | biome: human oral; feature: human-associated habitat; material: dental | place: China | collected 2151 ...
CGGAGGCGATCTTCCTGGACGCCCAGTTCGAGGCCGAGCTCGTGGAGCTGGAGCCCGAGGAGGCGGCGGAGATGCTGCACGACAACGGGCAGGAGGAGTCCGGCCTGGACAAGCTGGCCCGGGTCGGGTTCGACACGCTGGGGCTGCAGACGTACCTGACGGCGGGGGAGAAGGAGTCCCGCGCGTGGACGATCCGCAAGGGCGCGACGGCGCCCCAGGCGGCCGGCGTCATCCACACGGACTTCGAGCGAGGCTTTATCAAGGCCGAGATCGTGAGTTACGATGACCTGGTCCAATACGGCAGCGTTGCCGAAGCCCGCGCTCACGGCCGAGTGCGCATGGAAGGAAAGGACTACGTCATGGCAGATGGGGATGTCGTGGAGTTTAGGACGGGGCTTACGTCTGGAGGTAAGAAGTGACAATCCCCGGTCCTGGTGCACAGTGGATCCGGGCTGCGTTGCAAGTCAACCCCTTCACCTACGAGGGGCGTAACGCGCCGAAGAGCTTCTTCAAGAACGAGGCGGCCTATAACTCCGCGCTCTTAGATGAGTGCCAGAAGCTGGGTATCAGCATGATCGCTGTGACTGACCACTGGCGAGTCGACTCTGCGGCGGGGCTGATCGCCGCTGCAGAGTCCTGCGGCATCGTTGCGCTCCCAGGGTTCGAGGCGAATTCGTCAGAAGGGATCCATATCCTGGTCCTCTTCGAAGCTGGGACCCCCTTCGCGACGGTGAACGCGGCCATCGGTAAGTGTGGAGCCGATCCCGGCTGTGACAACGGCACGACCGGTGAGCCCTACGCCGAGATCATGGAGCAGATGACCGCTGTCGGAGCGTTGCCTGTTCCCGCCCACGTGAACGCTCCGCCAGCAGGCCTGCTGACAACCCGCTCGGGCCAGCCGCTTGCGACGCTGATCCGGCATAAGGATCTCCATGCGATCGGTGTATCGCCTGGTCGCGAGCCCGCGAAGGATCAGGAGTCAGTAGTCGCCGGGGTCGGAATATTCGAGCGTGCCCACCCCTTAGCGGTAATTCACGCCGATGACGTTATGGGTCCCCGCCAGCTGCGGGAGTGCGGTTCAAGCACGTGGTTCAAAGTCAGTGCTCTCTCGCTTGAGAGCTTGAAACTTGCAGTGAGGACTCCAGAGACGAGAGTGTCCCTCGATGACCCGCAGCCGAAGCCGCGGCCGCGCATCAAGAGTGTTTCTTGGGTCGGGGGATACCTCGATGAGGTCACCGTGCCGATCTCCTCTGACCTGACAGCGCTCATCGGTGGCAGGGGCGCTGGAAAGTCGACCGTTATCGAGAGTATCCGCTATGCGCTCGACATCGAGCCGATTTCGGCTCAGATGGCCAAAGACCATAAGGCGATTGTGGACCAGGTGCTGAACGTGGGCACGATTGTGCGCGTTGAGGTTGAGAGCGTTGCTCCGACTCTCCAGACCTACACCATTCAGCGCGAGGTGCCACATCCGCCCATCGTGCTCGATTCTGCGGGCGTCCGAACCAAGCTCACTCCCGAAGACGCAGTTGGGCCTGTCGAGGTATTCGGTCAGCATGAGCTGGCGGAACTTTCTGGTGATTCAGATAGTATTGCCGAGCTCATCAGGCGCTTCAATGGCTCCGCCGGAGAAGATCCGGCGTTGGAGGACGTCTGCAAGCGGCTGCGTGAGAATCGAGAAAAACTCAGAAAAGCTGAGGAGGCCAAGGTTGAGCTTGAGGAGGAGCTAGCGCAGGCTGATCGTCTTGAGGAGCAACTCGATCGGTATAAGGACACCGACGTGCCCGGTAAGCTTCGCGGGCACGCGCAGATTGCTTCGGATCAAGCGGTATTCACAGAAGGGACGTCGCGGATAGCTGCGGTCAGAACCTTGCTGGACCAGTACCGAAAGTCGTCATCGCTGACGAATCTCGATGCGGTAATCGACAACATTGAAGGTGTGCCGCAGATGGAGCGACTGTCTCGCGTAAAGACCGCTCTGGAGGCTCTGCGTCGAGTGCTGGAAGAACTTGGCGAGCAGGCCGCCGCCGCGATCGATACAGCGCGGGCTGAGATCCAGGCCGCCCAGGCTGATTGGGAAGCTGCTACTAGCGTTGAGAGGGAGGGCTACGGTGAGGTGCTCCGATCTCTCGCTGAGGAGGGGCTTGATCCCGGTACGTACATCGCTGCCAAGAAGAATCTGGTGTCGATTAAAGCCGCAGAGCCTCGCCTGAATGCGAACGCCAAGGAGATCGAGGAATTGCTCGAAGCGCGCAGTGGCATGCTTGACGAGCTCCGTGCTCACGAGACGGCCGTGACTGAGCGCTTGCACGAGGCGATCAGGTCCGCGAACAGTGCCACGGGTGGTGTTGTGGTGGTGAAGCCCTGGCCAGCCAAGGACCGCTCACACGTCGTCGACTTGATTAAAGCTAAGGTCTCCGGTCAGAGGACGCAGATTGTCGCGGCCGTCCAAGAACCAACATTCTCCCCGCAGGCGCTCGCCGAGGCGATCAGGGCTGGCGCTGAAGAACTCGCCCAGTTGGGGATTCGGGGGGCGCAGGCGTCGAACCTGATCAGGGCTGGAGAAGAACTTGCCCGCGAGCTGGAAGAGCTGACGTTGAGCCTCGGAGTTGAGGTGCTACTTAGGATCGACGGGCTACAGAAGCTCCGGAGCCTCGACCAGCTCTCGAAGGGGCAGCGAGCCACCGCTTTGCTTCTCCTTCTTCTCAGTGCTTCCGACGCGCCTCTGATCATCGACCAGCCAGAAGACGACCTTGACAACAATTTCATTTATAAGGGAATAGTCCGGCACCTGCGAGAACTGAAGGGTAAGCGGCAGATCATCGCTAGCACCCATAATGCAAACGTGCCGGTGCTTGGTGATGCAGAGCTGATTGTGGCTCTCGAGAGTGACGGGAGCCGTGGTCGCCCGACTGAGGCTGGAGTTGGCTCTCTCGACGACCGTACTGTGCGTGCCCTAGTGGAGGACATCCTCGAGGGCGGCCCTGCTGCCTTTGATGCCCGTCAGCATCTATATGGGTTCTGACTTGAAACCCGGCGGGTCACATCGAGATGCTGTATTCAGTCAAGAGTCTGGAAGAGAAGCATATTCAAAGGGCCGCAAGACTCACCGTCAGGACCCATGGGGTCGCTCTTATTCAACGACGGACGGGTGTAGCCTGATTCAGCTGGGTACTGAACTTGGCAATCGTAAGGAAGGATTGGGATTGTATGGGGTGGATCATCCTCTTCGTTTTCTTTCTGCTCATGCAAATCGTGATTCTGTTCGTGTTCTACAGAGTTGTCCTGAAGCCTCTTCCGGCTCAGATCAACGAGCTCCTTTTCTCAGAGCATTTCAAAAGTTGCCTTGCAAAGACTGCTGAGGACACGGCCGAACTGGTGCGTGCCAAGTTGCTTGAGTTGGAGAGCGAGCGACTGGAGGCGCTCTCAAAATACGAGGCGCTTAAGGGTCGTCGTGGCCTAACGACGACCGAAAGGAATGAGCGCGAAGGATTGAAGAAGACCTGCGCCCAACTGGACCGACAAATCAAGGGCGTCCGGGGGCAGCTGGGCTCATTGTATTCGGTACCAGTTCTCGTGTATCTAAGGAAATTCGAGAGAATCAGATTCGTGGCCGCGATAAACAAATATCTCGACGCGAGAACTCAAAGCTAACACTGCAAAGCGTGCTTGGCTTAGCTGGCGTTAACGAGAGCGGATGCTGGGTGGGGTTTAGGTTTAATGTGTGAGCCAGAATGAAAAACGCTCAATTTACGAAACAAGATTAGTTTATTCTAGGCAAATTTACTTAAAGCGATCTACCATTCTAGCATAGTTGCGAGGGGGCAATGTCTGAAAGTATTTTGTATGGAAGCAGGGAAGATTCACTTATTAGATTTGCGCTTTGGGAGGTGTGGGGTCAAAGGTGTGCAATATGTAGAGTGTATAGTCTATTCCAGAACATCCAAACCGATCATTTGATTCCAGAATCAATCTCGATTGACAGGCTGGCAAAAATTAGAAAGGAACGAAATCTGTCTGACGAATTCGATTTAAACGGGCTGGAGAATTTGGTCCCAGCGTGTAGCCAATGTAATAGACATAAGAGTAATGATGACTACTCTGAAACGCTTCAATTTGACATACTGCTAAGGAGTGCAAAAAAAGAAAATCGGACGCAGAGAGAGTTGTTCGTCGCTTTCGATCGAATCGCAATATAGCCGAGAGTGTGGAGTTGATATCTAGGGTAGATTTAGGCGAAGAAAGCAATCAAGAACTGCTGGTTCCGATCATTGAAAGCGTCACCGAGGACATCTATAGTCGGGGTGTTGAATTAAGACCCAGGCGCCACAGGTCGCTGGACGCCCGCAATATTGCTGGAAAATACACCGTCTGGTGTGATGTCGGAGTATGGCTCAGGGGGAAGGGGTTGGCTTTTTTCGACGTCATAGAGCAAGTCTGGGGTGAGTCAATCGAGAATTACATCCTCCCTGCGGTTGAGAGAATTTCTGAACATTTTGATGGTGAAGCGGCTAAAATTGCTGTCAATGAGATGTCTAAGGATGAGTACTTCCTGTCAGGCAATGAGCATGCTAACTTTTCAAGTTTCTCCATGCAGATAGAAGAGGCTGACGTCTCCACTGATGGTGATGAACGCTATGTACTAGATCTGTCAGGCAATGTATCCTCTACATTGAATGTTTCAGCCGCATTCGACTTAGGTGGTAGCTGCATTCAAAGGCATGATGAAGGGTCATTTTATACTGAAGTAAAAGAGTTTGATTGTCGTGCTGACTTCTCGGTGTCTCTAGAATTTAGTGCAAGCGTGTTGGGTAAATCTTCTGAGTATCAATTGGTTGAGGTGGGCGAACCGAATCTAGATCGCGTGGAAGTTGTTGACATATCCTGAGTGTGTAGTGAGGTTCATTCGCGAGATAGTCTTGTCGATGACGCTATGGCATCTGTTTATATCTGGTCGATTCCGTCACTCCTCTTTGAATGAGGTATTAGAGGTCGATTTATGGGTGTAGGCAAAAATGGGCTCAAAATGGTTATATGGCTATCGGGAGGGTTTCTAGTTCCTCTGTCATGACTCATAACACCTTGGTGGGTTATGGGGAGGCTGGCGTGAGTTCTTGTTGGTATGGCAGTACTGGGAGCCTGTAAGGTGTGCCGGTGCGAGACCGTATCTGCGTGGGGTCAGAACCGTCTTGAGGTCACGATACTACAGATCGTATCCAAGTCCGGTGGCCTGTGCCGGATTGTGGAACATCTGGGATCAGCCTAAACCTAGGTTGAGTTGAGGGCTGGGAGGCATTAGTTTGCCGTCCGACAGGGGCGGGGGCCGCTGGACGTGGAGTCTCTGGAGCCGTCGCTGGACGCACAGGCTTGGTGGGTCTCGTGGTGGAGTCCAAGCGTTCGTCCTTGTTGTGGGAGGTTTTGTACGACGCATACGCACGTCTGGCTCCTGGGAGTCCTATGTGGTGTGTCAAGGCGGTGGGTAGTTTCGTGGCTGGTTGGGGGTCGTAGAGGGTGTCGTTGCGGATCATGGCGTGCAGGGTCAGGATGCGGCGGTAAGCCAGGGCGAGAACGGCCTGGTTATGGCGTTTGCCTTGGTCGCGTTTGCGCTGGTAGTAGGTCCGGGAGACGGGGTCGGAGCGCAGGGAGGCGAAGGCGGACAGGAACATGGCGCGCTTGAGCCTCTTGTTGCCGCCGTGGGAGACGTGCTCACCACGGATCGATGAGCCGGAGCGGCGTGTGACGGGAGCGAGCCCGGAGTAGGAGGCCAGCTGGGCTCCGGTGTCGAAGGTCTTGCCCAGGGTCTCGGCCAGGAAGACGGCGGCGGTCCTGACCCCGATCCCGGGCATGGAGGTCAGGACCTGGCACATGAGGGTGGGCCTGCACCAGGGTCTCGACCTGGGCGGCGATATCGGCTCGCTGGGCGTGCAGGGTGATGAGCTGACGAGCCAGGTGGGGCAGCACCGTGCCTGCGGCGTCGGTGCCGGCGACCACCACGGTCTGGTGCTCCAGGGCCGAGACGATCTGGCCGGCCCAGGTGGCGTGCCGCCTGCACCCGTGCTTCTTGAGCCTGGCGTCAATCCTTGTCCTGCCTGCGCGCTTCAGGTCGGCTGGGGTGGGTCAGGCGGCGACGGGCCTCCAGGATGGCGTCGTGCTCCAGCCAGGGCCCCAGCACAGCCTCGAGGGCGGGGTGGATCTGGGTGTACAGGCCTCGGATCCGGTTGGCGGTCTGGTTGACCTGGCGGGCCAGGTCCAGGTCGAAGCCAGTGAGCATGCTCAGCGCTGCGGCCTCCTCGTCCGAGGTGCTAATGGCACGCAGGGTGTGGGGCATGGTCCTGGCGGCCTGGGCGATGACGGCCGCGTCCTTGGCGTCGGTCTTGACGCTGCCCGGCGTCAGGTCAGCGATGCGTCTCATAGACAGTCCGGGCAGGTAGCCCACGGTGATGCCCATGTCCTGAGCCACAGCCACCGCCAGAGCCCCGATGGTGGCAGGCTGGTCGACCACCACCAGCACCTGCCCCTTTGCCTGCAGGCGCTGGTAGACCTCACGCAACCGGTCCTCGTCGTTGGGCAGGGCCCTGTCGAGGATCTTCCGGCCCTCCCGGCTCAGGGCAGTGGCCCAGTGCTCGCTCTTACCAACGTCAATGCCGATGAAGACCTCGATGTCCTCGATATCCATCTCTCCTGCCGCCTCTCGCTGCATGGGTGCGGGGCCAGCCGGTGGACGACCGGTCCCGCACCCACGTTACGAAAGACCTCACACACAGTGGGCCGTTCCCCTTATCAGCGGTCACCAGCGCCCGGCTGCCGCGGGTGACAACACCCCCCGGATCATCTAAGGACAGGGGCAAGACATCATGCCCACAGCAGCTGGCCCAGCCCCGGACCACCCGGGACCACCAACAAGGTAACGGGGCAATAAGGCTGAGACCACCACGATCATCCCCATCGTGGAGGCCTTCCAGGCCGCTCACGGTATTGAGGAGCTCGTCATCGTCGCTGACGCAGGCATGCTCTCAGCCGCCAACCTGGCGGCCCTGGACGAGGCGCACCTACGTTTCATTGTCGGGGCCCGCACCACCCGGGCCCCAGGCGACCTGGAGGCCCACTTCCACTGGGAAGGCGACGCCTTCACCGACGGCCAGGTCATCGACACCATCACCCCCAGAAGAGGCTCCAGGAGCCAGCGCGACGTCAGCAGGCGTCATGAGCCGGTGTGGGACCCGCACACCCATCCAGGCTCATGGAGAGCGGTATGGGTCTACTCCAAGAAGCGAGCGGCCCGGGACAACCAGACCCTCACAGCTCAGGCCAACCGCGCCCGGGCTGTCATCGCCGGCGAGAAGCGCCCTAAGGGCACGCGGTTCGTCACCGTCCATCAAGGCGATCAGGTCCTTGATGAGGCCTCCATCGCCAGAGCCCGGTCCCTGGTGGGTCTCAAGGGCTACGTCACCTTTCGTCCCCGCACGCCTGATGGGCGCCGGTGAGGTCGTCTCCTCCTACCACGAGCTGTGGCACGTCGAGCAGTCCTTCCGGATGAGCAAGCACGACCTGAGAGCCCGCCCGGTCTTCCACCACACCCACGACGCCATCGAGGCCCACCTGACCGTGGTCATGGCCGCCCTGGCCGTCGCCCGCTACCTCCAGGACACCACCGGTATCAGCATCGCCAGGATCGTGCGCGAGCTACGCGGCCTGCAGGAGGTCACCATCAACCTCAACGGCCACCACCTCGCAGCCGCACCACGTCTGACCGACACCGCCAACGACATCCTCACCGCCCTGAGCACCCCACCCCCGGCACACTAAGCGTCATGAGTCAGGTCTGACGGACACCCGCCTCCCGAGCCCCCGCCCCGCGCACCCCCGTACGCGCCTCCCGCCTGCTCCGCCGCCCACTTCACCGGATCGGTCGTATCCGGCTCGGCAGAAGAGAGCCGCGGGCCCGGCACGTGCGTCCGGCCAGAATCAATTAGTAGTACGTGGGGATGTCGATCGAGTTGTGGACCTCGAAGCTGCCGTCCTCCTTGCCACGGACATCGAGCCAGCGGTAAACCGTATTAGGATTACCCTCCCCGTTTCCGGCCAGCGCACACATCATGTCACCGGCCTGGTAATCGTTGTCTCGGACGACGTGAAACCCGTACAACCATGTGCTGAACGCGGCCTTGCGGCCGTCACTGAAGTACACGGCGCCCCCGCCCTGGGCGTCGGGGGTGCTGGAGGAGGACAGGAGCACGCACTCTATGGCGGGGGCGGCGCCTCCGCTCCCGAAATGCATCTGTCGTAGGCTATTGTCACTCTGAATAGCGCTCATGAACTCCGGCGTGGCCGATTTCGAGGCCGTGTCGTCATCATGGTTGGCAACAGCGGTGTAGAAGGCCTGGACGTCCTCCACCCTGGGCATGCGAACCTTCTTGTCGCCGATTGTGTAGACGGCGTCGGAGGCCGCGTACCCGCGCGCCCCGCGCGCCCACGTGTAGAGGATGTTGGCGCTCCCGGAGTGGGCGACGAAATGGCCCGGCTGGTCGCCGTACATGCCGATCTGGCTGATGGACAGCACGAGGTCGCCGGTCACCGCATTCGCCGAGACCACATCAATGGTGACGTCATCGATATGGCCCTCAAGATCATCCCGGAGGGTCTGCGGGTCGATGGCCGCCACCAGGGAGAGGCTGGAGTCGTAGACGGCGATCGCGTCGTCGGCGTAGGGGGTGCCGTATGCGCAGTTAATGGTCGCAACGGCGACCGGATGACCGTCGATGACGCTCGACGTCACCTCCTTGAGGCTCGTCACGGCCGCATCGATCGCCTCGGAGCCCGGCGCCGGGGTGGCCCTGCCGTCCTTGAAGGTCACCTTCCCGGTCGCCCCCCGGGTGGCGTCGCGGGCGCTCTTCTTCGTGAGCGCGCAGATCTCGGGCACCTCGAGGGTCGCGTCGGACAGGTCCGCCAGAGTAGGAGCAGGCATGAGCATGGCGAGGGGCGAGCTCGCCCAGGAGGAGCCGCCGTCGGCAGACGCGGCGTAGCTGTAGGTGCTCGTACCCATCAGGCAGCCGGGCAGCAGGAGGGCGGTGGCCAGGGCGGTCAGCAGCGCAGGCAGCCGCAGCCGAAAGAGAGCAGCGGGGGACGTCACGACCGTAGTATACGCCTCGCAAGCCCGTTCCCGGGAGTGGTCACGGCCTCCCATCTCGCAGAAAGACGGCCCTCAGCCGCCTGCTCCCGCGGTCGCCCGAGCCCGCCGGCGGTCACTCGCCGGCGGGCCCCGGGGTGTATACCTCGACGCCGCCGTCCTCCTTGCCGTGGAGCATGAGCCAGTTTCCCTCTGCGCCATTCATCACGCATATTATGTCGCCGGTCTGGAAGTAGCCGCCCGAGACGACCTGCGAGCCGCGGGGACGGATCATGGCCTTGTGGCCGTCGCTGAGGTACACAGGACTTTGGCCATGACCATCCGGCTCCGCGACGGAGGGCAGGAGCCCGCACTCCCCGACAGTGGATCCTTTCGGGAAATATGACTCTCGGACGGTGAAGCCGCTGTACAGCGCGTTATTGTCGAGGACGCTGATGAGGTCCTGGGTGGCCCACTGCGCGGCCTCGTCGTCGTTGTGAGCGATGACGGCGTCGACGAAGGCCTGCACGTCCTCCGTCCTGGGCATGCGGACCTTACGGCCTCCGGCCATGTAGACGGCATCGGAGAGCGTGTACCCGCGCGCCCCGCCCGCCCACGCGTAGAGGAGCTTCGCGCTCCCGGAGTGGAGAGCGGCGTGGTAGTCCTCGTCGCCGTAGACGCCGATCTGGCCGATGGACAGCACGAGGTCGCCGGTCACCGCATTCGCTGAGACCGCATCAATAGTGACTTCATACACCTGCCCCTCAAGGTCCCCGTCAAGCGTCTTGGGATCGATGACGGCTACCAGGGAGAGGTCGGAGTCGTAGGCGACGATCCCGTCATCGGAGTAGGCGCCGCCGTAGAAGCAGGAGATGGTCGCAATGGCGACCGGACGACCGTCGATGACGCTCGACGTCACGTCCTTAATGGTCGTACTGGCGAACTGCAGATAGCTCCGATCGCCCGGCGGGGACTCGGCCTTGCCGCCGCTGAAGGTGACGGTCCCGGTCTTGCCCGGGGCGGCATCGCTGGGGTTCGTCCTGAGCGCGCAGGCCTCGGGCACCTCGAGGGTCGCGTCGGACAGGTCCGCCAGAGTGGGGGCCGGCATGAACATGGCGAGGGGCGAGCCCGCCGCCCGCGAGGAGCCGCCGGCCGTCGCACCCGCAGACGCACCGGCCGTCGCACCCGAGGACGCG
>ERZ772977.1785-NODE-1785-length-10297-cov-4.902753_pt1 | contig 10297 bp, 9 predicted proteins | sample MGYA00511131_ERZ772977 | MGnify/ENA primary metagenome ERZ772977 (study PRJEB29015, sample SAMEA2737935) | human oral metagenome | biome: human oral; feature: human-associated habitat; material: dental | place: China | collected 2151 ...
CACAAACACTACAGGCATCACAGCCTGTGCTAGCATGGACTTTCCTCATGAAAAGGGATTCTCTTCACGCGATTATCCAAAAATTGCATCTAATAGACACCTGATTATAAATCAGAATTGTCTACGATTTGCTTACCGAATACTTCTTTTTCAAGTCGATTCAATCGTTTCAAAATATCAAAATTTGTCATTGGAGTAGAACTTGTTACTTCGATAGAACTTTGTTGAGTAGAACTTGCCTGTGGCTTGTTAGACAATTCCTCCTTCAAATCAGCAATCTCCTGACGAAGAGATTTGACCAAAGCTGCGTAAGTCTCATAATCCTTGATCACATCATCTAGGAACTCGTCGACCTCCGCCTTACTATATCCGCGAACTTCACGTCCAAACTCTTGTTCAAAAATATCTTTTGCTGAAAAAATAATACTTGCCATTTCTCTCTCCATTCTTGATTGCTATTCTTATTATATAAAAAAAGACAAACAAAAATCAAGGTCAAAGCCTCATTTTTCGGAAAAATTTTCCACTATTTCGTTCAGATCCTCAAATGTTAATCTTTTTGTAACATAGCCTTCTTGATTTTTCATCATCTGATAAAAATATCGTAACCTAGTCTCGTTTTCTTCGTCGTAAAACAGATAGCATCCATCCGTATTTTCCAGGAGGAATTTCTGATAATCGCGTAATTGTCCCTTGTGCTCATATTGTGAATAGGCATATTTGACAAAATCAACCTGCTTAAATTCACTGAGTTTGATTTGATTAGATTCATTCCAATTACTGCCATGGGTTTCAAAATCAAAAATGGTCGCCAACTGAAAGCCGTAGTCTGCCTTCATATCCTGTGCCACTTCCAGCACCCAGTACTCAAAGCCCAGAGTCCCTGTGAAGACAAGCCAGGTCACCCCTTCTTCTGCTAGACTCTCTAGATCCCGACGAATGGCTTGTTTAATAATGTCAATGCGAATATCCTTGTCATTAAAGAGACCAAGGTCGAAGGCAGAATAGCCTAAAATCAAGGCTGTTGTCATTTTTAACCCTTTCTTTGTAAATTTATGATATAATAGAGTGATGTTATTGTACCAATAAGGAGAATTATGGTCAACTATCCACATAAAATTTCATCACAAAAAAGACAACCATCCCTTTCAAAAACTAAAAATTTCGCAAATCGGGGGATGTCCTTTGAAAAGATGATCAATGCTACGAACGACTACTACTTGTCGCATGGGCTGGCTGTTATCCACAAGAAACCGACTCCCATCCAAATCGTACGTGTCGATTATCCCCAAAGAAGTCGAGCCAAGATCGTTGAAGCCTACTTCAGACAGGCCTCAACAACAGACTATTCGGGGGTTTATGATGGATACTACATCGACTTTGAAGCAAAGGAAACTAGGCAGAAACATGCGATCCCGATGAAGAATTTTCATCTCCATCAGATCCAACACATGGAACAAGTCCTTGCCCAACAAGGGATCTGCTTTGTACTCCTTCACTTTTCTTCTCAGCAAGAAACCTACTTATTGCCGGCCATTGACTTGATTCGTTTCTATCATCAAGATATGGGACAAAAGTCAATGCCACTTGGATATATTCAAGAAAATGGATATAGGATTGAGCCTGGTGCCTTTCCTCAGATTCCCTATCTCGATATTATCAAAGAACATTTACTGGGTGGTAAAACAAGATGAACAAACAAATTTTCCTGCGAATAGCTAAGTATGTCAGTATCTGTCTCTTAACTGTATTTATCGCAGCAGTTGTGCTAGGCGGGGGACTCTTCCTCTACTATGTCAGCAAGGCTCCGGCCCTATCTGAAAGTAAACTAGTCGCTACAACGTCTAGCAAGATCTATGACAAAAACGAAGAACTCATTGCCGATCTTGGATCAGAACGTCGGGTCAATGCGCAAGCAAACGAAATCCCTACAGAGTTGGTTAATGCCATCGTCTCAATTGAAGACCATCGTTTCTTTAATCACCGTGGGGTTGATACTATTCGTATCCTCGGTGCCACTCTACGAAATCTTCGTGGGGGTGGTGGCCTTCAGGGAGCTTCAACCTTAACGCAGCAGCTGATTAAATTAACTTATTTCTCAACATCAACGTCGGACCAGACCCTTTCACGTAAGGCTCAAGAAGCTTGGCTGGCCGTTCAACTTGAACAGAAAGCAACCAAGCAAGAAATCCTGACCTACTACATCAACAAAGTCTACATGTCTAACGGTAACTATGGAATGCAAACCGCAGCCGAAAATTACTATGGAAAAGACTTGAAGGATTTAAGCTTACCACAGTTAGCACTCCTAGCCGGAATGCCTCAAGCCCCAAACCAATATGATCCATATTCCCACCCAGAAGCTGCTCTAGAGCGTCGGAACTTAGTACTTTCAGAAATGAAGGGACAGAAATATATCAGTGCAGAAGATTACGAAAAAGCTATTAATACGCCTATCACTGATGGACTTCAAAGCTTGAAGTCAGCCAATAGTTACCCTGCCTATATGGACAACTACCTCAAAGAAGTAATCGACCAAGTCGAACAAGAAACGGGCTACAACCTTCTTACCACAGGTATGGAAGTCTATACTAATGTCGACAAAGATGTTCAACAGCGACTTTGGGATGTTTACAATACAGATGAGTACGTTGCTTATCCAGATGATGAACTTCAAGTAGCTTCCACTATTGTGGATGTAACAAATGGTAAAGTCATTGCTCAGTTAGGTGCCCGTCACCAATCAAGTAACGTATCTTTCGGAATCAACCAAGCTGTTGAAACCAACCGTGACTGGGGTTCTACTATGAAACCAATCACTGACTATGCTCCCGCTTTAGAATATGGAGTCTATGACTCTACTGCCTCTATTGTACATGATGTTCCTTATAACTATCCTGGTACTGATACTCCTGTCTACAACTGGGATCATGGCTACTTTGGGAATATTACAATTCAGTATGCACTCCAACAATCACGTAATGTTACAGCAGTCGAAACCTTAAATAAAGTTGGTTTAGATCGAGCGAAAACCTTCCTAAATGGCTTAGGTATCGATTATCCAAGCATCCACTATGCTAACGCCATTTCAAGTAATACAACAGAATCTAACAAACAATACGGTGCAAGTAGTGAAAAAATGGCTGCTGCTTATGCCGCCTTTGCTAATGGTGGTACTTACCACAAACCAATGTATATCAATAAGATTGTCTTTAGTGATGGTAGTGAAAAAGAATTTTCTGATGCTGGTACACGAGCTATGAAAGAAACTACTGCCTATATGATGACCGAAATGATGAAAACTGTTTTAGCATACGGAACCGGACGTGGTGCTTACCTACCATGGCTTCCACAAGCAGGTAAGACAGGTACTTCTAACTATACTGACGACGAAATTGAAAAGTATATCAAGAACACTGGCTACGTAGCTCCAGATGAAATGTTTGTAGGTTATACTCGTAAGTATTCTATGGCTGTATGGACTGGTTACTCAAATCGTTTAACTCCAATCGTTGGAGATGGTTTCCTAGTTGCTGCTAAGGTTTATCGCTCAATGATTTCGTATCTATCAGAAGATGACCAACCTGGAGATTGGACGATGCCAGACGGCCTATTCCGAAATGGAGAATTCGTCTTCCAAAATAGTGCTAAGAACACTTGGAATAATCCAGCTACACAACAAACACAAACAGTAGAAACTCCAAGCACAACAGCTGAAAGTTCAACTACACAGGCAAGTACGACGGTTGGTCAACAACCCAATAATGCTCCAGCAACTGATCCTAATCAAGGACAAGCTAGTCAGGCTGTTCAACCGACACAACCAGTACAACCAACGCCACAAAATCCACAAGTTCAACAGCAACCACAACAGTGAGATGAAAGAAAATCCTGAGAATAAAAACTCAGGATTTTTTCTACAATAAAATACATTTTGTAATATCGAACATAGGATAGGCATCAATCTATTTTCCCGAAACCAAAAGAAGTTAGCTAACAACTAACTTCTTGTTTAATCTATTTCACATGTTTTGCGAGTTCTTCTTGCGCTTTTTTATTGGATTCTTCTTTTTCTTTCATCCATTTTTCTTGAGCTTTTTGATATTCATCTGCAGTGACTGCCTTGTCTTGAAGTCCAAGATATTTGTATCGAAGCGGATCGCTTGTCCCCTTGTTACCTGCGAAAGCGAAAGGTAAGGTAAATGGTACCATCTTAGACAAGATTGGACGACCTGTACGAGATGTCGTTGGAATGACTAGGGCACTATCTGTCAACCATGCTTGAGCTTCGGCATACTTGTTATAACGTTTTGTAACATCTGTAGTTTCTTCCCCTGCTTCATTGACCATTTTATCATAATCATTGAGACCAACCTTCTTAGCCGCCTCATTGTCTTTTCCTGAATCAAATCCTAGGTAAGTTCTCGTATTTTCTCCTACAGAAGGCTTGATGATATCAAGATAAGTTGATGGATCTGAGAAGTCTGGCCCCCATCCAACGTTATCAGAAAGATCCCAATCTTCGCCAGCAGCAGTTTGTGCAAATAAAGTGACATTAAGCACTTCATCTTTTTGCAATTGTTGAATATCAATAATGACATTATCAGTTCCTAAAGTTGCTTCCAAGGATTGTTTCATAGATTGGACACGCTGAACTTTTGTAGTTGCTGTTTGGTCAACAGGCATATCTAGGTGAATTGGGAATTGTACTCCCTCAGCTTGAAGGGATGCCTTGGCTTTAGCAAATTCTGCTTTGGCTTTTTCTGGATTATAGAGACCATCTTGGGCATCAGCAAGGTTCACATCCTTCCATTCATCTCCATAAGTCACCAATTTTTCCTTGACCATGTCACCAAAGTTTTTCCCATCTGCTTGGACAAATGTTGGTGGTACAAAAATATTACGTAAGATTTTGCTTGCACCGTTTTGTCCATTTAGCTGAGAGGCATAAGCTGTACGATCAAATCCAAAGGCAATAGCCTGACGGAAATCCTTGTTTAACAAAGCCTTTTTAGTTGAAGTCTTTTGTTCTTCACTAGTCTTAGATGTATATTTGTAAGATTGACGGTCAATGTTTGTTCCTACTACATAAGTCGTAGAGTCCTGTTGCGTATAGACAATATTGTCCTTCATCTCTTTCTCAAGTTCTGCGAAACTTGCACTTGTTGGATAGAGACGAGCTGCTGAAAGGCTACCATCTTTAAAGTTTTCTGCAGGTTTGCTAGTATCTTGACCATCCCAGAATGACAATTTGACTTTGTCAATATGGACATTGTCTTTATCCCAGTAGTTAGGATTTTTTGCAAATTCAACAGTAGATTTTGTCACAATGGATTTCAACAAATATGGACCATTATACAAGATGCTGCTTGGATCTGTTGCTTTAGCAAAATCATCCCCTTTTGAGTTCAAAAATTCTTCATTAACTGGTGCCAAAACACCCATTGTTGTTTTAGAATTCCAAAAACTTTCAGGTTTGTTCAAAGTGTATTGGACTGTTTGATCGTCAATCGCTTTAATCCCAACTTGAGAGAAATCTGTAATTTCCCCTTTAGCATAGGCATCCAGTCCTTTAATTGAGTCCTGTACCAAGTATAGGGCTTCTGATTTCTTATCTGTAGCATATTTAAGACCTGTCACAAAGTCCTGAGCCTTAACAGGAGCATACTCTTCTCCTTCAGATGTGTACCACTTGGCATCCTGACGAATCTTATAATTGTAAGTCAATCCATCCTTAGAAACTGACCAGTCCTCTGCCATTGAGGGAATAAGGTTCCCGTATTTATCATTTTCAAGCAATCCATCAATCACATTACTAGTAATGTCAGCGGTCGCTGCCTTACCAGTTGTTAAATAGTTAAGGTTATCTGGGTCTGTCTCTTAGGTAAATGCAAAAGTCTGCTCACCTTTAGCACCTGAGCCCCCAGAACAAGCAGCTAAGACACCTGCTGCTAATAAAGTTACTCCCGCAAGAGCCAATACTTTCCTTGTTTTCATAGTACTCTCCTTTGTTTTTCTATCCATTATAGACCCTTTTTTAAATTCTGTCAATAGAATTTTCTGAATTTTCATGTTTAGTTGTTATTTTCTGACAACTATTTAATCTTATTTCATTTTCTAATCTCTTTTTTCACTATAAGAAAAGAGGGAACTCAGTAATTCCCTCATCTATCTATTTAAGTCATTTTTAGATTCATTAATTTAAAGCTCGTAATGCGGAAAGGAGATAAGAACCCTCACGAATTTTTTGGCCTACAACCTTAGCGTTTTTGACCAAATTCTGATACTCTGCTTGAGACAAATGTTCCAATACTTCTTCCAAGTCAAGTAAACTCTCAACACTAATTCCACACTCTTTTTCTAAGACGAAATTAGCCAGAGCAGATTGTTTCCAAACAATAATAGGAAAACCAGAAGCCAAATAAAGAGAAGCCTTGTGGGAATTATTGTATCTCAAATACTCACCATATACTCCGCTACAAGTTTTAGAACTATCACCATCCCAGACTAAACCAAAGCTTCCTTCTAACGCTGATGGTAGTTCATCTGGAAGAAAGGAACCAAAATAGGTTTCATTTGATAGCTTTCTAGCCTCATCAAAACCAACACCATAGAGGTTATATGCCGGTCTTGCAGGCAACTCATATAAGTAACCTGCTTTTTCTTGAGCTAAATTTCCAGCTACAATAATAGCTCCTTCCTTCGATAAATCTTCTTTGTCCTGATAATTCGGGATCAGATAGTCAAAAACTATTTTCTTCTCAGAAATCCCCTTATCAACAAGCACTGATTTCATAACTGGATTATGAGCAATAAGACCATCAGCTTGTTTCAAAAGACTAGACTCTTGAAGATGAACACGAATCTTATGCTTCAAGGGTACTGTATCCAAATTAGCATAGCGCAAAACTTCTAAATCATGGATAATAAAGTGAACCTTCACTCCTTTACGTTGGATTCTTTTGACTAAATGAGTCGTAAAGAAACTATGATGAAGCATAGGAAATTGAATCAGCAGCTGATCCCCTTCCTTCAACTTAGAGATAGCTTTGGATAGGGCTTTGGCCTTATGTCGTTGGGCTCTAATAGTCCCCATTTGATACCAATCATCTACCATCAATAACAAAGGACTATAGCCCTCACGAACTACTATTTCTTCAACATCATTTCGAGCCTTATTTCCCGCATTTCGTGCACCAGAATCCTTCAGAAATTCTTCTTTTAGATAATATTTCATCTATCAATTTTATCCTTCGTTATCTTATTTAAACTCTTCCTCTACAACATTTAGGGCACGTTCAATGACCACATGCATGTCGTAGTATTTATAATCGGCCAAACGTCCGCAGAAAATGACCTTATCATTCTGCGCTGCTTCTTCTTGATACTTAGCAAACATAGCATTGTTTCTCTCATCATTGATTGGATAATAAGGTTCATCTCCTCGTTTCCAATCTGCTGGGTATTCACGAGTAATGACCGTTTTATCTTGCGTACTATACTCAAAATGTTTATGCTCAATAATACGAGTATAAGGAATTTCTCGTTCTGTATAGTTTACAACTGCATTTCCTTGATAGTTTTCTTCATCTAGAACTTCATGCTCAAAACGAAGACTACGGTATTCTAACTCACCATGCTTATAATCGAAGTATTGGTCAATCATTCCTGTAAAGACAACTTTTTCAGCTGAAGCCTCTAATTCTTGACGATTGGCAAAAAAGTCAACTCCAAGTTCTACTTCAACATCTTTCAGCATGTTTTCGATGATAACGTTATACCCCCCAATTGGAATACCTTGGTAACGGTCATTGAAGTAGTTATTATCAAAAGTCAAACGAACTGGTAGACGTTTGATGATAAAGGGTGGAAGGTCAGTCGCAGAACGTCCCCATTGCTTTTCAGTATAGCCTTTGATCAACTTTTCATAAATATCTGGACCGATCAACTTAATAGCTTGCTCTTCCAAATTTTTAGGTTCAACATCCTTCATGTGAGCCGTTTGCTCAGCAATCTTATCTTTGACTTCTTGAGGAGTTTTTGTTCCCCACATAGCATAGAAAGTATTCATATTGAAAGGTAGATTATAAAGGCTACCCTTGTAATTAGCTACAGGCGAGTTGATATAGTTGTTAAATTCAGCAAATTGATTCACATAATCCCAAACTTTCTTATTAGAAGTATGGAAGATATGGGCACCATATTTATGGACATTGACTCCTTCTACATTCTCACAGTAGATATTTCCACCAATGTGGTCACGTTTATCAATCACTTTTACTTTTTTTCCACGCTTGGTTGCTTCATAAGCAAAAATTGCTCCCGACAAACCAGCACCAACGATTAGATAGTCGTACATATTACACTCCTTTATTTTTTTAATAATTGTTGTTTTAACTCATTTGGATTGATTACTTTAAAAATCAAAATCAAACTAGCATAAATGATTGCTCCCAGAACAGCATATAGTCCCACATTAATCATTGGTGATACATTTAGAAATTGTTTTATAAATAGTAGGATACCATACATAACTCCAGATGAGATTATAATTTTGATCAATGAACCTAGAATGGGCACCTCTCTCAAATAAGAACGAGTATAGAATAACTGTATCAGCCATACTAGTACCTCTGTTAAAACAGATACAATTGCCGCACCTATATAGCCCAACTTTGGAAGCAAAAGAAGATTTAATCCCACACTCACAATAGCAGGAATTGTTGTTGACAGCATAAACTCTTTATTTTTATTATGAGGAATCAAGATTTGAATACCCATAATATTGGTCCAACCAATAAAGAACATTCTAAAAATCATGATTGCTATCGCATAACGTGCTTCTTGAAAATCTTGACCAAGGAAAAAGGTAACAAAATCATCATTTACAATTAGCATTCCTGCCATAATGGGGAAAATTACCAAATTATAAATCAAAAATGACATCTCATGCATTTTGTTAACTGCTTTATGATCCCCTGAGGATAAAAGATTTGAAACTCGAGGCAACATGACACTTCCTAATGAAGTTACCAATGTTAATAATATTTTGACAAGTTTCAGAGATTGATCATAAATTCCTACATCTCTTATTGAGGCTAAAGAACCAAGCATAGTACTATCTAGAGTCACATAAAGCGATATAGCAACCTGTGGTAAAAATAATAAGATAACTGGTTTCAAATGTTGTTTAGCATATAACCAATCAAAGTGCGGTTTCCCAATAAACTCTCTTGCTGGTAGCCACATACTTAATTGTCCCAACAATTCAAAAATCGTAATCAACAAAACATATAAATAAAGATTTTCAGATGATTTTATAAATGAAAAGATAGAAATAACACCGACTAATCTGACCGTGATATTTCTTACTGTAATTCTCTTAAAATCTTCTAATCCTTGAAATAACCAAGAAATATCTAATCCTTTTGAAATTAAGCTTAAACCTAATATATACGCCACTGGATTTTTCATTACTGGTAAAAATTGACAAAGCAGCACATATATACAAGAAGAAAACAGAGTCGCTCCCAATTGTAAAGTATAAATACCCCAAAAATTCTTACGAATAGTATTACGATTACCTGAAATCTCCTTTGTACCATAATTGGCTACCCCTAGGGTAGCCAATAGAAGGAAATAAGTAACAATTGAGTTGAAGTAACTATAAGTTCCCAACTCATCCGAACTAAAAACCCTAGTGACATAAGGTGTAGTAATAATAGGCAAAATTATTATTAATAATTGATATGAAAGATTGTATGCGTAATTTTTAAGAACCTTCATAGGGGGATATTCCTCACTTAACTACTGCTTTAAATAAGTCAAATAAACTTGTCACATAAACCACAAATATTATTATAAATGGCATAAAAATTGATAATTTTAAAAAATAATCTTTTATATTCTAGCTTAATCAATACTACTTTCCTTATACTTGTATCTATCCGGACTCCAAGATACTCCAATCAATAATAATAGAGGATTATACATTAATTCAAAAAACTGTGGATCAAACATCGAGTGAATTATCAATACAATAAAAATAAGCATCTCAATTGTATTAAAGTATCCAGCTTTAATTAACAAATAATAGCTTAACCAGATGAGTACTAAGAGTACAATACCGTAATGTAGTAAAATATTTACAAAAGATGAGTCGACATATAAATAATTATCAAAAACAGACGTAGCTCTTTGTTGAAGTTCCCAATCAATTCTCTGACCAAATATATCTACTCCATACAATGATAATGTCTTATTTCCTAAACTTAATCTTCCAGTTAATGCAGTATTT
>ERZ772977.1786-NODE-1786-length-10291-cov-23.180832_pt1 | contig 10291 bp, 8 predicted proteins | sample MGYA00511131_ERZ772977 | MGnify/ENA primary metagenome ERZ772977 (study PRJEB29015, sample SAMEA2737935) | human oral metagenome | biome: human oral; feature: human-associated habitat; material: dental | place: China | collected 2151 ...
ATAAAACTAAAACAGATTACCTTTTTTTAACAAATAATTCAACAAAAGAGCCAAAAGATGTAGTTGATAAATTAAAAAATTTAGGAGTAAATACAACAGAAGAACATGTTTATACATCAAGTGATGCTACAAAAATGTATCTTCTGAAGAAAGGGTATAACAATATCTATATAATTGGAGAAAGAGGATTAAAAGATACTCTAGTAAATTTTGAACAAAAAAATGCTGAAGATGTGGATGCTGTTATTGTTGGACTTGATAGAGAATTAACTTATGAAAAACTTACCGTTGCAACAAGAGCTGTTTTAGCTGGGGCAGAGCTAATAGGAACTAATCCAGATACGCTACTTCCAACTGCAGATGGTTTTATACCTAGTAATGGAGGACAAATAAAATATTTAGAACATGCTACGAGTGTTCAAGCGACAGTAATTGGAAAACCAAGTAAGATAATTATGGAATGTGCAATAGAACTTTTTGATTATAAAAAAGAGGAGATAGTTATGGTCGGTGATAACTATGATACTGATATAATGTCGGGTATAAATAGCGGAATCGATACTATCCATGTTCAAACAGGAGTAACTACTTTAGAAAACTTGAAACTAAAAAAAATACAACCAACATATACAATAGAAGATTTATCAAAATTAATAGAAGATTAAACTGAGGAGATTACAATGATTATAAAAACAGAAGAACAATTAGAAAAAATGAAGGAAATAGGTTTTATTTGCGCAACTATTCGCGATGAAATGAAGAAAAAAGCTGTTCCGGGGGTATCTACTAAAGAATTGGATAATATCGCGAAAGAACTATTTGAAAAATATGGTGCAAAATCAGCACCAATAACAGAATATGATTTTCCAGGATATACATGTATTTCATTAAATTACCAAGCAGCACATGGTATACCTTCTAGCACAAAAATTTTAAAAGATGGAGATTTGCTAAATATAGATGTTTCAGGTTGTAAAGATGGATATTACGCTGATACAGGGGTTTCCTTTGTTGTTGGGAAAGTTGATGATAAAATGAAAGAAAAAGTATGTGAAGTTGCTGAAGAAGCATTTTTTGAAGGAATCAAACATGCAAGAGCAGGTAGCAAAATAAATCAAATAGGAAAACATATCCATAAAAAGATTAAAGAGCATAAATTAGAAGTGATAGAGAATTTAACAGGGCATGGGATTGGAACATCTCTTCACCAAGCGCCGCAACACGTATTTAACTACTTTGATCCATGGGATAATTTGATTTTAAAAGAAGGAATGTGCTTAGCTGTGGAGCCATTTGTATCAACAAAAGCAAAAACAGTGACAAATACAGATAAAGATGAGTGGGAATTAGTAGCAAAAGATGGTTCTTATATAGCTCAATATGAACATACTATTGTGGTAAGAGAAAATGACGAACCACTTATCTTAACAAAAATTGATTAATCCAATATTGAAAAAAGTTGACAAGATAAAGAAAATGTTTTAAGATACTACTTATTAAAAAATATGGAGAGAAGTAAATGGCAGAGAATTTAGTAATAGTCGAGTCTCCTTCCAAAGCGAAAACTATAGAAAAATATCTAGGGAAAAAATATAGAGTAATATCTTCAAAAGGTCACGTAAGGGACCTTCCTAAAAGTAGAATGGGAGTAGAAGTACTAGATAATGGAAATGTTGATGTAGATTACATTTCAATTCGTGGGAAGGGTGATGTAATAAAAAGTTTAAAAAAAGAAGCGAAAGGGAAAAAAGTCTTTTTAGCATCCGACCCTGATAGAGAAGGAGAGGCAATAGCATGGCATATTGCACATATATTAGATTTAGATAATAAAGAAAATAATAGAATAGTTTTCAACGAGATAACAAAAGATGCAGTAAAGGATGCAATAAAACATCCAAGAAAAATAAATACGGATTTAGTCCAATCACAACAAGCAAGACGTGTTCTAGACCGTTTAGTTGGATATAATATTTCACCAGTACTTTGGAAGAAAGTTAAGCCAAAGTTATCGGCAGGACGTGTACAAAATGCAGCATTAAAATTGATAGTAGATAGAGAAGAAGAAATCCAAAATTTTATACCTCAAGAGTATTGGACTATGCCAATAGACTTTATAAAGAATAGAAAGGTTCTAACAGCAAACTTCTATTCGTATAATGGAGAAAAGATAAAGCTTGAGAATGAAAAAGATGTAAGTAAAGTTCGTAAAGCTATAAAAGGCGAGACTTTTAAGGTAACGGATATTTCTAAAGCTAAGAAAAATCGTAATGCGCCTAATGTATATATTACTTCAACAATGCAACAAGATGCCTCACGAAAAATCAATTTTAAAACAAGAAAAACAATGAGTGTTGCTCAAGAATTGTATGAAGGGATAAACTTAAAAAAATTAGGTGGAGTAACAGGGCTTATTACTTATATGAGAACAGACTCAATAAGAGTATCAGATGAGGCTATAAAGATGGCAAGTGACTTTATTGAAAAAAATTATGGTAAAGAATATCTTGCTACTTCTACAAAAGTTAGAAAATCTAATAAAAATGTTCAAGATGCGCATGAAGGTATACGACCAACAAATGTTAATTTTACACCAGATAGTATAAAAGAATATTTGTCAAATGATCAGTATAAATTATACAAGTTAATATGGGAGCGATTTGTAGCAAGCCGTATGAGTGCTGCTGTATATGAAACAACTGCAACCACATTTGAAAATAATAAAGTAGTCTATCGTGGTTCGGAGTCAAAATTATTATTTAATGGTTTTTTAGCTGTATTAAAAGAAAAAGAAAAAGTAAAATTATTTCCAGAATTTGAAGTAGGGGAAGATGCAAAAATTAAAGAAATAAAAGAAGAACAACATTTTACTCAACCACCAGCACGTTATTCTGAAGCCAAACTTATAGCAGAACTAGAAGCATTAGGTGTTGGTAGACCTTCAACATATGCTACTATAGTAGAAACACTACAAAAACGTTATTATGCTAAGCTGCAAAATAAAGTGTTTACTCCAACAGAATTAGGTACTTTGGTAAGTAAAATAACTGAAGAATATTTTCCAGATATTATAAATACTAAATTTACGGCTAATTTAGAAAATCAATTAGATGAGATTGCTGATGGAAAAGTTGAATGGGAAAAAGCTATTTTTGATTTTTATTCTAATTTTAAAAAAGATATAAAGAAAGCTGAATTAGAAATGGAGAAGGTAGAGATCAAACAAGAGTTTACTGGAGAAAACTGTCCAGAATGTAACTCTCCATTAGTGTTTAAATTAGGGAAATTTGGGAAATTTATAGCATGTTCTAATTTCCCAGATTGTAGATATACAAATACAATTCAGAAAAAAGTTGGTGTAGCTTGTCCTAAATGTCATAAACATGATGTGCTAGAGAAAAAATCTAAAAAAGGAAAAGTGTTTTATGGTTGTGAAGGGTTCCCGAAATGTGATTTTGTGGCATGGGATAAACCTGTAAATCGTCAATGCCCTAAATGTAATAATATTCTTTTTGAAGGAAAAAAAGGAGTTTATTGTGGGAATTGTGATTATAAAGAGGAAATAAAAAAATAATAAAGATAGAAGTCGATATGTACTATTGACTTCTATTTATATTTGCTGCCTAATAATGTAAAGAAGACTTTCACTCACAATTGTCAGAAAATTAAGATAAATTATAAGAAAAAAATCAAATTATTTTAAAAAATCTATTGACAAATTTTCACAAATGTATTAATCTATATAACATACCATAAATTAAAATGAAATTTAAATTATTTAGGAGGAAATGTAATGTTGAAGTTTTTAAAGAAACATTCATATATTTCAATCGGACTTATGCTATTCGCACTATTTTTTGGTGCAGGTAATCTAATTTTCCCAGCTTTTTTAGGACAAAATGCGGGAAGTAATCTATCGGTGGCTATGATAGGGTTTATTATTATGGGAGTTGGACTTCCGCTATTAGGAGTATTGGTGATGGGTTACTCAGGTGCTCAAGATTTATTAGATTTATCTAGTAGGGCAGGAAAGGGGTTTGGTATAACCTTCACTACATTGCTTTACTTGACAATTGGTCCATTTTTTGCAATTCCAAGAACAGGAACTACAACTTTTGAATTAGGATTATCTAGTTTTATAGCACCTGAAAATACAGTTATTGCACAAGCAATTTTCTTAGCTATTTTCATGGGGATTACGCTATGGTTATCATTAACACCTAATAAACTTGTAGATAGAATTGGAACAATTATAACACCTGTTTTATTAGTATCAATGATTATTTTAATTATTGCTTCATTATTAAATCCAATGGGTAGTGCACAAGCACCTACTGAAGCATATTCAACAAATTCTTTAGCATTTACTAATGGATTAATGGAAGGTTACAATACCATGGATGCACTAGCTTCATTAGTATTTGGTATTATCGTAATTAACTCAGTTAAATTATATGGTGCAAAGACAGAAAAACAAATTTTTTCAAATACAGCTAAAGCAGCAGTTATAGCAGCATTATTACTGGCACTAGTTTATGTATTTATTTCTAATATTGGAACAACATCAGTATCAGTGCTAGGATTACAAAAAACAGGTGCTGGAGTTTTAACAGGTGCAACTACTTTCTACTTCGGTAATGTAGGTAAAATTTTATTATTCGTAATTGTATTCTTAGCATGTTTAACAACAAGTGTAGGTTTAGTAACTGCATGTGCAACTTACTTTGTAAGATTATATGATAAAATAAGTTATAAAACTTATGTAGTAGGATTATCATTATTTTCATTTGCAGTAGGGAACTATGGTTTAGCTGCTATTATTCAAGGAGCTGTTCCAGTACTTGTACTATTATATCCATTAACAATGGTATTAATATTATTAGGTTTTGTGAATAATTTATTTGGTGGTAAAAAAGTTGTTTATGCATCAACAGCATTAGTAACAGGAGCGTATAGTTTATATACAACTATTGCATCAACATTTAAATTATCTGTACCAGCTGTAGATAATTTCTTAGTGAAAGTTCTTCCCATTCAAGGAGATTTTTCTTGGATTAACTTTGCAGTATTAGGATTTATTTTAGGATTAGTATTATCACTTGTGAAAAAAGAAAATTAATTTATTAATTATATAAACAGTAAATTATCATATGATAGTTTGCTGTTTATTTTAAGTAAATCTTTTTTGACAATAATTAAAAGCAATGGTATCATAATAAGATATAATACTACTTGTGTTTAACAAAAATTAAGAATAATAAGTTAGTAGATGTTAGATAGTATTTTATTTTAATAAAGTAGGAGTTACAATGACACTGGAATTTAGAGAGTATAAAAAGAAAATAAAAAAAAATATTTTTTTAGAATTAGATTTTAAAGTTAGCACTGGGGAAATTCTAACTATTATCAGTAATAATACTTTAGAATTAGACAGTTTAAAAGATTCTTTTAAAAGAAGGACTAAATTTAAAGGGGAAATTACCTTTGATAATATTGATATAAATGAAGAAAAATTAATATTTTCTGAAGATTTTGGTTTCTATAATCACTTGTCTTTAGAAAAAAATCTTTTAAGTTTATTAAAAATTTTAGGGCTTACTGTCCCAAAAGATGATATAATAGGTGGATTAGATTTACTAGAATTAGATCCGAATAAGAAATATCAACAATTATTAGAAAATGAGAAAATAAAATTTCATACTCTATTTTCTGTTTTAATTAACCAAAATATTCTAATACTTGATTATTCAAAAGATAATTTAACAAAAGATGATAAAAAAGCTCTAAGAGAATTAATCTTAGAACATACTAATAATGCTAATATTATAATTTTAGATACAATATTAAATCAGTATAATAACATTGCGGATAATGTTTTGGTTATATCTGATGGAGAAAAATCATATTATGGCTTATTGGATGATTTATTGATAATCAAAAAACTAGCAGCGATAAGCGTATCGCATCAAAAGGATTTAGATAATATTTTACAAGACTATCAATATACAATTTATAATGATAAAGAAATTGTAGTAAGAGAAGAAGTGCTTGAAGATGTTGTCTATCTACTATTGAAAAATAATATAGAGATATCTCAAATAAGAAATCTTGGAGAGCGAATAAAATTATATGAAGGGGAGGGAGTACTATAATGATATTTTCGCTAGAATTTGGAAAAATTTTTAAAAGGAAGTTTAATTACCTTTTTGGTATGATTATTTTACTTATTAGCTTTCTCCTTATATATAAAACAAGTAGCTTAGCAGGATACTATGATTTAGATGAAGTAGATTTTATATTTAAATTTATATTTAAAATATTATTAATACTAATAATATTTCTTATGGGAATAAACTATATATATTCATATCGTGAAGATTACATATCAAAAGTAAGTATTTTTTTAGAATTAGCTAAGAAAAAAACTTTAAGAGATTTCTCAGCATTAGTAGCTAATTTAATATACTTTGCTACATATTATTTAATTATGCTAGGTGGAATAATTTTAATATTATTTTTTACTAAGAAAAATAAATTTTTAGAAATAAAAAATATTATTTTTTCAAATGTACAAAATTCAATAGCATACTTATCTATGGTTCTATTATTATTGTTGTTAGCTAATCTAATATTTTTATTTGCACTAACATTATTTAATAATACAAATTTGGCTATTTCACTATCATTGTTGTACTTTATAGGTGGAACTGTTATTGCAAAAATGTTAGAAGATAGAATTTCATTTTTATCAGAAAGAATAGAAAACAGCATATTAAATATTTTTGATAAAGAGTTTAATAGCCTAAATCAATTTATTGAATTTAATTTAGCTACTTTTTTACCAATATCATTAAATATAGTAGGATTAATCATAGTTATTTTTATAGTAAAATTAATAAAGAAAGTTATTTAGAGAGAAGAGTTATATGGATACACAAATACTAATACAATATGTTATAGTTTTATTAAGCTTAATTATTTTAGAAGGCTTGCTTTCAGCAGATAACGCAATTGTACTGGCAGTTATGGTAAGACACTTACCGTATAAAGAGCAGAAGAATGCTTTAATGTATGGCTTAATAGGAGCGCTTATTTTCAGAATTACAGCTATTTTTCTAATCACATTACTTGCTCAATATTGGCAAATTCAGGTTTTAGGTGGTCTATATTTACTATATATGGCAGGAAATCATATTAAAGAATTCTTTGATAACAGAAAACAATTAGATAAATCTGAAGAAATAAAAACGCCTAAAAAACAAAGTGGTTTTTGGATGACAGTCCTAAAAGTTGAGCTAACAGATATAGCCTTTGCGGTTGATTCTATTTTAGCTGCTGTAGCTATTGCTATCACACTTCCTCATATTTCTGAAACTAAAATAGGAGGAATTAACCTTGGACAGTTTTCTGTTATGGTAATTGGGGGATTTATCGGTGTAGTTATTATGAGATATGCTGCCAATGCTTTTATAAAAATATTAGAAAAGAAACCTGGATTAGAAATAGCTGCATTTTTAATTGTGGGTTGGGTTGGTATAAAACTTTTTGTTATAGCTGCAGCCCATCCTAAAGTAGCGCTTATTTCAGAACATTTTCCACATTCGGCATTATGGACGGTAATTTTTTGGGTAGTCCTTTTAGGTCTTTTGGTATGGGGAGTGCTTATTTCTAAAAGATTTGAGAAAAAATAGTATAAAAAGGTCAGAGAAGTACTCTGACCTTTTTGATTATGGAAATATATAGGTATCTATGATATAATTTTAAATTATATTGATACTAGGAAATATTTAAGGAGATGAAATATATGGCATTTGATGGTTTTTTTATAAGAAAATTAGTAGGAGAAATAGAGGAAAACATACTAGGAGCACATATTAATAAAATTAATAATATTTCAACTGATGAATTTATTCTAACTATTAGGAAAAGAAAAAACTTTAAATTGTTATTATCAGCAAGTTCTAGTTCATCTCGTTTTCAGTTGACAAAAAATACTTATGAAAATCCTAATACACCATCTAATTTTTGCACAGTTCTTAGAAAATATTTAATAGGTGGGATTATTCAAAATATTGAGCAGATTAATAATGATCGTATTATAGTGTTTAAAATTAAAAATTTTGATGAGTTAGGGTATGAAAAATATTATTATTTAATAACTGAACTTATGGGAAAACATTCTAATATTATTTTAACCGATGATAATAAAGTAATAATTGAATCGTTGAAAAACAGTTATAGTATTGATTATAAACGCTCAACAATTGCTAATATGAATTATATACTTCCTCCAACAGAGTCAAAATATAATCCATTTGACTTTGATAGTTATAAAAATTTAGAATTTAACTATAGTGATAAAAGATTTTTAATGAAAAACTTTTACGGAGTATCAGCGTTATTAAATAATTACTTTATTGCTAAACAAATAGAATTTGAGGAAGAGTTCAAAAGTTTTTGTTGTAATTTAAAAATTTATTATAGTCCTATATTGCTAGAAAGAAATGGGAAAAAAGATTTTTACTTTTTTGATGTAGATACCGGTGAGAATAATATAAAATTTGCTTCACTATGTGATTTGCTTGACTTTTATTATTTAGATATAGCTAAATCTAATATTAATAAAAGTACAGATAAAAGACTATTTGATTTTATAAAAACAAAGTTGAATCGCTTAAGTAAAAAACTAGAAATTTTGAATAAGGAATTGATTGAGGCTGAAAGTAAAGAAGACTATAAATTGAAAGGGCAATTGCTTATCTCAAATATTTATATGTTTAAAAAGAGTATTCCAGAAGTTGTGACATTGCCAAATTTTTATAGTGAAGAATTCGAGGATATAAAGATAGAATTAGATCCTAACTTAACTATAGAAAAAAATTCAGAAAGATATTTTAATCTTTATAAAAAAAATAAAAGAACAATTGAAAATCTATATGAGCAAATAAAAATTACAGAAGAAGATATAGTTTATTTCGAAACTCTACAATTTCAAGTAGAGAATGCCGATAAATCTGATTTGATAGAAATAAAAGAAGAGTTGATAAACTCAGGATTATTAAAGGAAAAAGTTTCAAATTCGAAGAAAAAAAATAAGAATAATTACTTTGTAATTAACTATAATGGAATAGATATTTATGTTGGGAAAAATAATATTCAAAATGATGCAATTACAAATAAACTTGCACGCCGTGATTATCTTTGGTTTCACGCAAAAGATATTCCAGGAAGTCATGTTGTAATTTTTAATAATAACCCAGATGAAAAAACAAAAGAAGTAGCGGCGATGTTGGCTGGATATTTTTCTAAATTTAAAAATGAAGATAGAGTTGTTGTAGATATGACACTTATAAAAAATGTGAAAAAAATATCAGGAGCAAAACCCGGGATGGTTACTTATACTGGGCAAAAAACAATTAAACAAAAAATAGATAAGATGTTTATTAACGAATTAATAAACAATAAATTTGTTTAATACTTAACTCTAAAAGATTTTGTATTTTAGAGGAAGTTACTATGGAAATTTGTAAATATATGCTATAATAGTTTAATTTTTATAAGTTTTGTGGTATGATTAATAGATAATAAATGTGTAGAAGGATACGAGAAATGGAGAAAGGATTATTAATAGTTCTATCAGGACCATCAGGTGTAGGTAAAGGTACTGTAAGGAAAAGAATTTTTGAAAGTAATGATGTAGACTTTGAATATTCTATTTCAATGACTTCAAGAGAAATGAGGCCAGGAGAAAAAGAAGGTGTCGATTATTTTTTCAAAACAAAAGAAGAATTTGAAAGATTAATTGAACAAGGGGAACTTTTAGAATATGCACAATATGTGGATAATTACTATGGGACACCAGTTAAATATGTAAGAGAAACTATGGATAAAGGGAAAGATATCTTTTTAGAAATAGAAGTACAAGGTGCAAGCCAGGTAAAAAGTAAAATACCTGATGCATTGTTTATATTTTTGGCGCCACCAAGTATAGCAGATTTAAAAGATAGATTAAAAGGTCGTGGAACAGAGAGTGATGATGTAATAGAATCGCGTGTAGCAAAGGCTAAAAAGGAAATAAATATGATGCATTTATATGATTACGTAGTGGAAAATGATGAAGTTGATAAGGCTGTTGAAAGAATAAAAGCTATTATTCTAAGTGAGCATTTAAAACGTGAACGTATAGAGATGAAATATCGTCGTGCATTATTAGAATTAGAAGAAATGTAGGAGAGAAGAATGTTATATCCAAAATTAGATGTATTAAAATCAAAAGTAAATTCAAAATATATGT
>ERZ772977.1788-NODE-1788-length-10288-cov-7.433988_pt1 | contig 10288 bp, 5 predicted proteins | sample MGYA00511131_ERZ772977 | MGnify/ENA primary metagenome ERZ772977 (study PRJEB29015, sample SAMEA2737935) | human oral metagenome | biome: human oral; feature: human-associated habitat; material: dental | place: China | collected 2151 ...
TATATAGCTTTCTTCGCCATCCTATATAGCTCTACCCACGCACCCATATACCTATATGGAGACCATTGCGCAAGCCTACCTCTTCATTACTCGTACCTTCTTGCCTTGAAAATTGGGATCTTTAGGCTGAGAAGTTCGAAGGAGGAAAGTGCAAGCCGTGAAGAGATGCCCTTGCGCAATGGTTCCTAATAGTACTTCAGTCGGTGGGAAGAGTGCTCGGTAAAGCCACTTCCGCGAAAAGAGAAGATCCCACTTGATGCGCCCTCGTATGGAGCGGTATCAAGTGGGATCTTGCTTGGAGTGATGTGCCAGAGAGCGTGGCTCTCCTAAGTCGGGATCGTTTAGCTAGTTGCCGTTAGCTTCGACCGTGTAAAATTCCTTTGACAATGAGTGTAAAGGATCAGAGGTGAGGGTTACTTCCTTCTCGTAGGTCTTAAGGTGCTTGTTCCCCCTGTACAGCTTCACGCTCGTCTTCACCTTGATGGATGCAGGGGCATTATCAGGTCTGTGTACGATGAATCCGACATATAGCCCCGAACCCTTGTGGGTGAACGTCGTGCGATAGGACTTTGCGATGGGGTCTTTCCACTCGGAGTCATAGACGGTCTGACCGACGAGCTTGCCGTCACGGTAGATGTCAGATCCCCCTTGGGTGTTGGCGTTGAAGTGGACGCTGATCGGAGCGGATGCACTGATCGTGACCTCTTGCTTGAGGTCTGCGCTGCCGAAGCCGCCGAATTCTCCGCCTGGCAGGTCACTCTTGCCGCCGCAAGAGCTGAGCACTAAGGCAAAGGTGAAGAGGAGAAGAGATAGGATGCCGAGTCGGCGAAATGATTGTTTTGTAGCCATTCTGCTTGTAGTTGATGATGAGGCGGAGGAGGGTAGACGGAGCTATCCTGCTCCACGATAATGGTTCCGTTAAATGAATTGTACTTAGGGTAGGAGTGTAAGACGGGCTTCCTCTCCTGCCTTAATTACAACGAGGAAATGTATGGATATGTTGTTTTCTCGCGATAATATGTCTGTGTATAATATGGTGTAGTAAATAAAAGTAAATGGATTTTGCAGGGTATATACCCCGAAGTCGAGGAGAAACCTCCTCAAGATAGCTCGCTCTGGGTGTAGGGAAAGTGGGTGTATGATGAGCCCTTCTGCGAGGTGTAAGTCGCTCATGGATGCGGTGTTGCTTGCTCGGCAGCGGGGAAGTTGCTACATTTGTTTCAGTGCTACGGCTGATCGTAGTGGCCTGACCTCTCGGTCTGATCACAAAAAAGAAGGGTGAGAACCTCACTTAAGAGGCCCCACCCTGGATGTTCTCACAACGGAATAAATCCTTATTGTGATTAGCTTTCAGATTTCGTTACTGCAAATGTAGCCATTTTTCTTAATATCAGCACAACCAATGCTTATGAGCAAACATGTACTTGGTCTTGACCTCGGAGTAGGATCAATAGGGTGGTGCCTTATCGCCCTCGATGCGCAGGGAGATCCTGCCGAAATCTTAGGTATGGGGAGCCGTGTCGTCCCCTTAACTAACCTTGGAGATGACAAGGCCTTTTCCAAGGGGGAGGCCTTCACGGCGAACCAAGAGCGGACGGCACGCCGTACGATGCGCCGAGGCTTTGCCCGCTATCAGCTGCGTCGCTACCGTCTGCGTCAGGAGCTGGAGAAGGTCGGGATGCTCCCCGATGCTGCACTCATTCAGCTCCCTCTGATGGAGCTGTGGGAGCTCCGCGAGCGGGCGGCTACAGCTGGTGAATGCCTGACGCTGCCCGAGCTGGGGCGTGTGCTCTGCCACATCAATCAGAAGCGTGGCTATCGGCATGTCAAGAGTGATGCCGCTGCCATCGTCGGTGATGAGGGCGAGAAGAAGAAGGACTCGAATAGTGCCTACCTCGCTGGCATCCGTGCGAATGACGAGAAGCTCCGGGACGAGCACAAGACGGTGGGGCAGTACTTCGCCGAGCAGCTCCGTCGGAATCAGAGTGAGAGCCCCACGGGCGGTATCAGCTACCGCATCAAGGATCAGATCTTCTCCCGTCAGCGCTACATCGATGAGTACGATCAGATTATGGCGGCTCAGCGCGTGCACTATCCCGATATCCTTACAGACGCATTCATCCGGATGCTACGCGATGAGGTCATCTTCATGCAGCGCCCGCTGAAGTCCTGCAAGCACCTGGTCTCGCTGTGCGAGTTCGAGAAGCAGGAGAGGGTAATGCGCGTCCAGCAGGATGACGACAAGGGCGGTCGGCAGCTCGTCGAGCGTAGGGTCAAGTTCGGCCCGAAGGTCGCCCCGAAGTCCTCGCCCCTCTTCCAGCTCTGCCGTATCTATGAGGCGGTGAATAATATCCGTCTGACCCGTCCCGACGGCTCGCCACGTGACATCACACCCGAGGAGCACACTAAGATCGTTGCGCATCTCCAGTCAAATGCTTCGCTATCCTTCGCTGCGCTGAAGAAGCTTCTCAAGGAGAAGGCACTCATCGCAGACCAGCTTACCTCAAAGAGTGGGCTGAAGGGGAATAGCACGCGGGTCGCTCTCGCTGCAGCTCTACAGCCCTATCCGCAGTATCACCACCTCCTCGATATGGAGCTGGAGACGCGTATGATGAGCGTCCAGCTCACCGACGAAGAGACGGGCGAAGTCACTGAGCGGGAGGTCGCCATCGTCACCGATAGCTACGTCCGCCAGCCCCTCTATCGCCTGTGGCACATCCTCTACTCTATCGAGGAGCGTGACGCGATGCGCCGTGCTCTCATCACCCAGCTCGGTATGAAGGAGGAGGACCTGGATGGTGGGCTCTTGGATCAGCTCTATCGTCTGGACTTCGTCAAGCCCGGCTACGGGAATAAGTCCGCGAAGTTCATCTGCAAGCTCCTCCCCCAGCTCCAGCAGGGGCTGGGCTATAGCGAGGCGTGTGCAGCCGTCGGCTACCGCCACTCGAATAGCCCCACCAGCGAAGAGATCACTGAGCGCACGCTTCTGGAGAAGATACCGCTGCTGCAGCGCAATGAGCTGCGTCAGCCCCTCGTCGAGAAGATCCTCAACCAGATGATCAACCTCGTCAATGCGCTCAAGGCCGAGTACGGCATCGATGAAGTCCGTGTTGAGCTGGCACGCGAGCTGAAGATGTCCCGCGAGGAGCGTGAGCGTATGGCTCGAAATAACAAGGATCGGGAGGAGCGTAATAAAGAAGTCGCTGCGAAGATCCGTGAGTGTGGGCTTTATCCGACGAAGCCTCGCATCCAAAAGTACATGCTGTGGGAGGAGGCTGGTAAAGTGTGTATGTATTGTGGCCGGACGATTAGCTTGAGCCAATGTCTCAATGGGGACGATATGGAGGTCGAGCATATCATCCCGAAGTCCGTCCTCTATGATGACTCCTATGGTAATAAGACCTGTGCCTGCCACGAATGTAATCAGACGAAGGGCAATCGCACCGCTCTCGAGTACATCCGAGCAGAGGGTAGGGAAGCCGAGTATATGAAGCGCATCAATGACCTACTAAAGGAGAAGAAGATTTCCTACAGCAAGCACCAGCGTCTGCGCTGGCTGAAGGAAGATATCCCCTCCGACTTCCTCGAGCGCCAGCTACGTCTGACGCAGTACATCTCTCGCCAAGCTATGGCTATCCTCCAGCAGGGTATCCGCCGTGTCTCTGCGAGCGAGGGTGGAGTGACTGCCCGGCTTCGTAGCCTCTGGGGTTATGGTAAGATCCTCCATACGCTCAACCTCGATCGCTACGACTCGATGGGCGAGACCGAGCGCGTATCTCGGGAAGGTGAGGCGACCGAGGAGCTTCGCATCACAAATTGGTCGAAGCGCATGGACCACCGCCACCACGCTATCGATGCTCTCGTCGTGGCATGTACTCGTCAGAGTTACATTCAGCGACTCAACCGCTTAAGCTCTGAGTTTGGGCGGGAGGATAAGAAGAAGGAAGATCAGGAAGCCCAGGAGCAGCAGGCGACGGAGACCGGTAGGCTCTCTAACCTAGAGCGCTGGCTGACCCAGCGTCCTCACTTCTCGGTGCGGACCGTCAGCGATAAGGTCGCCGAGATCCTCATCTCCTACCGCCCAGGGAAGCGTGTCGTCACCCGCGGACGTAATATCTACCTCCGTCACGGGAAGAAGTGCGTGCAGTCGGGGCTCTTAGTGCCCCGTGGTCCGCTCTCGAAGGAGACGGTCTATGGGCAGATCACGGTCAATGGGGAGCAGCAGATCGTCTGTAAGTATGACCTCCATAGCCTCAAGGCTAAGGATGTAGACTACGTCGTTGACTTGGCTCTGAGGAAGCGTCTGAAGGAGCTTCTCGCACAGCACGGAGGCAAGGAGAAGGAAGCCTTTGCGGGAGATGTGTACATGGATGAAGCGGGTACGCAAGGTCCCATCCGTAGTGTGCGCTGCTTCACTGGGCTGGATCGGGATAAGATGAAGGCGGTGAAGTACGATGAGCAGGGCGACGCTGTTGGATTTGTCTCGCCTCGCAATAATCATCATCTGGCGATCTATCGTACTCCTAAGGGCAAGCTCGAAGAGTCTATTGTGACCTTCTGGGACGCTGTAGACCGTGCGCGCTATGGCATCCCCTTAGTCATCACGCATCCGCGTGAGGTCATGGAGCAAGTCCTACAGCGGGAAGATATTCCAGAGTCGGTACTGAGCTTGCTCCCATCTTCCGACTGGATATTTGTTGAGTCCATACAGAGGGATGAGATGGTGTTGGTAGGTTTGTCTGATGAGGAGATTCGGCAAGCCGTTGAAGCACAAGACTATTGCAAACTCAGTGAGCATCTTTACCGAGTGCAGAAGATCGCTACAGGGAATTATATGGTTAGATATCATCTAGAGACAGATACAGATATGAATAGGTCGGGGCGTATCCCTAAGCTTTATCAGCTTAGCTTAACATCTTATGAAGAGAAGAACGTACGCAAGGTTCGTGTCGATCTTCTCGGACGTATCTCTCTGCTCTGATGCTCCCCTGCTACCATGATGAAGCGAACGATCTATATCGGCAATCCTGCCTACCTCTCTCTGCGCCTCAAGCAGATGGAGGTGCGGCAGCCGTCGGATGATCGTGAGACGACAGTACGGACGATCCCGATAGAGGATATCGGGGTCGTCCTCCTCGACCACCCACAGATCACGATCACCCACACCCTCTTAGGGGCTTTGCTCGAGAATAATTGCGCTGTCGTGACCTGCTCGGCGACGCACATGCCTTCGGGACTGCTCCTCCCGCTGGACGGACATACGCTCCAGACCGAGCGCTTCCGAGCGCAGCTCGATGCTTCGCTCCCCCTGAGAAAGCAGCTCTGGCAGCAGACCGTGCAGGCGAAGATCCTCAACCAAGCCCATGCTCTGCATACCGTCTTGGGAGAGCCAGCGAAGAATATGCTCGCCTGGTCCCGCCAGGTCAAGAGCGGGGATGCAGACAATCTCGAGGCACGGGCTGCGGCCTTCTATTGGCGCAACCTCTTCATCTCCCTTCCGGGCTTCGTGCGGGAGCGAGAGGAGGCTGCCCCGAATTCGCTCCTGAACTACGGCTATGCCATCCTTAGAGCTATCATCGCACGGGCCCTCGTCAGCTGTGGCCTCCTCCCGACACTCGGCATCCATCACCACAATAAGTATAATGCCTATTGCTTGGCGGACGATATCATGGAGCCCTACCGCCCCTATGTGGACCTGCTCGTCGTGGAGATCTGTGAGGAGCAGGGCTTCCCTGCGGAGCTGACGAAGGAGATCAAGGCACGACTACTCGCCCTTCCGACGCTGGATGTGGAGATTGAGGGACAGCGACGCCCGCTGATGCTGGCTGCGACGCAGACGGCGACCTCGCTCCTGCGTTGCTTCACGGGTGAGGCCCGCCGCTTGGCTTACCCTCTCTTGTCATGCGAGCCAAGCGACTAAGTGAATACCGCATCATGTGGGTCTTTGTCTTCTTTGATCTGCCTACGGGTACGCCTAAGGAGCGCAAGGCGGCTACCAGCTTCCGCCAAGAGCTCCTGAAGGATGGCTTCACGATGTTTCAGTACTCCATCTATATGCGCCATTGTGCGAGTATGGAGCAGGCGCAGACGCATTTGCGGCGGGTCAAGGCGATGCTTCCCGATGAGGGCGAGGTGGTGATCATGACGCTTACCGACAAGCAGTTTGGTATGATGGAGCATTTCTCTTCGCGTAAGCCTACTGATGCTGTTCAGCTTCCAGGCCTCTTCGATATGCTGTGAGATCTTAGATCGGAAAAGTCGCTACGTAAAGGAAAAGCCCGTGGATATCCACGGGCTTTTCTCTTTCTAAATCCTTCCACTAAGTGCTTGTTGCATAGACTCCTCTGCAGGATCCGCTGTATTAGCTACTGTGAAAGTACGAAATCTGAAAGCTAATCACAGCACCATCAGCAAGAAGGTCATGCGTGCCGTCGCTGTATTAGCTACTGTGAAAGTACGAAATCTGAAAGCTAATCACAGCTAATCGCATGGCACAGATAAGACGATTTTTGCTGTATTAGCTACTGTGAAAGTACGAAATCTGAAAGCTAATCACAGCTCCACCGCTTACGACTACATCATTATCGATGCTGTATTAGCTACTGTGAAAGTACGAAATCTGAAAGCTAATCACAGCACAAAGGACAAAGGCAAGGTGTTTTCCTGCGCTGTATTAGCTACTGTGAAAGTACGAAATCTGAAAGCTAATCACAGCAAAATTCCCGTTCTTGGACAGACCAGTGTGCTGTATTAGCTACTGTGAAAGTACGAAATCTGAAAGCTAATCACAGCGACCTTTTGCACGTGTACCTCGACGTTGCCGCTGTATTAGCTACTGTGAAAGTACGAAATCTGAAAGCTAATCACAGCCGTTGAGCTCTTCTTGCTTCGGCTATCTGAGCTGTATTAGCTACTGTGAAAGTACGAAATCTGAAAGCTAATCACAGCTGAGCGTAAGAAGAGTGCAAAGAAGGGTCAGCTGTATTAGCTACTGTGAAAGTACGAAATCTGAAAGCTAATCACAGCGCTCGCCACTAGTGTAGTGTACGGGAATAGCTGTATTAGCTACTGTGAAAGTACGAAATCTGAAAGCTAATCACAGCAACAAGGAACTTGAGACGGCTAAGGTCATGGCTGTATTAGCTACTGTGAAAGTACGAAATCTGAAAGCTAATCACAGCCCGCTGACCTTGTTTCACGAGGTTCGACAAGCTGTATTAGCTACTGTGAAAGTACGAAATCTGAAAGCTAATCACAGCTGGGTCATGATTCTAGCAATACGCGTACATGCTGTATTAGCTACTGTGAAAGTACGAAATCTGAAAGCTGATCACAGCGGAAATGGTCATTTATACGATAGTTTTGAAGCTGTATTAGCAAGTATGAAGGTACGAAATCTGAAAGCTAATCACAGCCGCTCAATAATGAGGGGCTGAGGGTGTCATGCTGTATTAGCAAGTATGAAGGTACGAAATCTGAAAGCTAATCACAGCCGGTTATGATAGATATAACTTTGGTGGCTAGCTTTATTAGCAAGTATGAAGGTACGAAATCTGAAAACTAATCACAACAAGGTAGCCTGCATGTTCTCGTTCTTTACAGCTGTATTAGCAAGTATGAAGGTACGGAATCTGAAAACTAATCACAACAGAGACTTGTTTACTACTGCACATCTGGTAGTTATGGTAATGGATTGTTGGTCCGCATAGGGATAAAAATTGCGGACGAGTGGCAGAAAAGTTTGGGCTACGTACGTGGCTCTAATATCTAATTACGTGGATATTTGGATTGACGTGCCTGATCTTTAAGACTACGTGCATAGATAGAAGAATACCACTACGGGAAGGTGCTTTTTTCTTCATGAGAATGGTACTTTTCCCTCCGCTGGATGAGAGGAATACTCGCGATAAGGCGCAGGGCTTGTGTATCACTTCGGAGGGGTATAATCGTGTAGACCACTTCTGTCTTCCCGGCTGGGTATTGCTTGCCAATCAGATGGTGATGTGAAGCTATATAGGTCGCTGGGTTGACCTATATAGCTTCGCTTCATGACCTATATTGGTCACGCTGCCGACCTATATAGGTTGACTCGCTGACCAGTATAGGTTGGTGTGGCCTTCTTGTAGAGGAGTAGATGCTATCCGCATGCTGAGCCTGTGGTATGTGCGGCGAGGGAAAAGAGAATGGAGTCACGGAGTCATCCGTGACTCCATCATGAAGTGTCACCCAGAGACCAGCGGAGCTTGAAGTTATCGCGCTTATAGTTTGCTGGCGTGCTGACAATGCAAAGATAATCCTTAACTTTGTGCTGCGAGGTACTCCGAATAGGGGACGTCGCTCCGATCAGCCCTATCCTCAGTCCAGAGCATAGGGCTGATCCTTATAGTACAAGCCCCACTCAAGTCGAGTGGGGCTTGCTGCAAAAAGCGAACGTACGGAGCTTGAAGTGATCGCGCCATAGGTAAATACGATTGCTTCGCTGGGTGCAAAGATAGTTTGTCTTTTCTTTGTCTCACCTTCTATCTCCTTGCTGTAGAGAAGGCTAAGCTATGGAGATGGAGGAGCTTGAGAGGATGGGATGTACTCGCTGATAGCTCCCTTGATGACAGGCTTTGCACTCTCGGACTCTGCAGAGTTGCGGGCAAGTAGGGGAGGCGTTTGCGTATATGAAGAAGTTGTATTACCTTTGCAACCGCAACAAAGAAGGTGGCAATACTCTTCCTTAGCTCAGTCGGTTAGAGCATCTGACTGTTAATCAGAGGGTCCTTGGTTCAAGTCCAAGAGGAAGAGCTTAGAGAAGGAATTAGATTCAGGGAGATACCCTCAGGTCCAATTACGAGGACTTGGGGGTATTTCCTTTTATGTCACCCCGTAGCTCGTAGGGTGGGACGAAGGCTATATAACGGCAGCGCCCCTGCTCACCGATGGTGGGCAGGGGCGCTGCGCGTATAGGGGAGTGGGACTTAGAGCCCGTGTTCGCCGAGGTAGCGCTCAGCTTCGATAGCCGCCTTACAGCCTGAGGCCGCTGCGGTGACCGCCTGACGATAGAGGGGGTCTGCGACGTCGCCAGCGGCGAAGACACCAGGGATGCCGGTGCGTGGCGTAGGCCCTTCGGTCTTGATGTAGCCCACCTCATCGACCTCGACGTAGTCGGCGAAGAGCTCGGAGTTGGGGTGGTGACCGATAGCGAGGAAGAGGCCATCGATGGGCAGGTCTACGCGCTCTTCATCGGGCTGACCGAGGCGCTTGACGAGATGTACGCCTTCGACGCCATCTTCACCGTAGAGGCCCACGGTATTGTGCTCGTAGAGGACGGTGATCTTCTCATTGGCTGCGACGCGCTGACGCATGATGTCAGAGGCGCGGAGGTAGTCCTTGCGCACGATCATGTAGACGTGCGAGGCGAGGCTTGCCAGGTAGAGTGCCTCTTCGCAGGCCGTGTCACCGCCACCGACGACAGCGACCTTCTTATTGCGATAGAAGAAGCCGTCACAGATAGCACAGGCCGAGACGCCCATGCCTGCGTACTTCTCTTCGTCGGGCAGGCCGAGGCGCTTAGCGGAAGCACCCGTAGCGATGATGACCGTATCGGCTTCGACCTCGACACCTTCCTCGAAGGTGATGACGTAGGGAGCCTTAGAGAGGTCAGCCTTCGTCGCCATACCAGGGCGGATCTCTGTACCGAAGCGCAGAGCCTGATTGCGGAGGTCCTGGGTGAACGCTGGGCCGGTGACCCCCTCGGGATAACCAGGGAAGTTCTCTACTTCCGTGGTCTGCGTGAGCTGTCCTCCAGGCTGGATGCCTTCGTAGAGGAGTGGGGAGAGGTTGGCACGTGAGGCATAGATGGCTGCAGTGTAGCCAGCGGGGCCGGAGCCGATGATGAGGCAGCGGCGATGTTCTCTACTCATACTTGCGTAGTCTATATGTGATGGTGATAGAAATAGGAGCTAGTCTTAGCGCATGTCGCGGAGCTTCTTCTGGAGCTCTTGGCGAGCGAAGAAGATGCGGCTCTTGACCGTACCGAGGGGGATGCCGAGGGTATCGGCGATCTCGTTGTACTTATACCCAGCGACAAACATGGAGAAAGGCTCCTTGAGTGAAGGCTGCAGCTCGGCGATAGCACCCGTGATCTCCTTGATATCCATGGAGCCCTCGGGAGTGTTGTGTCCGCCTTCGCTAAGCAGAGGTACGTTGTAAGCGTCGACGTTGGGGTCGATGAAGCTCTGCGTACGCACGAGCTTGTGGTAGTTGTTGATGAAGATATTACGCATGATCTTCAGCACCCACC
>ERZ772977.1795-NODE-1795-length-10264-cov-36.698207_pt1 | contig 10264 bp, 7 predicted proteins | sample MGYA00511131_ERZ772977 | MGnify/ENA primary metagenome ERZ772977 (study PRJEB29015, sample SAMEA2737935) | human oral metagenome | biome: human oral; feature: human-associated habitat; material: dental | place: China | collected 2151 ...
AGTTTTTCGACTTTTTTAGCCATTTTTAAATCCTCCTTTGTGGTTTTGGCGGTAATTAGAGATTTTTACCTCCCACAAGTATGCTTTTTGCATACTTTTCTATTATACACTAATCTTTTCAAAATGCAAGAAAAATTCTTATATTTTCTCGTTTTTATGGTAAAATGGTTACATGGTATTATTAAAAATTGCTTCTGTATTATTTATCTTTTTAACACTTATCTTATCGATTATCGCGGTGAAGGTCTTCAGGCTAAGAAAATTTGGCTTGAATTTTGCAGATTTGGCTTTCCCTTTTTTTGCCATGGAGTTTTATATCATTTCAGACAAGGCCTTCTACCATAGTCTTTTGCCTCACCTATTATTCGTCTTGTCTGGCCTAGCTATTGCCATCACAGCCTATTTTCTTAGAAAAAAACGGACTTTCTACTATCCTAAGTTCTTTAAATTCTTCTGGCGGGCTGGTTTTATCTTGACTTTCTTTATGTACCTAGCCATGGTCATCGCCCTCTTTTTATAAATGTAAACCACAACCCATCGGTCATAGCCGATGGGTTTTTCATAGGCGAGACTTACGAGTCATTCTTCTGTTGAGAAACGAAGACCTTCCGATTCTCTTAGTCTTATTCATGAATCTCTAGAGGCAGGCCATCGGGATCAAAGAAGAAAGCCATCTTACGGCCGTCAAAGTCGTCATAACGCAGCTCGGTATGGGGAATTTCCAAACGGTCAAATTCCGCTAGCGTTTCTTCGACATCAGTCACTCGGAAAGCCAGATGCCGCAATCCAGTATGCTCAGGATGCGGCAAGGCAAGACTTTTGGGTGCTTCTTCCTTGATAAAAATTTCCAGAGTCAGATTTCCCTTGCGAACATTAAAGAGAATGTCCTGCTTGTCGGGCCGATGGTGCTCATCCAGCTGCTCAAAGCCCAGCTTTTCCACATAAAACTCCCTGGTCTTGGCATAATCATGGCCAATAATCGCAATATGGTGAATGCTATCTAGTTTCATAACTTTTTTCCTTTCATTCTTCAGTAGAGAAAATCTGCCGGCTAACTGCTGGCAGATTTGCATTTACAGGATGTTATTCTTGTTAACCAACTGCTCAGGAAAACGTTTAACTCGTCTGCAAAACTTTTCTCGGCTTGGTTCCTTCGGCTGGTCCGATAACGCCTGCTGCTTCCAGTTCTTCCATAAGACGAGTGGCTCGATTAAAGCCGACGGAGAGTCGACGCTGGATCATAGAAGCGCTGGCCTTTTGTGTCTCGATAACCAAGGCCTTGGCTTCTTCAAAGAGGGGATCACCTTCATCGTCGCCACCACCAGACTCCATATCGCTTTCAGATACTTCACCAGGATCAAAGCTATCATCATAATCAGCTTCAGCTTGATTCTTGACAAAGGCAACGATGCGCTCCACATCTTCATCTGAGATAAAGGAACCCTGCAGACGGACTGGATGGTTTTCATCAATAGGCTTAAAGAGCATGTCTCCTCGACCCAAGAGTTTTTCTGCTCCATTTTCATCTAGAATAGTCCGACTGTCTGTCCCGCTGGACACAGCAAAGGCAATCCGAGAGGGTACATTGGCCTTGATTAGACCCGAGATAACATCTACTGACGGTCGCTGAGTAGCCAGAATCATGTGAATCCCAGCCGCACGCGCTTTTTGTCCCAGACGAATAATGGCGTCTTCCACTTCCTTGCTGGCTACCATCATGAGGTCAGCCAGCTCGTCTACGATGACGACGATTAAAGGCAGGGGAACCTGCTTGTATTCTGACTGAGCATTGTACTCGGCTACTTTAGCATTGTAGCCAGCAATATTACGAGCACCAACCTTAGAGAAGAGTTCATAGCGGTTTTCCATCTCGTCTACGACCTTCTGCAGGGCCCGGCTGGCCTTGCGAGGATTGGTTACGACAGGGATAAGCAAGTGGGGAATGTCATTATAAACGGACAGCTCTACCATCTTAGGATCCACCATCATAAACTTGACTTCATCCGGTCTGGCCTTCATGAGGATACTAGCAATAATACCATTGACGGCCACAGATTTACCAGAACCAGTAGAGCCAGCTACCAAGAGGTGGGGCATCTTAGCCAAGTCAAAGGAGCGGACAGAGCCGTTGACAGCCTTACCAAGAGGGATTTCTAGGAGCTTGCTAGCATCCGTCTTGGACTGGTCCCAGAGTTCTCGGAAAGTCACGGTCGCAATTTCAGAGTTAGGTACCTCAATCCCGACCAGGGATTTCCCAGGAATGGGTGCCTCGATCCGCACATCCTTAGCAGCTAGGGCAAGAGCCAAATCATCAGCCAGATTGGAAATCCGATTGACCCGAACACCGACAGCTGGCTTAACCTCGTACTTGGTGACAGAAGGTCCGATTTCAGCTCGCTCAACAGTAACCTTAATCCCAAAGCTAGCAAATGTTTCTTCCAAAATCTTGATGTTTTCACGGACAATCCGCTTTTCTTTGGACTGATTTTTGGGCTTATCAGGCGCAAAGAGATTGATGGTCGGTAATTTATAGTCTAGACTTTCTTTGGTCGTAAAATCTACCTCTACGTCCGCCTCTGCTTCTTCTATTTCCTCTTCTCGACCAAAATCTAGCGGCTCATGAGGATTATAGTCTCCCTCGTCAGCATAGTCCGCCTCGTCAAAGTCCATAGGCGAATAGGACAAGTCCTCGGCATCTAAAATCTCTCCCGTTTCAGGATCCACTTCAGCTTCTGCCTGCTCTACCTCAATGGCTTGCATAGCTGCCTGTGCAGCTTTCTCCTCCTGCTCAAGAAAACGAAGCTGACGTTTTTCTTCCTCTTTTTCTCTCCAGTTTTGGAAAGCCACGCTAAATTTCTCAGCAAGATCATAAAGCGACCATGGACTCATGAGCAGGGCACCCAGCAAGATCAGGAGCAGCCCGATAAAATAAGAGCCGATATTTGAAAAGAGAAAAGAAATCGGAGCATAAAGAGCCGCCCCAATCAGCCCCCCACCAGCAAATGAGGTCACTTTAAAGGCCATCAAATCTGTCAAGACTCGCGTAAGCGTTGTGGATAAAACCTGCCCTTTCAAATGCAAAACATGAACAAAATAGGCTTGAAAAATCAAGCTCAGTCCTAAGAAAAAGCTGATAAAGCCTGAAATCTTCCCCTCATGTTTGTGCAGCCACTTAAAGAAAAAGAGATAAAACAAGGCAGCTAGAATCGCCACATAAGCCAGACTCCCTACCAGAACCCGAATTAAATTATAAATGGTGACGCCAAAAGCGCCCAGCTTCAAAGCAGCAAACAACAAAGCGATAGCCGAAACAAAGGTGACTATCATCCGTCGAATCGCTTTCTGTCTTTCTAATTCCGCTTTTGTCGGCCGTCTCGTAGTCCGACCATTTTTTGTATTTTTCTTATTTTCCATAACTTTCATTATACCATATTTTAAGATCTTCTAAAGAGAAAACTAGCTGCCTTTTGCAACTAGTTTCTGCTTTATTCTTCTGGCAAAATTAACCAGAAAATGAGGTAGGGAAGAAGTCCAATTCCATAAGCAAAAAAAGAAACTCCCCAGATGACACGGATGATAACTGGATCTATATTAAAATACCGAGCTAGGCCGGAGCAAACTCCCGCAAGATTTTATCATCAGCACTTCTTGTTAAACGTCTTGCCATAATCAAACTCCCTTCAAACGAACGATAAATTTTTATTAAACGAAACCAATGATTCTTATCTTATTTTACCATAATTTCTCCTCAAATAATTGTCGGAACTTCACTATCGTCTTCAAAATTTCCGATCCTTTCTTCAATCGAGAAAAGTTTCTGGATACACCCTAGTATACAACGCGAGAACGGACCAAGCAAGAGAAAGTTAAGGGAAACCGCCATTACAAAATTTGTTCCCCAAGATCCCAAATAACGTTCCACTAACAAGGATGCACCCCAATATTTTGCCAGCGCTTATGATGATCTTTCAAAAAACGAACGGCCAGTTCTTTGACCAATGGCTCTACTAAAAAAGCCGTTATAAAAGCAGATGAACAACATAGCTTATCTGAAATTTCTAGGCATAAACGTTCCATTTCTGATGTATCACATTCAATCTATCATAAATATTTTTTCTCGTATGCAGAAATTTCAAGAAAATGTTTTTATCACTCAGATTGGTAATCTTTAGCTATTTTTGCTAGACTATTTAGAAGAAAATATCGGAAAGGAGAATAGTATGCGAGCAGGAGTGATTATCTACAATCCTTTCTTGGACAAGATTTTACTGATTCACCGCTGGAAGAATGGGCAAGAGTATTTGGTAATTCCCGGTGGGACTATCGAACTTGGAGAAGGACCTTTAGAAACCGCCTTACGGGAAATGAAAGAAGAAGTCAATCTTAACTTTTCTGCTGATCAGCTGCACACAGCTTTTTCCTTTAACAATCAGGGAAAAGAGGAGTGTTATTTTTACACCGAACTATATACGACTGAGACTCCCCTCATGCAGGGCGAGGAGCTTGAGCGCAGTAGTCTCCAAAACATTTACCAGCCCGAATGGGTCAGCTTGCAAGAACTTTACAACCACAATTTGCGTCCAGAAAGCCTCAAATCCTTGCTCTTGGAATTTCTGACGCAGGAAAGTTTGAAAAACTAAAGCACTTATAGTAAAATAGCAATAGTTCATAAACTTATGCATAGAAAGGTTATTTATGAAAAAAATCATTCTTTTTAGTCTTTTATCTGCACTTGCTCTGACAGGCTGCTCCACTAAAGAAGATTCTACCACCAAGTCCTCCAGTGCTCCTAAGCAGTCTTCTGCTACCGATACCAGCTCTGAGGCAGCTGAAGCTCAAAAACTCCGTGAACAGTACAAGGATGCCATGACCAATGAAAATGCCAACTTCCCACAACTATCTACAGAAGTTGCCGAAGATGAGGCTGAAGTCAAGATTATCACAACACAAGGAGACATTCGCCTTAAGCTGTTTCCTAAATACGCTCCTTTAGCTGTCGAAAATTTTCTGACACATGCAAAAGAAGGCTATTATGACGGTGTGATTTTCCACCGCGTTATCAATGATTTCATGATTCAGACCGGCGATCCTAAAGGAGATGGCACGGGTGGCGAATCCATTTGGAAAGGCAAGAATGAGTCTATTGACTCAGGAAATGGCTTCAAGAATGAATATTCTCCTTATCTCTACAACTTGCGCGGGGCACTAGCCATGGCCAATGCTGGAAAAGACACCAACGGCAGTCAATTTTTCATCAACCAAAGCAAGAAAGATTTATCCAAACAATTACCGACCGACACCTTCCCAGCTAAAATTATTGAAGCTTACAAAAATGGTGGAAATCCAAGTCTTGACGGCGGCTATACCGTCTTTGGTCAAGTCATTGAAGGCATGGATGTGGTAGACAAAATCGCTGCCACAGAAACTGGCGATAAAGATAAACCCAAAACAGACATTAAAATCGAAAAGATTGAAATTATAAAAGAATAGGAAAAAGTCAACTCGAGCTCTGCTCATCTTATGAGTTATGCCTTAGCATCAACAAAAGAAAAAACCAGTCCCCAAAAAACGAGGACTGGTTTTACTATGCATTTTTCTAATCATCCAGCAGCTCAACTCCACTTTTAAAGTGAGATATGTAGCTTCTAACTTTTTAGAATAAGGTAGACACTGAGTCTGCAATTAGATTTTATTGGGCATAATTACCACCTGTAAAATGATAATACTCTTCCAGTGTGAGACCAGATTCGGAAATTTCCTTGGCCTCTTTTCCTACATAGCGTAGATGCCAACTTTCAGGCACATAGCCAGTAGACCCCTCCTTGCCAACAGGATAGCGTACTACAAAACCATATTTATAGGCATTGTCCAAGAGCCACTGACTAGCTCCAGCTTCTTCAACCAGATTGCCGCTACTATCAATCAGATCAAATGCTAAACCAGTTTGGTGCTCACTGTAGCCTGGTCTTGCCGAATAGCGATCAGCCGCAGCTAGTCCATCTCGATTCACATAACTTTGATAAAGGCCGACCTGAGTTTGATAGCTACGAAAACCGCTATATTGGTTGCTGATAGGATAACCTTTGGACTGCATATCTGCGATTAACTTAAGTAGTTCTGCTTTAGCAGTCGGATTCTCACCTGGATTGTAGTCAGCTGATAATGGATAGTGTTTATTGGCGATGACTATTTCGTCATATTTCCCTTGAACGCTATAGTAGCTTCCGTTGTAAGAAACATTTTTATCAACAGTTACGTCCTGTTTCTGCTCCTTCTTAGACTCCGTACCATCCGATTCACTCCTTGTATCTTGGCTAGATGACCGATCTTTTTCAGCCTCTTTTTTTTCAACAGATACATTTGAGCTACTTGCCTGCTTGTTTGTATTACTTACAGTCTTGTCTTTGGCTGCTGAGCAAGCACTTAAAAGCAAGACTGCCATTGCTAGAAAAATAAGTTTATTATATTTCATTGTATTCCACTAACTTTCTGAAACTTCAATATTGTAGATTGCAAAGGAATTTCCGGTCGGCTTCAAATAGTAAGTTTTATTTTTTCTATTGACACTATTTGGAGTACTATCAATATAGTGAACTGTATAGTCTTCATAAGTCGTCACAATATAGGAGCCGTTCTCCTCTCTCACTGCACGGATATCCAAAGCTCCTGGATCGTAATAATCAATTTTCGCCTTCTTGACACCACCACCTGTAGTCCACTCAACCATCTCTTTGTATGATGGACTAGAAGTGTCATAATATTGAGCATAATAATTAGAACGATTAGAGACCGATCTGAAAACAGCCGTGCGATATTCGCTAAGGAAATTAGTGATTTTTGCCTTGTTAGCTTCTACCTTTTTAGCTTCTTCGTCCTTTTCTTTGATCTTATCTGTCACTTCTTTAGGTAAAGATAAAGCAACATCAAGCGTGTCTCCCTTGACAACAATACTTTCCTTGTTGGTTACAAAAGTGTTATCAGCAACAACAAACTTAGCATAAACTTCCAGTTCTTGATGTGGTACAACTTGAATATCTGTTTCCAAGCTACTACCAATTTCTTTACCATTTACAACAATTTTAAGGTCTGTTGCATTTGAAGCTTCTGCTGGCATAGTAATCTTCAATCGTTTCTTTTCAGACTTAAGATCTAATTTAATTTCATTATTCTTAGCAGTGGCTAAATCAAGCTGAATCTTACTCTCAATCTCTCCAACTTCCGTCTTCCCTTTCAAGGTAAATTCCTGCTTAATAAAATGATATTTGCCAATATTCGTCTCAGCATTCTTACTCAAAGGAAGGCTTTTCTTATCTCCTGCTTTGATGCTCGCATTGTCTAAGTTCGTGTTAACCTTCACCTCTACTGGATAGGCCACTATTTGATATTCCTGAAAAATCCCAAATTTTTTGCTTTTTTCAGTTACACCTAAAAGTTTATTCTGATTGTCATCAATATAGGCTGATTTGCCCTTTGACTTAGCAATATTGTCCAGCTCGGTCTCAATATTGATTTCTTGACTTTCTAAGTGTTCGACTAAAGCCCTCGCGTCTGCACGTGTCCACTTATCTGAGCTAGAAGAGAGCAGGTTTGCGATTCCATCATAATCCTTTTTAGTAACCGCTTTTGCAAAATCATCCGTAACAACTTTAACACCTGTCACTGAGCTTAAATAAAGAAAGGCTGCCACCAAAACAGAAAGTAGAATAAGAGGAAAAGCAATCAGCATGACTTTCTTCTTCAACATTCTTTTTTCTGCTTTTTTTATTGCTTTCTGTGGTAATTCCGAATCCAATAATTCAGAGCGAATAGGCAGATTAAGAAAACCTTGATTTCTAGCTTCTAAAAATTCCTCTTTAGTCGGCTTTCTACCAATATTCGTCTCGAAAGCTTGCAGCCAATTTTCCCGTTGCTCTTGGTATTGATCCGATTCTGAAAGCACTTGCTTTTCTTCTTTGGGAGAAGCCTCAACAAATTCTTCTTTGAGAAACTCTACAGCTGGCTCCTCTTGCCCCAAATTTTGTTCTTGAGTCACCGAGCTTTGCTTCTCTTCAGCTGCCCCATCGTTACTTTGTCCTGCTGGAGCCGCAATAGAAATAATCTTTCTGGGATCAAAATCAGAACGTTTTCCTTCTAAAAATTCATCTGCGGTTGGCTTTCTGCCAATAACCTGCTCAAAAAGCTCAACCCACTTTTCTTTCGTTGTCATAAATCACCTCCCAGAACCTCACATCATCATAAGACTCATCAGCAATGAGAAAGCGATGAAAGTAAAGATAAATGTAATCACACCATTGACAATAATTGCCAGTAAATATTTATAAAAAGGATCCATTGGCGTGCTAGATTTTGAATAAATCAAAGCAAAGGTTGCACCAACCCCAATTAACACTAGGCCAATCCATACTAGAAAGAGGGAAACAGACATAATCCCAAGTAAACTAAATAAAGCAGAAAAAGCCAAAAAAGGTAAGACAATCGCATATAGTCGTCCATACCAGTCAAATGCCTTATTAAAGCTAAAGCTTCCATCCTTATAGACCATGCGTTTTACAGCAAAGCCTCCTAAAATAATGGAGAAAAGAACGAGGGCTGCCGCTATCAGTGAGACCAAGAAAAGTCTAAAATCAAAAGTCGGACCACTGTAAAAGCCAAAACTCACCGAAGAAATAATATTATAAAAATTATAATTCACCACAATAGCTGCAAAGAAAACAGTCAATCCTAGAGAAAGATAGCCATTTAATTTGCTACTTTCAACTTCTGAAGTTGGCGACTTCCAAGCAGAAACAAGCCAAGCCCAGAAACCTTTCATTGTTTTAGAAAATTCACTTGGTTGCGCCGGCTGTTGCTGACTATAGTAGGCCTGTGGACCTTGCTGGAAATTCTGCACATTGAACTGGCCTTGCGGATTATTTTGATAAGCTTGCTGATTGAAGCCTTGCGGACCAGAAGATTGAGGCTGAGCAATAAACTGGTTAGGTTGCCCACCATTTGGCTGTTGATAAGGATATCCCTGTTGAGCAAATGATTGTGCTTAATTAGCAAATTGATTTATGTTTTGCTGTTGCTGGGGAAGCTCATGATATTACTGCCCAGTTGGCTGAGCGAACGGGGCTTGTACATTCTGTTCCTGAAAAACATTCTGCTGCTGTGCATAGTATTCTCCGTTCGAAGCCACTCCTTGTGCTTGTGTAGTTCCTGCCATGGTTGAAGCAGTCTCATTTCCAACTTGATGTGCACTTGCCACCTCAGGTTCCACAAACTCACCAGCTAGGAAAGCTTGAGCAATTTCTGCATCCGTCGCTGAACGGCCATTCACAGCTTCAAAATATTCGAGCCAATCTTACTTTAACATATAACAATCTCCCATCTATAAATGATTATCCTCATATTAGTATACAAAAAATCGAGTGAAAATTCAATCAAGTCAATAGGCACGCATAAACACCAAAAAATATAAAGTAAGCCAAATACTTTAATCAAAAAGCAAAAAGACCACATCCTATATGGATACTATCTAATTTACGAAAACTTATAAATTATAAAGACATTATAGAAAAGCAAAAAAACAGAACCCATAAAATATAAAAAACAACAGCATATAGCCGTTGTCTTTTATGAATTAGCATATCGGGAAGACAGGATTCGAACCTGCGACACCTTGGTCCCAAACCAAGTACTCTACCAAGCTGAGCTACTTCCCGATCATAAGTAAAAACGGAGTCATAGGACCTCGTTTCCCTTCATGCACCCTAGAGGAGTCGAACCTCTAACCGCCTGATTCGTAGTCAGGTACTCTATCCAGTTGAGCTAAGGGTGCCCTGTCGCATATCCACTATGCCGAGGACCGGAATCGAACCGGTACGATCGTTACCAATCGCAGGATTTTAAGTCCTGTGCGTCTGCCAGTTCCGCCACCCCGGCCTCTAAGCGAACGACGGGATTCGAACCCGCGACCCCCACCTTGGCAAGGTGGTGTTCTACCACTGAACTACGTTCGCATCTCTATCCAAAAAAAATGCCGGCTACATGACTTGAACACGCGACCCTCTGATTACAAATCAGATGCTCTACCAACTGAGCTAAGCCGGCCTATTTCTTATGCGGGTTAAGGGACTTGAACCCCCACGCCGTTAAGCGCCAGATCCTAAATCTGGTGCGTCTGCCAATTCCGCCAAACCCGCGCTTATGACCCGTACTGGGCTCGAACCAGTGACCCTTTGATTAAAAGTCAAATGCTCTACCAACTGAGCTAACGAGTCTT
>ERZ772977.1796-NODE-1796-length-10264-cov-15.785190_pt1 | contig 10264 bp, 3 predicted proteins | sample MGYA00511131_ERZ772977 | MGnify/ENA primary metagenome ERZ772977 (study PRJEB29015, sample SAMEA2737935) | human oral metagenome | biome: human oral; feature: human-associated habitat; material: dental | place: China | collected 2151 ...
GGAAGGGCAGAGGTAGATATTCATGCGTGGTGGGACTGGTAGATACGGCACTACCTCCCAAGAGGGGCGCTCGGAGGCACCCTGCTACTTGGGAGGTAGTGCGCTAGAGAAATGCTTGTGCAAAGGAGCGGCGACTAGATGCCTAGTTCCTGACGGATGACTGCGATCTTCTCGAGGCAGGCGGCCTCAGCGGCGGGTAGCTCTTCCTTAGAGGAGACCTTGCCACGTACGCCGATGTAGAACTTGATCTTGGGCTCCGTCCCCGATGGGCGGATAGAGACCTTCGTCCCGTCTGCCGTCTTGTACTGCAGTACGTTGCTCGTCGTGGGCATGTCGAGGGTGAAGACTTCGCCCTTGTCTAGCCACACGCCTTGGAGCTTAGCGTAGTCGAGGACTTCTACTACAGGGCTTCCGGCGAGCGTCTTCAGCGGATTCTCACGGAAGTTCTTCATCATCGCTTCGATCTCTTCGGCACCCGTCTTACCCTTGCGGACGACACTGACGCCTTGCTCCTTGTACAGGCCGTACTCGAGGAAGACCTGCTGGAGGAGCTGGTAGATCGAGAGGGAGCGATCCGCTGCCCATGCCGCTAGTTCGGCGAACATACAGCAAGCCGAGACGGAGCTCTTATCACGGATGAAGTCTTCACGTAGGAAGCCGTAGCTCTCTTCGCCCCCGCCGATGTAGTTGAGCTTGCCCTCGTTCTTGCGGATGACGTCGGCGATCCACTTGAATCCGGTGTAGCAGTCGAAGAGGGTCACGTGATTCTTCTCGGCGATGGCTCTGATCAGCTCCGTCGTCACGATCGTCTTGACCACGTAGTCCTGACTCTGCAGGAGCCCCGATTCCTTACGGCTCATGATGGCGTAGTAAGTCAGCAGGGCGCAGATCTCGTTCCCGTTGATCAGCACCATCTTGCCCTCTTCATTGCGGACGGCTACTCCGATGCGGTCGGCGTCGGGGTCAGAGGCCAGCACGAGGTCAGCCCCAGTAGCTTCTGCACGTGCTAGAGCGAGCTCCAGTGCGGCTGGCTCTTCGGGGTTGGGCGAATAAACGGTAGGGAAGTCACCACTGACGACGTCCTGCTCTGGGACGTTGATGATGTTCGTGAAGCCAATGGCCCGGAGTGCCTGAGGAATGATCCGAACGCCCGTCCCGTGGATAGGAGTGTAGACGATCTTGATGTCGTGGTGGCGAGCAATAGAGTCCTTCTGAGGCGCAGACAGGGTAGCTACTCGTTCGATGAAGAGCTTGTCGAAGTCTTCCCCCAGCGAGTGGATGAGCTCTGGGCGAGCGGTGAAGTTGATGTCCTCAGCCTTCGTGATCTTGTTTACCTCGATGATCGTATTGCGATCGTGAGGAGCAAGCATCTGAGCGCCGTCGGACCAGTAAGCCTTATAGCCGTTGTACTCCTTAGGATTGTGCGAGGCGGTGATCATGACACCACTCTGGCAACCAAGCTCGCGGATAGCGAAGGAGACTTCTGGCGTAGGACGGAGGCTTTCGAAGAGATAGACCTTGATCCCGTTAGCTGAGAAGACTTCGGCGGCGATACGAGCGAAGACATCGCTGTTATTACGGCAGTCATGTCCGATAGCTACGGAGATCTCGGGGAGAGAGGCAAATTCCTGCTTCAGGTAGTTAGCTAGACCTTGGGTAGCAGCTCCTACGGTGTAGCGATTCATGCGGTTAGAGCCTACGCCCATGATTCCGCGAAGACCTCCCGTGCCGAACTCAAGATCCTTGTAGAAGGATTCAACGAGCTCCGTAGAGTCTTCGGCGTCAAGTAGGCGTTGTACTTCGGCACGTGTCTGGCTATCATAGCCTGGGGTGAGCCAACCTTGAGCCTTAGCTCGGACTTGCGCTAAAAATGTGTCTTGTTCCATATGTCTTTGGATGTATGTGAAAGTCAAGATTCTACTGTGAACAAAGATAAGACTTTTAGGCAAAGAAAAAGGCTTCGCCTCCTTGGGCTTATCGAGCGACCAAGGAGGCGAAGCTAGAGGAAGAAGTAGGAAAGACCTACGGGATTAGTTCTCAGCGGTAGTCCAGCCCTTGCTCTGTAGAGCAGCCTTGAGCTTTGCTGTCGCACGAGAAGCTTCGAGGATGAGTACCCCGTTCGTGCTAGGCAGAGCATTGGCGATGCTTACGAGAGCATCCTCGTTAATGCCCGTAGCCTTGAGGGTAAGCTTCTTGAGAGAAGTGAACTTAGTGAGGTTGAGCGATTCGATATCCTTACCAGCAACGGAGAGGTTCGCAACCTTAGCTCCACTGAAGCGGGAAAGGATTGGGGCGAACGCCTCGGCCGGTATGCCAGCGAGATCTACGGTCTCAGCGCCTGAAATAATAAGGGTGCTCTTTTTTGCAGAGAGCTTGGGTGCATTGTGTACCTTGAAGATCAAGTGACCAGTCTCCTGAAGAGAAATGTCTTCGAGTTGAGGCTTATTCTCTAGGTCGATGTCAAAGCGTTCACCTCCATAGGGTCTCATGATAATAACTTGGCGAATATCCTGGCTCTTAGCGAGAGAAACCTTAGAGAACCGAGGAGACTGAGCCATGAGAACCTTCAGTTTAGGTAGGTTATCGAGGTCAATGGACTCATTCGTTAGGGGCGAACGAGTAGAGATGTACTCGATTACATTGTTCGCTGGCAAGAGTACCTTCTTATAGTCACTAGACCGTTCCTTCCCCGGGAAGTAGGGGTTGTTGCTCTTTCCTCCCCAGCTACCTAGCCCAAGCAGAACCAACTTCTCCAGCTTTGTTAGGTCAAGAGTGGAAAGTTCATGCCCACCGAGCCAGAGATAGGTCAGGTTCGGAGCATTATCGAGTGAGATGTTCTTTAGATTGGAGTTCCCATAGCCTTCCGTGAGTACAACCAGTCTCTTCAGGGCTGGAGAGCTCTTTTGTACCTTGACTTCTGTGATATCATCACTGGTCAAGTCAAAGATATTGAGGCTCCCTTCGATACCTACCTTCCCAGACTTCCCAGCTTTGTAGATCCCCTTCACCTCTGTAGCGTATGCTCCGACCAGAGTTAGATCACCCACACCTTCGACTTGGAGTTTAAATTCCTTCCCCTCGGGGAGAGAGAATGCAATGGGAGCAACAGCTGCACGCTGTCCATTTTCATCGGGTAAGATCTGACTGAACTTCCCCGTCTTAATTTCGGGCTTGGGCTCTTCGTCGTTTTTCTTGCAGCAGGACAAAGCAAGGCAAGGCAAAAGGACGAATGCCGCTAGTTTAAGTATCCTGTTCATAAGCTTGTAATTATGGATGGTTAAAGAATGTTACTGCACTACAAATATATGGAATAAGCTGTAATCATGAGCTTCACGTATCTTATGGGGAGGTCTATTTGAATCTTCTCTCGAGGAGGAGAGTGCAATAGCCTGCTCAACCCTCTAACTGAAATCCTCTACCAAGGGCAGGTGAATGAGTCTCTGCATTTAATTGTGGCTTGCTATAGTTTTAGTAAAAAGCGTTAGAGGCATACCCCCCTGGGGTACCTTGTCAATCTTAGTACTCTCGCTCCTTTTCTTTCAGTCTGGGTATCCCAGGGAGTGGGCCCATCAGACTGAGGCTCGGTTTCGTAGCCTTTCCGAATTTCAATTTACGCACCCCGGGAGGGGTGCGACCAGACGCTGTCTTTCGGCAGTGTCAAAAGAGGGGAGTTTCAATTCACGCACCCCGGGAGGGGTGCGACAGATGATGCCTGAGCGGTGTGCAACACGCCCAGCCAGTTTCAATTCACGTACCCCGGGAGGGGTGCGACGAGGACCTCGTACCACTCATCGTGCTCGATGAGGCGTTTCAATTCACGCACCCCGGGAGGGGTGCGACTAGGACAGCTCAACATCCTTGGCGCTGTGCATACGTTTCAATTCACGCACCCCGGGAGGGGTGCGACATGCCGACTGCAAAAACCCCGAGGTGCTGAAAAAGTTTCAATTCACGCACCCCGGGAGGGGTGCGACATTATACAGTCTTCCTCATGATACTCACAGGAGACGTTTCAATTCACGCACCCCGGGAGGGGTGCGACGTTGAGCTTGGCGACCTCTACCGCTTGCTTCAGCAGGTTTCAATTCACGCACCCCGGGAGGGGTGCGACACGCCTGGGCAAGATACTACGAGCTCGGCGGGAAGTTTCAATTCACGCACCCCGGGAGGGGTGCGACGTAGCCGTAGTGTTGGCTACCCTCATCGGCATCCCGTTTCAATTCACACACCCCGGGAGGGGTGCGGCGGCAACCCCTCTACCATCTGGGTCATCCAGCCATGTTTCAATTCACGCACCCCGGGAGGGGTGCGACGGATCGCTCCGCACGGCGGTCATTTGCACCCGTGTTTCAATTCACGCACCCCGGGAGGGGTGCGACAGACTAGAGGGAGCTGGCTGTCGGCCGTGATGGGTTTCAATTCACGCACCCCGGGAGGGGTGCGACGTGTTGGGGATGTACTCCTTCTCTATTGTGTATTTGTTTCAATTCACGCACCCCGGGAGGGGTGCGACTGCGAGAGCCTACACTTCGTTGCAAGGGTATATGTTTCAATTCACGCACCCCGGGAGGGGTGCGACGGTCGGTAGACTCGGTGCCATCGAAACGGACGGAGTTTCAATTCACGCACCCCGGGAGGGGTGCGACACTAGCATTTATTTCTTCATTCATTATCTTCTTAAGTTTCAATTCACGCACCCCGGGAGGGGTGCGACTCAGAGGGTCGGTGCCTTCGTAGTCGTCACGCTTGTAGTTTCAATTCACGCACCCCGGGAGGGGTGCGACTCAGAGGGTCGGTGCCTTCGTAGTCGTCACGCTTGTAGTTTCAATTCACGCACCCCGGGAGGGGTGCGACTGAGTTTAGCGACCTCTACTGCCTGCTTCAAAAGGTTTCAATTCACGCACCCCGGGAGGGGTGCGACAGTAGTGGGTCCGTATTCACCGCAACCGAAATATCGGTTTCAATTCACGCACCCCGGGAGGGGTGCGACGATACCTTCACGGAACATCAACTCAAGAAAAGTTGGTTTCAATTCACGCACCCCGGGAGGGGTGCGACCGTCCCGGATTCCGATTATTCCGGAGTCGGTATGTTTCAATTCACGCACCCCGGGAGGGGTGCGACTGCATAAGACGCATACACTTGAGGAGATCATGATGTTTCAATTCACGCACCCCGGGAGGGGTGCGACTAATCGTAGTAGATTTTCTGATAGGCTAAGAGACGGTTTCAATTCACGCACCCCGGGAGGGGTGAGACGTCAACAACCTTACTTGCAACATCAGCCATATATGGTTTCAATTCACGCACCCCGGGAGGGGTGCGACCCAGTGCCCTACTTTGGGTATTGTCTCGTTGGATGGTTTCAATTCACGCACCCCGGGAGGGGTGCGACCTCAAAACCATAGCCAAGCATATCTAGGAGACGAGTTTCAATTCACGCACCCCGGGAGGGGTGCGACTGGAAGGGGGCGAACTCATACTTGGCATAGCCTGGGTTTCAATTCACGCACCCCGGGAGGGGTGCGACGACTGCTACGATGACACCCACGCAGGTTCTGGGACGGTTTCAATTCACGCACCCCGGGAGGGGTGCGGCTAATGCTCAGAGTCTCAACAACATGCGAGAACAGTTTCAATTCACGCACCCCGGGAGGGGTGCGACTCAGCGACTCCTTTATGATTCTCACCCCTTCGGAGTTTCAATTCACGCACCCCGAGAGGGGTGCGACGAGGCAACCGCCTCTACTTCCGCAAGTCGGAGCTGGTTTCAATTCACGCACCCCGAGAGGGGTGCGACCACGCCTCAAGGCCGACGGTGCTATACGCGGCAAGTTTCAATTCACGCACCCCGAGAGGGGTGCGACGACAAGATGGCGTTCACACGCCGATAGGGCCCCATGTTTCAATTCACGCACCCCGAGAGGGGTGCGACCGACGTCCCCGAGGGCTTCAAAGCGTGGATTTCGGAGTTTCAATTCACGCACCCCGAGAGGGGTGCGACTGCATGCTTTTGATTAGACCTGTTCGATTAGTTCGTTTCAATTCACGCACCCCGAGAGGGGTGCGACAGCTCATCGAAAAGTTCACGGGACGACGATTCTCGTTTCAATTCACGCACCCCGAGAGGGGTGCGACGGTCATCACTAGATACGTTAGAAATCCAAGTACGAGTTTCAATTCACGCACCCCGAGAGGGGTGCGACTCGTATAGCAACGGCAGTGCGGATGCCAGCCCGTGTTTCAATTCACGCACCCCGAGAGGGGTGCGACTCGTATAGCAACGGCAGTGCGGATGCCAGCCCGTGTTTCAATTCACGCACCCCGAGAGGGGTGCGACACAATAAGATACAGCATAACACTACCTACGAGGAGTTTCAATTCACGCACCCCGAGAGGGGTGCGACGCCCAAGCGAGCGTTATACACTCGCTGGGGAGAGTTTCAATTCACGCACCCCGAGAGGGGTGCGACCCACTTCAAGGAGTGAGTTCATCCCACTCTACTCCGTTTCAATTCACGCACCCCGAGAGGGGTGCGACCGCTTGTAGATGGCGCGGGTCTTACATGGTATCTGTTTCAATTCACGCACCCCGAGAGGGGTGCGACCAGGTGAACACCCCCAAGATGATATTACGCCAAAGTTTCAATTCACGCACCCCGGGAGGGGTGCGACCGAGCATAGCATCATTTGGGTATCTCGCTTCGTCGAGTTTCAATTCACGCACCCCGGGAGGGGTGCGACAGGCGAGGAGGTCGTTTAGCCCCGCCTCGAGCGCGTTTCAATTCACGCACCCCGGGAGGGGTGCGACCCACCTACGCCAGTATGAACGACGGGAGAGCATCGTTTCAATTCACGCACCCCGGGAGGGGTGCGACACACCACTCGCTTACCACGCCTCGAAGCTCATCGAGTTTCAATTCACGCACCCCGGGAGGGGTGCGACGCCTTCGGAGAGGTCACATCGGAGAGCTACATCGTTTCAATTCACGCACCCCGGGAGGGGTGCGACCTCTGGGTAGCGGTCCTCACACAGCGTACCGTCGTTTCAATTCACGCACCCCGGGAGGGGTGCGACTTTGTCGGTCTTCTTGCGCTCATCGGGTCGGATGTGTTTCAATTCACGCACCCCGGGAGGGGTGCGACTTTGAGCGCAAGAGCTTTGCCTTCCACTACAACAAGTTTCAATTCACGCACCCCGGGAGGGGTGCGACAGCGACAGACGCATAGGTAGCAGAGACCTCAGCTTTGTTTCAATTCACGCACCCCGGGAGGGGTGCGACGACAACGTGAAGAGGTTTTGCGCCGAGAGGTCGAGTTTCAATTCACGCACCCCGGGAGGGGTGCGACATGGACGGGTGAATATGATCACGAAGATGCCTATTGTTTCAATTCACGCACCCCGGGAGGGGTGCGACCAACTGCAGCTGCAAGCAACCCGATGAGGAGGATGTTTCAATTCACGCACCCCGGGAGGGGTGCGACCTTGTCGTAGGAGAGCTCTACTTGATCCGCATTGGTTTCAATTCACGCACCCCGGGAGGGGTGCGACTCCCCCGACCAAAAGGGGGAGTTACTTGTAGTTGTTTCAATTCACGCACCCCGGGAGGGGTGCGACGATGCCGACTGCAAAAACCCCGAGGTGCTGAAGAAGTTTCAATTCACGCACCCCGGGAGGGGTGCGACCGTAGTAACTCCGAGGCCAACCCAGCCTCGTGGAAGTTTCAATTCACGCACCCCGGGAGGGGTGCGACCCATATGCTGTAGTGCTTTCCCGCCTCTGGGATGTTTCAATTCACGCACCCCGGGAGGGGTGCGACGGTATTATTGTGTACGCTTCGTTCTCCCCCCCTTGTTTCAATTCACGCACCCCGGGAGGGGTGCGACTGAGCTTTGCCACCTCGACCACCTGGCGCAGGAGGTTTCAATTCACGCACCCCGGGAGGGGTGCGACAGCATAGCCTGACGACCATCGGGCAAAATAGACGTTTCAATTCACGCACCCCGGGAGGGGTGCGACTCATAATAGTCTGATTCTGAGGGTTTTACAAAACGTTTCAATTCACGCACCCCGGGAGGGGTGCGACGAAATTTTGCCAGCGCCGACACTCGGAGCTCTAGAGTTTCAATTCACGCACCCCGGGAGGGGTGCGACTGACTTCGTCACCTTCGAGGGCACCATAGTGACCATAAGTTTCAATTCACGCACCCCGGGAGGGGTGCGACGCAAGATATTCAGGGAGACATCGCCCAGCAGGGTAGTTTCAATTCACGCACCCCGGGAGGGGTGCGACTTTTCGAGCGCCTCCATACGGCGTCGGATCGTGTGTTTCAATTCACGCACCCCGGGAGGGGTGCGACGGGCATGGAGTGGATGCCACAAACGGGCAAGGCCGAGTTTCAATTCACGCACCCCGGGAGGGGTGCGACATGATTTTCGAGATACCTTGTATTGCTCTATCGGGGTTTCAATTCACGCACCCCGGGAGGGGTGCGACTCTATGGCAAACATCGCTCTAACAGAACGAGTTGGTTTCAATTCACGCACCCCGGGAGGGGTGCGACACGGCGTAGATTATCGTACTTCTTCGCTACAGAAGTTTCAATTCACGCACCCCGGGAGGGGTGCGACCTGAGGCTAATACTAGTCGCACTCATGCACAGACAGTTTCAATTCACGCACCCCGGGAGGGGTGCGACGTAGCCAAGCATTACAGAGCGATTCCAATCGGACGTTTCAATTCACGCACCCCGGGAGGGGTGCGACTGGTAGTCTCATTATTACCCAAATGGGGGACAGGTGCGTTTCAATTCACGCACCCCGGGAGGGGTGCGACGACGTTCCCCCTGTTGATGATGTCGACTTTCCTGTTTCAATTCACGCACCCCGGGAGGGGTGCGACTTAGTCCTCGTGCTTATATCCCTAGAGGCGAGAAGTTTCAATTCACGCACCCCGGGAGGGGTGCGACTCATAAAAACGAGCGAGGCGACGAGAGTGAGACCGAGTTTCAATTCACGCACCCCGGGAGGGGTGCGACTTGTCCCAGATTCCGACTACTCTGGTGTTGGTATGTTTCAATTCACGCACCCCGGGAGGGGTGCGACCCGGTAAGGATGCTCTTAATGGTGAGTTTTCTAAGTTTCAATTCACGCACCCCGGGAGGGGTGCGACCTAAACCCTATGCAAGTACCCTACATCCGTATCACGTTTCAATTCACGCACCCCGGGAGGGGTGCGACCTAGGAGAGCCGAGGGGCGGATACCTGAGGAGTCAAAGTTTCAATTCACGCACCCCGGGAGGGGTGCGACGAGGATCACAAAGCCCATGATCATAGCAAGATTCATGTTTCAATTCACGCACCCCGGGAGGGGTGCGACTGGTTTTACCACTATTTGCGCCACCATATACAAGGGTTTCAATTCACGCACCCCGGGAGGGGTGCGACACTATCTTTGATCCAAAGCTCGCCAGCTTTGCCGAGTTTCAATTCACGCACCCCGGGAGGGGTGCGACCTTGCAATTCTTGCCAGATAGAGCCGTCTGTTTGGTTTCAATTCACGCACCCCGGGAGGGGTGCGACGAGTCCTCATTATTAGCCGAGAGGGGACAGGTGCGTTTCAATTCACGCACCCCGGGAGGGGTGCGACTATTGGCAATTTCAGCACGAGTTTTCTCGTCGATGTTTCAATTCACGCACCCCGGGAGGGGTGCGACAAGAGCTGGGTACTCGCCAGCAGATTACATGAGCAGTTTCAATTCACGCACCCCGGGAGGGGTGCGACCTCAGATAGCCGCTCACTATGGTGTAGATGTTCCTGTTTCAATTCACGCACCCCGGGAGGGGTGCGACTAGATTTACCTGTGATAGCATAATAATCTAATTCTGTTTCAATTCACGCACCCCGGGAGGGGTGCGACACAGCTGCGTGGAGTACTGCCTTTAGTGCGTTTTCAGTTTCAATTCACGCACCCCGGGAGGGGTGCGACTGAGTCGTCGATTGTCGACACCCCTCGGGGTGCCGTGTTTCAATTCACGCACCCCGGGAGGGGTGCGACTACGTGTCGGTGGGTCTCATCGTCGGTCTGACAAGTTTCAATTCACGCACCCCGGGAGGGGTGCGACAAAGCTCTTAACTTAAGATAAGACGAGTATGAATGTTTCAATTCACGCACCCCGGGAGGGGTGCGACACAACGACTACAAGCGCCTGAAAGAGGCGCACCCCAAGTTTCAATTCACGCACCCCGGGAGGGGTGCGACA
>ERZ772977.1805-NODE-1805-length-10226-cov-4.903254_pt1 | contig 10226 bp, 9 predicted proteins | sample MGYA00511131_ERZ772977 | MGnify/ENA primary metagenome ERZ772977 (study PRJEB29015, sample SAMEA2737935) | human oral metagenome | biome: human oral; feature: human-associated habitat; material: dental | place: China | collected 2151 ...
CGTCGCCTACGCGACCACGCTGACGGGTTCCATCGGTGTCCTGGCGGGCAAGTTCGTAACCCGTGGGCTCTACGAGAAACTGGGGCTGAAACGGGAGCCGATCCGGATCGGGGCGGCGTCGGGGATGCTGAGCTCGGCCACGGAGTTCTCCTCTGAGGACTGGGATCGTCTCAACGCGGAACTCGACCGCATTTACCAGCAGTTCACGAGCTTGGCCGCGCAGGACCGTTCCATGGACTACGAGCACCTGGAAGCGCTGGCCAAGGGCAGGGTGTGGAGCGGTGCTGATGCCTGCGAACGGGGCTTGGTTGATCGCGTCGGGGACTGGCGCCTGGCCTGGCGGCGTGCCTGCGCGCTGGCGGACATCGACCCGGAAGAGGCCACCCCGGTTAGGATCGGGGCCGGATCCGTGCTGGAGAGGATCATCCCCGCACGCTCCAGCGAACACCGCGCCGAATCCGCCCGGATCGCCGTCCCGACGGCCGACGACCTGCTGATGCGGGCCGCCGACCTGGCCGGGCTCCCCATCTACGGCGTGCTGAGCCTGCCCTTCCGCATCAAGGTATGGTGACCCGGTGCCCGCACTGTCCCTGGCGGAACTGACAGGTGCCCCTCCGGGCCTGGTGACCGACACTGTGATCGAGGGAAACCTGCCCGGGGCCGGGTTGCGGGGTTTCGAGTTCGAGAACTGCGTTTTCAAGGGCGTGAACCTGGAAAGGGCGGTGCTGGTCGGCGCTTCCTTCACCGAGTGCCGCTTCGAGGACTGCAACTTCTCCGGTGCAGACCTGACGGATGCCAACCTGGGGGAGTGCAGGTTCACCGGCGCGAAGCTCTCCGGGATCAACTGGGCACTGGCACATGTCAATAGGTTCGCTGCGTGTCCGTTGGAGTTCGTGCGCTGCAACATGGACTTCTGCTGGTTCGTGGGTGTGGATCTGGCGCGGTGCCGTTTCACCGACTGCTCGATCCGCGAGGCCGATTTCTCCGAGTCCCGGCTCACGAACGCCGGGATGGGCAACTGCGATCTACAGGGGACCAGATTCAACCAGACCGATCTCGAAGGAGCCAGCCTTGTCGGCTCCTTCGGCTACGTGTTCGATCCCAGGGAGAACCGGACGAAGGGACTGAAGCTGAGCCCGGCAGAGTCTTGGCCCCTCCTGAGGGCCTTGGGGATCGAGTTCGAACACTGACCTCTCAGTTGTCGTCGCCCTCGGGAACCGACGGGTTCAGGAAGGACCGGTCCAGTTTCCTTGGGATCAGGGATGCGGTGAAGCTGCCCAGCAGCAGAAGCGCACCCCCGACAGCGAAACCCACTTGGTAGTTGGTGACATCCACCAGGCGGCCGACGGCGACGGGCCCGATGATCGCCCCCAGGTCGATGATCATGGAGTAGGCGGCAACCGGGGGGCCACCACGCCCACCTGAGGCGTCGCCCACAGCGGCGGCGGGGGCGGTGCCCTGCATGGCCGCGCCAATTCCGTAGAGACACAGCAGCGGGATGAGCACCCAGATCCCGGGTGCGAAGGGCATGGCGATGGCCGACAGGCCGCACACCAATCCGCTCGTCACCATCACGGGTTTGCGACCGATCCGGTCGGTGGCCAGCCCGGCCGGGGTCAGCGCCACTGCCTGAAACATCGCTGCGATCGCGAAGGCCATCCCGGTCCAGCCGGTTTCCAGGGCGTACACCTCGGTGATGATCACCGGAATCAGGGCGGAGCGCACCCCGATCGACTGCCAGCCTTGGGCGAATCCAAGAAGACAGGCGGCCCGGTAGCGGATGTCCCTCGAGACTTTCCAGAACGTCAACGGCTCCTTCGCTGCGGTCGGCAAGGGGTCGCACCTGGCCGGGAGTAACAGCAGGGCGAACAACCCGGCAACCAACAGCATCCCTGAATAGAAATAGAAGGGCGCGTGCAGGGAGATCGAACCCAGCAGACCCCCGATGGCGGGTCCGGCCATGTTGCCGAGTAGGAAACCTCCCTGGTTCAGGCCTGAGGCGCGCCCCCTCAGATGTTGTGGGGTGGTGGAGATCAGCAGATTCATGGCCGCGATGGTGAACATCGCGGAACCGATCCCGCCGAGGGCCCGCACCGTTATCATCCACCACAGGTTGGGGGACAACGCCACCCCGAAGGTGGTGGTGGCCACAATGACCATTCCCAGGGTGATCGCGTTGCGTTCTCCCACGGCCTGCCCGATTCGGGTGACGAACGGGCTGCTGACGAGCCGCATCAAGGCGAACATGGAGACCACCAGCCCGAGCTGGAAGTTGTCGGCACCGAAGGTACGTGCGAAGGGGCTCAGCACTGGGATCACGACCCCGAAACCGACGGCGATCAGAAAGGTCGTGGTCGCCAGCACCCATGCGGTGCGGGGCAATCCGGTTGCTCTCAGCCGTGCTCCGATTCCCACGTCGTCTCCCTCCTCCGGTCCCCGGCCAACGTGCCAGCCTACTCGCGTACCATGGGGCGGGCTCGTTTCCCGCAATTGGTGACAAGAGAAGGACCGGAGTTGACCAGCAAGAAACCCCCATCGCGACGCAGAAAGTGGTTGATAGGAGGCGGCGTCGGACTCGTCGTGCTGTTGGGTGGTGCCTACGCGGCAGCCTATTTGATGGCTGGCGACAAGGTGCCCGCCAACACCACGGTTGAAGGAGTAGCGATCGGGGGGTTGCATCCCGCCGATGCCGAGCAGCGCCTGCGCACCGAGTTGGGGGCTCGGTACGAGGCGGCGATGACCATGACCGACGGCAAGGGGCACTCCGTTGAACTGGCGCCTCTGGAGAGCGGCTTGAGTCTTGACTACGCAGGTGCCGTGAAAGCGGCCGGGGGCGCGAGTCTGAACCCGGTTGACGTGTTCAAGACCCTGCTCGGCGGCGTCCCGACGGAGCTGCCGAAGAACGTCGACTCCGAGAAACTCAAGGAGACGCTGACCACCCAGGCACCGGTCTTCACGGTGGAGGGTATCGACGCCACCCTCGCCTTCGTGGACGGCGCGGTCAGCCGCACCGAGTCCACCGACTCGGCGGTCCTGGACGTGGATGCCACCAGTGCGTCGGTCGCCGAGGCCATGAAATCGGGTACCCGCGAGGTTGCGGTCGTCACGAAGACGCAGGCGCCCGCCGTCACGTCGGCAATGGTGGACGAAGCGGTCGCGAGCTTCGCGACCCCGGCGCTTTCCGGTCCCGTCACGGTGCAGGCTCGCGACAAGAGCTTCCAGGTGAGTCCGGAGCAGATCGCCGCGGTCACCACCTTCGCGGTCGAGGGCGGCAAGCTGGTTCCGCACCTCAGTCCGGAGCAGCTGTTGAAGGTGACCGCCGAAGCCCGTGCCGGCCTTGGCCTGGTGGAGGGCAAGAACGCCAGCTACACCCTCAAGGGTGACGCCATCGAGGTTGTCCCCGCTGAGGGCGGCCAGCAGGTTGACATGAAGGGCCTGGCGGAGGGCGTCACCAAGGCCGCAGCCCAGAGCGGTGAGGCCCGGGTCACCACAGTTGAGGTGCTTGAAGGGTCTGCGGAGTTCTCCACAGAACGGGCGGAAGCCCTCAAACCCACTCAGGTGATCGGGGAATTCACCACTGAGTATCCGCATGCCGACTACCGGAACAAGAACTTGGGGCGGGCAGCCGAGCTCATCAACGGCAAGGTCCTCCTGCCTGGCGAGACGTTCAGCCTCAACGACACCCTGGGCCCCCGCACCCCGGCCAATGGTTTCACCGACGGCTACGTCATCAACGGCGGCCTGCTGGTCAAGGAATCCGGTGGCGGCATCTCCCAGGCGGCAACCACCATGTACAACGCCGGTTTCTTCGCCGGCTACGAGGACGTCGAACACCGGCCCCACACGCTGTACTTCGACCGCTATCCGGCGGGGCGTGAGGCCACCATCTATTACGGCAGCTTCGACATGAAGTTCAAGAACAACACCGACTACCCGGCCTACATCCAAGGCCTGAACACCCCCTCCACGTCGGGCAGCAAGGGAAGCCTCACCTTTCGGATCTGGTCCCGTCCAACTTGGGACAAGGTGGACTCGACGGAGCCGGTGAAGTCCAACTACTACTCGGGCGGAGAACGCGTCGTGAGCACCCCGGGCTGTGAGCCCCAGGCCCCTATTCAGGGCTTCACGGCTACCTGGAAACGGCTGTTCTACAAGAACGGGGAGGTGGCCAAAACCGAGGACTACTCGTGGAAGTACGCCGCGGGGGACAAGGTCACCTGCTCCTCCTGAGGTTCTTCGGGCGGAGATCAAATCCGGTGCCGCGCGCTAAGCTTCTCGCGGAAGAATCAGAAGGAGTGAAGTGACCTACATCATTGCCCTGCCGTGCGTCGACGTGAAGGACAGGGCCTGTGTGGAGGAATGTCCCGTTGATTGCATCTACGAGGGCAACCGGACGCTCTACATCCATCCCGAGGAATGTGTGGACTGCGGAGCCTGTGAACCCGTGTGCCCGGTGGAGGCCATCTACTACGAGGACGACCTGCCCGAGGACATGGAGGAGTACCTCGACATCAACGCCCAGTTCTTCGAAACCCTCGGCTCACCCGGCGGGGCCGCCCGCCTCGGTCCCGTCGACCACGACCACCCGACGATCGAGCAGCTCCCCCCGCGGGGCGAATGATGTCTCTGGCGAAGCGACTTCCCGATTTTCCCTGGGATTCCTTGGTGGAGGCTAGGCGCGTGGCCGGTGAGCATCCAGGGGGAATCGTGGACCTGTCCGTCGGAACCCCGGTGGATCCCACACCGAGAATCGCCACGGATGCGTTGGTCGCCGCGTCGGATGCCCACGGATACCCCACGGTGTGGGGCACTCCGGAACTGCGTGACGGCATCGTCGACTACCTGGAACGCCGATGGAGCGCGTGCGGTCTGCGGCACGACTCCGTGTTGCCCGTGATCGGTACGAAGGAACTGGTCGGTTGGTTACCCACCTTTCTCGGTTTGGGGAACGGTGATGTCGTGGTTCATCCCGAGATCGCCTACCCCACCTACGAGGTCGGGGCCCGGGCGGCCGGCGCCAAGTCCGTTGCCTGTGACGATCCCGAGGCCCTGCCCGCCGGGACCAGGCTGATATGGATCAATTCGCCAGCGAACCCTTCGGGTCGCATCCTTTCCTTGGAGCGACTGCGCGCATGGGTGGCGGTGGCTCGCCGCGAGGGGGCCGTGCTGGCCAGCGACGAGTGCTACGGCGAATTCGCCTGGGAGAGGGAGGCCACGAGCGTCCTGGATCCGAGTGTCAACGGCGGTGACCTCTCCGGGTTGCTGGCGGTGCACTCCATCTCGAAACGTTCGAACGCCGCCGGATACCGCGCTGGGTTCGTGGCGGGCGACCCTGTGGTGGTGCAGGACCTGGTGCAGGCCCGCAAACATCTCGGCATGATGGTTCCCGGCCCGGTCCAGGCTGCACTGGCGGCCGTGCTGGCGGATCAGGAGCACGTGGAACAGCAGCGGCAGTGTTACCTTGCCAGGAGGGCCGTGCTTCGACCCGCCTTGGAGGCTGCGGGTTTCCGGGTGGACGACTCCGAGGGATCGCTGTACCTGTGGGTCACCCGCGACGAACCGTGCCGGGACACCATCGCGTGGCTCGCGCGACGTGGGATTCTCGCCGCCCCGGGGGATTTCTACGGAACTGCTGGCAGCTTCCACGTCCGCATTGCCCTCACCGCCACGGATGAGCGGATCGCTTCCGCCGCCGCCCGGCTGATGGAGCAAAAGCAGGATCACTGACACCGGTCGGGTCGGGATCCGGCCGGAACCCGGGCACCGGTTGGCTCAGGTGGTTCCGGTGCCGGGTCATTTCGCCTCGGGATTTGATACCACGGCCAGGAACAGTGGCCAGCCCTTGCGGACGTCCAACACCCGCATCACATAGGGCCGGTCCACCACGAGCTTGGTTGGCGGCGGCGCTTCCATGGGAGCGCTCCCATCGGTCCCAAACTCCGTCAGGGCTGCGCCGACGGTACCCTTCGCATTCACCTGGAGACGCACCTGCTGAACCACCTGGTCGGCTGTCGCTCCGTCAAAGATGCCATCGAGGTGATTGAAGTTCACCCCCAACTGGTCAAATTCTTCCTTGAGGTTGCGTTTCACAGTCAGGTCGGCCGGGGGCATGGTGACATCGACTTCGCCTTTGGCGGCCAGACCCAGCTTCTCGTGCACCTCCTGCAACACGTGGGAGTCCCAGCTCAACGGGTGGATCCCCCGTTCTGGGAGGATGACATCCATGGCGAGATTGTCGTCGTAGGGCAGCCGAACGGCCTGCCAACCCTGCCCGGAGGCCGCCCGGACGGAGAAGCTGTCCGACAGGGCCTTGATCTCCACGGTCTTCCCGTCCCCGGTGGTGAAGGCGAGGGGGGTGTCGTCGGACGTGAACTGCGTTTCCCAGCGAGAAGCGAACAGCAAGGCATCCTGCACCACCAGTGCTGTTCCTTGGTCGATCTGGATTCCTGATTTCTCGATCAGCCCCGCAGTATTCTTCTTCGCCCAAGCATCCAGGTTGGTCTGGGCATCGGAGTTCTTCACCTTCTCCACCGAGGCGTCGAAATGTTTCCGGATGGCATCCAGGAAAGGAGATGTGGGCTGGATGTCACTGCAGATCAGGAGACGCGACGCCAAGTTGATGATCGGTTTCTCGGGTGGGTTATTCGCGTCGATGCTTTCCGGAAGGGAAGCGTAGTCCGTCAGGCCAGCCCGCAGGGCACTGATGCCGGCCGCCCGGTCCTCGGAGTTCATCCCGAACAGCTCGTCCAGGCTCGTCGCGGAATCCCCCGTGGCGCCGAGACCGACCAAGGCCAGAGCGGCACACAACGAGGCCGGGGAAAGCAGTTGGTTTCCCGTGTGGTCGCCCTGTGTGAGTAGCCGCCAACCGATCTGCTGCGAGGCGGCGGCGACGACTCTGGCCAGGGGATGGTCCGGATTCTGTGCCACGTATGCGGAGTTTCCCTTCAGCGTTTCCACCTTGGGTTCGGCCGAGCAACCGCTCACCGCAGCGGCCGCCAGACCTGCGAGAATCAGGGTTCGTCGATTCAGCGACATTGTTTTCTCCCGGGCCTTGAGGATGTGGGACATCAAGTCCATTCTCGGCCCGGCGGGGGTCACGACCTGAGGTTCATGGTCACCGTCACCGAATCGCCGGAAACCGGCTGGACGCCCTTCCAGGCTTGTTCCCCCTGCTTCCACTCGTTTCCGCCGACGACGACCTTCTCAACGCCGAGCTCAGATGTGTTCGCCAGGGCCAGCTGGGTGACCGACCATGCGGCGCCGGCGTTGTTCGCGGTCATGACCAGTTCGGAACCGTTGTCCTGGAGGCTGACACCGGGAACGGTGGATGCCACCTTGTCCAGGGCGCCGTGATCGGTGCCTGTGGCATCCCGGTTGATGCAGGTGAAGGTGCCTTCCCGGGAACCCCGGAAGGCTCCAGCGAGGGCGCGTGCGTTGGTTTCGTGTTTCCTGTATGCCTCGGGATGCCCGGAACGCTGCACCTTCTGGGCGATGTCGTTGACGTCGGTGCTCTCCCAGTCGTCGAATTTGACCAGTTCCTCGTAGAACCGCCCGGAGCTGTACCAGGGATCCAGGATCTGCTCCTTGGTGCCCCAGTCGTAGGAGGGACGCTGCTGGAAAAGGCCGAGGGAATCGCGGTCTCCGTAATTGAGGTTCCGCAGCCCTGACTCCTGCCAAGCCGTCGCGAGCGCGATCACCGCTGCCTGTTCCGACAGGCCACGGTTGTAGGACTCGGCGACGATGATGGACGCGTTCCTCGCTTGCTCGTTGGTGAGTCGGAGCGGCTCCTCCGCTCCCTCGACCTGCAGGTAGCAGGCGTTCGGGATCATGCGGGTGACGAGCCACTCGTAGCCCTTCCAGGCCCCGAAACCGAGGGCGCCCACCACTACGAGTGTCACTACCAGGATGATTGCTGTCCTCTTACGCATGTCAGTTGGCGTGCAGTTCGTCGTTCAGTTCAACAGTGCTGCCCCGGCGTGGCCTTGCCACCACTCTTCCCGACTGCGAATCGCGCAGGAACAGCAGACCAGAAATCCCGGAGAGCTCCCGCGCCTTGACCACGCGGCCGTCGGGAAGTTCCACCTTCGTGCCCGCTGTCACATAAAGCCCCGCCTCCACGACGCAGTCGTCGCCCAACGAGATCCCGATGCCGGATTCCGCACCCAGCAGGCAGCGTTCACCGATGCGGATCACCTCCCTACCGCCACCGGAGAGAGTGCCCATGATGGAGGCGCCGCCGCCGATGTCGGAACCGTCGCCGACGACCACCCCGGCGGAGACTCGTCCCTCGACCATGGAGGCCCCCAGGGTGCCGGCGTTGAAGTTGACGAAACCCTCGTGCATCACGGTGGTGCCGGACGCCAGGTGCGCTCCCAGCCGCACCCGATCCGCATCCCCTATCCGTATCCCGGGGGGGATGACGTAGTCGGTCATGCGTGGGAACTTGTCCACCCCAAAGACCTGCAACGTCTCACCCCGCCCGCGGAGGGTGGTGCGGATGTTGGCGACGTCCTCCACCCGAACCGGGCCTCGACTGGTCCAGGCGTTGTTCGGCAGCTTGCCGAAGATGCCGTCGAGATTGATCGCGTGGGGCTGGACCATGCGATGGCTGAGAAGATGCAGACGCAGGTAGGCGTCCTCGGTGTTCTCGGGGGCTGTGTCGAGATTGATGACCACGCACACCACCTTGACGCTCACCTGGCGCAGATCATCGGTGAGCTGTGCCGCCACCAACGGGGCGGGAGCCTCCTTGGCGATCTCGTCACCGATTCGTGGCTCTGGGTAGAACACGTCAAGAACGGAACCGGAGTTGTGAACGGTGGCAAGGCCCCAGCCCCAGCCTTGGCGAAGCACGTCAGTCATGCGGGCCAGTTTAGTGAACGTACCTGACAACGACATCTGGCCGGGCCTTCACCCGTGGGAGACCCGGCCGGCTGGTCCGGTCCTCTCTGGCGTGACGGCGAGAACCCCGACTACGAGCGCTGACGAGTTCGTGGCAGTAGGCTCGAGGCCATGAAGCTCGATCCCAGTACCGATCTCGTGACACTGCTGCGCGCCGTCGTCGACGTCGAGAGCGTTTCCGGGAACGAGAAACGACTCGCGGATCTGGTGGAGGAGATGCTTCGTGCCCAGCCCCATCTCGAGGTTGCGCGCGACGGCGATTGTGTGGTTGCCAGGACCCGGCTCGGCCGCGGGCAACGGGTGCTGATAGCCGGTCATCTGGACACCGTTCCGGTGACCGGCAACCTGCCGAGCACGGTGGAGGAGACCCCTGACGGCGTCGTGATCCACGGCAGGGGAACCGTGGACATGAAGGGTGGGGTGGCGGTCGCGCTGAAGCTTGCGTGTGAACTCGACCAGCCCCGCTTCGACGTCACCTGGGTGTTCTACGACCACGAGGAGGTGGATGCCTCCCTCAACGGCCTCGGGCGGCTGGCGGGCAACCGTCCCGACCTGCTCGAGGCGGATTTTGCCGTCCTCATGGAACCGACCGGTGCCCGGGTCGAGGGGGGGTGCCAAGGAACCATCCGTATCAGGATCACCGCCGAGGGCAGGGCCGCCCACAGCGCCCGGTCCTGGATGGGGAAGAACGCCATCCACGGCCTGGCAGGGGTGCTCGCCCGGCTCGCGTCCCACGAGCCGAAGCGGATCGAGGTGGAGGGCTTGGAGTACCGAGAGGGTCTCAACGCCGTTCGCATCAGCGGGGGAGTGGCGGGCAACGTCATCCCGTCTCAGGCGTGGGTGGAGATCAACTATCGGTTCGCGCCCGACAAGAGCGCCGACGAGGCCCTTGGATATTTGAAGGAGGTCTTCGAGGGATATTCGTTCGAGGTGACTGACATCGCCCCGGCGGCCCGGCCCGGGCTGGACAGGCCGCTCGCGCAGGATTTCGTCGACGCGGTCGGCGGGGAGGCGTTTCCCAAGTATGGCTGGACCGACGTGTCCCGTTTCTCCGCACTCGGGATTCCTGCGGTCAACTACGGTCCCGGGGATTCGTCGCTGGCCCACCGCGACGACGAACGTTGTCCCGCCGAACACCTGAGAACCTGCATCGACGGCCTTCGCCGCTGGCTTGCCTGAAAGGGGAGATCGATGACCGAACGCCGACAGGGAGCCGTTATGCTTCGTGGCCAGGCCCATGAGGAGGTGCCGACCGCCGACGAGGCCCTGCTCGGCTCTGACGGGGATGAATGGGCCAGCAAGGATCCGTGGCGGGTGCTGCGCAT
>ERZ772977.1811-NODE-1811-length-10207-cov-11.658294_pt1 | contig 10207 bp, 5 predicted proteins | sample MGYA00511131_ERZ772977 | MGnify/ENA primary metagenome ERZ772977 (study PRJEB29015, sample SAMEA2737935) | human oral metagenome | biome: human oral; feature: human-associated habitat; material: dental | place: China | collected 2151 ...
TTTGACCGTTAATTTCAGTCTCAGTTTCTGTAGTTAACTTCATGTTGATTCTAGTAGCTCCACTTGTTTCTACAAAATCATGTTTTACACCTAGTTTATCTAGTTCTGATTTTATAAAATACCCTGTAAATCCAGCAACGAATCCCCAAGCTTTACTATCAACACCAACATTATTCAGTAATATTGAGATGTTAATTCCTTTTCCACCTACTACGTACTTCGCTTCTTGTGTTCTATTTAATTTTCCAAGTGCGAAATTGTTCGCCGTCGTCAGCATATCAACAGCTGGGTTTAAAGTAATTGTATAATACACTATTAGTCCTCCTTTAGATTTTTTACTTCTATTATGTTTTTATACCTCTTATACTCTTTTGGAACTTCATACGATACGATAGTTACATCATCTAACTCAGCAAATTTTTGGAATTTTCTATGTCCGAATTTCGACTTATCAGCAAGGATGTATTTTCTCTTACTATTTTTTATCGCCGTAGCTTTTATAAAAGCTTCATTTTCTTCAGCAGTCGTAACACCAAAAGTTTCATCTATTCCATTACAACCGACAAAACATATATCAAAGCTATATTTTTTCAGTTGCTCGATAGCGACCGAACCTATGACAGCTTGAGTAGAATGTTTTATCGTTCCACCTAGTATAATAGTATGGATTTTGTTATTAATAAGTTTCGGCAGATGATACGTTGAATTTGTAACGACCGTTATCCTCCTATCACGAAGATAATCAATCATTTCATATGTTGACGTCCCCGCATCGAGATAAATCGTCTGACCAGATTCTAAGATATTTTCACAAATATACTTTGCTACTTCTCTTTTTTCTTGTAGAAATTCTGCGCGCTTTACTTGAACACTTTCTTCACTACCACGAGCTGCAGAACGTTTCATCGCACCACCATGAGTTCTATATAATAAATTCTGTTCTTCTAAATTTGTAAGATCTCGTCTAATAGTTGCTTCCGATACACTACAGTGTTCCATAAGTTCTCTTATATTCGAAGATCCTTTTTTATCCAACAAATCTAAAATTTTATTCCATCTTTCATTTACCAATTTCTTCTCTCCTAACTCACAAGATTATTATATACAATATAATATAGCTATTCAATCAATTTCAAGCAAAAACACTCATAAATAATCAAAATAATCGATTAAAATGAGTGCTTGTATTTTTTTATTTGATTGTTTTTCTAAATGATGAGCGTTTTGTTTTTCAAAGTTGTTTCCAAAATTTTTTCATAATCACTGCTAATAAAAGATTTTCATCATCTCAATTCTTTATTTCAAAAAAATCAATAATGAACGTTTTAATAATATTATTCTACTTGATCGATAAATAGTTCTCAAAATTCTATTCATTTGAACTTTTACTACTCGTGAGTATTATACTCTAAAGTAGTAAAACTATAAAATGAAGACTTTTCTTCAGTTACAATTCAGGACATAGCTATATAATTAAAATCACCCCAAATACAAAAAGAGATTCAAGTATTTCTACCTAAACCTCTTAATTTCGATCTATTAGATCATTTCTTATCTTCTTTTTTTAAAGGCAACTTCTTCTTCAGCTCTATTCAACTTTTGAAGTCTTCTACTTCTTGCTCCACCAGCAACTGCTACAGTTTCTACTTGGTGAGTTTCTTCAACTTGAGGAGTTGGAGTTTCTACTACTGGCGCAGTTTCCACTTGTGGCGCTACCTCTACGTGTTGTTCTGGTGCAACATTCACTTCTTGAGAAGCTTGCACTTGTTGTTCTTCTTGAACTTCATTCACAACAGCTTGTTCTTGTACTCCTTGTTGTGCATTTGGATTGAACCCTTGTGGTTGTCCTCCGTGTTGCGCATTTGGATTGAACCCTTGTGGTTGTCCTCCATGTTGCGCATTTGGATTGAATCCTTGTGGTTGTCCTCCATGTTGCGCGTTTGGATTGAACCCTTGTGGTTGTCCTCCGTATTGCGCGTTTGGATTGAACCCTTGTGGTTGTCCTCCGTGTTGCGCGTTTGGATTGAATCCTTGTGGCGCTTGCCCTTGGAATCCTTGTTGTGGACGTCCTTGTGGTGCATTCGGATTAAATCCTTGTGGTACTTGTCCTTGGAAGCCTTGTTGTGGGTGTCCTTGTGGTGCATTTGGATTGAATCCTTGTGGTGTTTGTCCTTGGAAGCCTTGTTGCGGGCGTCCTTGTGGTGCGTTTGGATTGAATCCTTGTGGTGCTTGTCCTTGGAATCCTTGATTCATACCATTATTAAATTGTGGTTGATTCGGAATTGGATTACCGAATTGATCATATTGAACTGGTTGTCCAAATGGATTTGCAAATTGGCTATAGTATTGTTGAGCTTGCGGTGTTTGTCTTAAGAAAAATCTAGCAAACTCATTGTTTGAGTTAGTTTCTACCGCATTTGACGGTAGTGACATTAACACAAAGAAGAATACAATAGCATAAACCGGAGTTAATAAATACACTGAGAAATAACTTAAAATGTAATATAAAGCTATTAAAATAACAATTCCCCATGTTGCAAAACCTACATCACGTAGCCTTCTTGTAAAACTTGCAGTTAGAGGTAAAATTAAAATAAGTCCAGCTATAATAATAAATATTCCGAATGCTAATCCTGTTTGAAGAGTAGATACTCCATCACTTAACGCTCCTCCACTAAGTAGGTAATCTGAGCTGCGGCTTGATTTTCTACCAATACTAGTAAGTGAAGAAAACATACCTTGGAATACTATAACTGTTAGTAAGATAAGTCCTCCTAAAATACTCCCTACAGGAAACCAGTGTCCAGATACAGATGTATAACCTGTGAAGTCCACGAAACCTTTAAAGAAGTCTTTAAAAGAAGAACCATAAGTAACATGTTTACGTCTTTGGTCTATCATAAAACCCTCCTATTGTAATAAAGATAAATTATATAACTATAATATAATAAAGAGTAACTATAGTCAATTGAAATATGGTTATTCTCTGTAATTTTACAACCTTTAGGAATTCAAATAAATGTTAATTCTACACTATATTTTACATTACGCTTCCTTTTCAGCTACACTGCCTTTCACCAAAATAAACCTTAGATTTTTTATTACCTAAGGTTTAAGTTATATTCTATATTTCTGTTTTTCTCAAAACTTCTCTTGCTTCTTCTACAGTTTCTTCTATTATAGTTTTAACTGGTCGAAGTTCACTTACTAACCCTGCGATTTGCCCTGCCATAACAGAACCATTTTCAACATCTCCATCATAAACCGCTCTTCTTAATGAACCTAGTGTCAATTCTTCTAATTCCATAAGTGTTGAAGATTTTCCTTCCAATTCATGATATCTTTTCGTAAGTTCATTTTTAATACCTCGGACAGGTGCTCTGAATTTTTCTCCTGTTAGCGTAGTTGATGTGTCAACCGCTTCTAAGATTATGTTTTTATACTCTGTAGAGATTGGACACTCTTCAGAAGCTAAGAATACAGTTCCCATCTGGACTCCACTTGCTCCTAAACAATATGCAGCTGCCATTCCACGACCATCCGCAATCCCTCCAGCTGCAATAACCGGAATATTTACAGCACTTGTCACCTGTGGCAACAGTGCCATCGTAGTACTAGTTCCCACGTGTCCTCCTGCTTCCATACCTTCTACAACAACCGCGTCACAACCTAATTCTTCCATTTTCACCGCAGCTTTTACCGAAGGAATTACAGGAATTACTTTTATTCCTGCTTCTTTTAAACGTGGCATGTATTTTCTCGGAGTACCCGCTCCTGTTGTGACAATTTTTACACCTTCTTCGATAACAACATCTATTATTTCATCAATATTGTGCATCATAAGCATAAGGTTAACACCGAAAGGTTTATCTGTAAGTATTTTACATTGCTGAATTTCTTTACGAAGTTCTTCTGGACTTACTCCTCCTGAAGCTAAAATACCTAACGCCCCTGCATTCGATACCGCTGAAACAAGTTCATATCTAGCTATTTGAGCCATAGCCCCTTGAAATACCGGATACTTTATCCCTAATAATTTTGTAATCGTCATAATTTTTCTCCTCTATATATTTTTATTATTTCTTAAACCTTCTTTAATCTACTACTAAAAGATAAATCTAGCTACAAAGTAACAAACTACCATTAAAATAACAGACGATAATAAACACGCTGTAAATACTCTTACACCACGTTCTTTAATAACTTTGAAGTTAACACTCATCCCTAAAGCTGCCATCGCCATACCTAAAAATACATATGCAGCATCTACAAAAAATGGAGCTAACGGTTTTAAGAAAGTAACATAACTTCCTAAAATACTCATAAAGATAAAACCTAGAATAAAGTACGGCATTGGAACTTTTCCTTTTGTTTCATCTTGAGTCTTCTTATTAACTACAATCAGTATACCTGCAACAACAATAAGCATAAGAACACGTGATAATTTAGTAAGAATTGCAGCATCAAGCGCCACTTGTCCACCTGCTCCTCCAGCCGCAACTGCGTGAGCTATTTCATGAAGGCTCCCTCCTGTAAATACTCCGTAGTTGTAAGTATCAAGCCCCAGGTATGGTTGTAAGGTTACTTCTATTAAAGTAAATACTGTACCTAGTATCGCAACAACCGCAACCGCAAGAACGCTGTTATCTGTTTTCGCTCGAAGTTGTCCACTTACCCCCATAACTGCCGCAGCACCACAAATACCGCAACCACATGAAGAAAGCAATGAAAGTTCATGATCCACTTTAAAAGCTCGACACATAAAGTAAGTTAAAGTTACCATGAATAACACGATAAAGAACGCTACAATCAACGTCTTTTTACCTTCTGATAGAAGTCTATCTAACGCTAACTTGAATCCTAATAAAATTATTCCAAGCCGTAAAAATTTATTACTTATAAACGGAATATCTGCCTTAACCTGCTCTTTTAATCCTTTTGACGCTTGCAATGACATACCGATAACAAGTGCTATTACCAAATGTCCAAACAATTTTAATGCAGGTACTTGAGCAAGATATTTTGCTACTAACGAAATAATCAACATTATACCTAAGGTATAATAAAAATTAACACTCTTGAATCTTTCCATAAGAGATTTCCCCTTTTGTATATTTATCTAAATAAAAACTATTTATAGTTTAATTATACTCTACTAAAAGAAGATGTTCAATAAATAATCAAATTCTCATAAACAATACTTTATAACCTCAGAATAAAGATAAAATATTAAGAAATTCACTTAAACATACACTTATTTTTTAAATAACAAATTAGCCAAGAAGATAAATTTTAAATCCACCTTCCTGGCTATTTTCTTTAATTTTTATAAATAGACTCTGTAAAGTCTTGTGATTGTTTTAAGTATGCTTTGTATATTTCTTTTTTAAGTTTTTGTACTGGAGTTTCTATATACGAAAGTTTCGCCGCTGTTGTGTTTCCTGCTTTTATTTGAGCTACTTCATCACGAACAGCCTGCTCCATAAGCTGTTTTAGTTTCGCTGGGCTGTTTATTACTTCTTCTCTTCCGTTGTAATTTATCGTAATAGATTTCAACCTATCTAATTTTGCAACACGTTCATTAATTTGATCTTTTTTGAAGGCTACATATGATTTTCCTAAGATTTTTTCGAAAATATATTTATCAGATAACGGTTTACCTGCTGCTTCAGCTTGGTTTTTATATTGATTCGATACATAAGGTACAAATCCTTCATAATAGCCTAAGGCTCCCATAAGTTCAAAGGCTTGTTTTCTGAATGTAATATCCCCACTCATACCTTTATCATTTTCACTAACTCCGAAAATCGTATCAAACATATCTACAAAATAATATCCATTAGCTTTTACATCACCTTTGCCATTAAATCCATTTATAATATAACGATTCACAAGAATGTTATTGTCAATTAGACTATTGATATCCGATAGCTTTCTTGCTTCATCTAAAGTGATTTCTGAGATTCTTTCACTATTATGCGTAGCTTGAACTGCTGGATTTGCATATGTTACAGGTGTTCTCACCCCTGTTGTTTTTATCGGCGTTATTTTTTTGAAGTATTTAGTTTTATCTTCTACTGAAAGCTTACTTGTCGCTTCCGCTTCTAGATAATCTAAACTATATAGTACATCAAAACTTCCATGCATATAAGATTTCAAATCTGCATCCGTCTTAAATCTATCTGGTTTTTTATTATAAAATCCATTCTTATTACTTTCATCATAAACGAAGTTTAAGTTGAAATATGTATCTTTTTCTGGTGTATACGAATTTTCGAAGATTCCTCGAGCATAAAATTCCGCAGCTGTACCATCTCGACGACCATGATTATTGAATAATACCGTTCTATCTAACAAATGCGTCATTTCATGAGAATAAGTCGCTGATCCCCTATCATCTAGAACTCTATCTATGAAGTAACGTACACCCACACCGTTTGCTTCTGCACCTACAATTTGTGATGGTGAGTACAGCCCTAGAGGAGTCATGAAATCTTTAACCCCTTTATCTGCTGTTGGTCCTGATTCTTTAGACCATGTTGTCGCTATTCCAGCAAACTCATTAGGCGTATATTTTTTCATCGTATCTACAATCACTCTATTGGTAATTAGTTTCGAGCGATTTTCTGCTTTTGTTATTCTATATAAAGTATCAACATAATTAGCTTGTCTTGTCGCTGTTAGTTCTATCAATTCTTTAACCTTATTAAGATCTTCGGTGTACTTAGCTTTATTTGTTTTCTCTAAAGAAGTATCCATATATGTTCCGATGTTTCCGTAGGTTACCGTCGCTATATTAGTTATAGCATACACGCTTGGTTCTTTAATGTTCACCAAACCTAACAATGTAGCAATATTTTGTTGTTTTCTATTATTTATTTGAAGTCCTTCAGCTCCATACTTTTCAGGATCAGTAGTTAATTTAGTATATAACCCGACCTTTTCATCAGATTTTTGTTTCGAAGTTTTTTCAACTACAATAGCTCGACTAGCTTTCTTCAACCACGTGTCCCCATCCATATTAGTAAATGTAGTTCTATTGTAATCTAAGAATTCTAATAATGTTGGTTTGTCTGTGATTTTCTCGAAATATTTCTCAAATGTTTTTGGACTATTAGTAAGTTTCAGTTCATCATAGCTCATAGATCCAAGATGTTTTAACCATTCTAGAGAAGTAACATTTTTCTTACCAAACGAACTTGGGTTATACGCTAATATATCACGAATATTAGTATCACCAAAATCAATATTATAAAATCTATTTATATATGATAATCCTAATAGTATTTTCTCTTTATTATCTTCAATATCACGTTTTACTTTTTCTCTATTTTGTGGAGTGTCTCCAATAATGCTCAACGTGTGCGCCGCAACTTTTTTCAACCTAGCATCTAAATCTGTTTTAGTCTCTTCTAACGTTTCTTTAATTGATAATTTTTCTAGATACTCTTTTCGTAAAACTTCTTTTACTTCTGCATCAGTTATAGCTGGATTAGTTTTTTGTAGTTCTTTTCGTTTCAAGTATAAATCTCGATTTATTTCTGTATCTGATGGCGTTAGTTGTGATTTTAATTTTTCATCCGTTAATAAATTTATAGTTTTCATTCTAGAACTAGCTTCTGTTACATTCACTGCATTTTCTAATTCGCTATTAACTGGTAGTAAATGCGGTTTGTTTTCTTTAGTTCCAACTAAGATTACTTTTTGTCGCATAGCTCTAGTTGTTTCAGTTTTTTCTGTTGAATTAGTTAATTTTCCAGTTTCAGGATTAACTTCATAAGTTTTAGTCGTTGTTATTTCACCTTCTTCTCCTACTTCTTTAATAACTTCTTTTCCTTTCGGAAGCTCAGAATCGTCTTTTTTCAATTCAGTGATTTCTATAGGTTTTACTATTTTCTCAACATTACCAACTTTAACAATTCTATTTACTGGTTGTTTTTCTATTTTTGTAGAAATATTTTCTACTATTTTTCCAGTAGATTTATCAAGAGTATATGAAGTAGTAGTCACTTCCTTACCTTTTTCCCCTGGTGTTTCTTCTTGTTTCCCATTATAATTTAGATCTGACGATGCTTTATAAATTGTTTTATAGTCTAGTTCTTTTTCGGTAGTTATTGGATTTGGTATAGTCGGCTTTACGTCTACTTTATCCTCTTCCTCTGGTACTGGTTTTTCGTCTGGAATTGGTTTTTCATCTGGCACTGGCTTTACATCTGGTATCGGTTGTTCCGGAGTTGGTTTTATCTCTAACTCTGGATTCTCAGGTTGCACTAAAGGTTCTCCTTTCTCTCTTACTACACCTATCGGACTCTCAGGCTGTACTAATGGTTCTCCTTTCTCACTTATTACTGCTTCTGGATTCTCAGGTTGTACTAATGGTTCTCCTTTCTCACTTATTACTGCTTCTGGGTTCTCGGGTTGTACTAAGGGTTCGCCTTTCTCGCTTACTACACCTATCGGATTCTCAGGCTGTACTAATGGTTCTCCTTTCTCACTTACTACAACTTTCTCCTCTACACCTGTTTTTTCCTCTACTACTCCAGGAGTAAACTCTCCTTGTTTTCCTATCTTGATAGAACTACTTTTGTTTGTATATGTTTTCCCTATTTCAAAATAGTAACCTGTAAAACTATACCCAGGTATTTCCTCTGGACTTGGTAACATTCCACCTATCGAAGTTTTTATCATCACTGGTTGGATTTCTTTAAAATCTTCAAAAGCCATCACTTGACTTAAATTACCACTAACAGTTAACATACTAACTAAAAAGATCGATTTTCCTTTTTTCTTTTTAATCAACGTTAAACACACCACCAACAACACTCCACCTAGAGCTAACGTTCCTGTTGGAATATCACCAGTATTCGGTAATAAATTATTTTTTCTATAAACAAAATAATATTCTTTCCCTTCTTCTACTGCTATTTTATTTTCTTCAAAAACTTTCAATTGATTTTTTATTTGTTCTGATAAACTATCCTTATCTACCGCGTGAGTGGTAACCTCTTGCACTTCTGCCGCTTTTACTTCATCTGTATAATTTAAAGATAAAAACAAACTTGTTCCTAATAATACTGAACAAGCTCCCATCTTATACTTCCTTATTGAGAAATTCTGTCTTTTTTTAAAATTCTCTTTCTTCATTATTTTTCTCCATAAATTCTTAATTTTATAATCAACTATACTATAGCAAACTTAGTATATTTTCGCAACTATAATCATAAACTTAACCGCTAAATATACTCCTTAAATCACATAATTTATTTTAGATATAAAAAAGACGCAACCAAAAATGTTACGCCTTCTTAATTCAATCTGTTATTTTTTATTTACTACCCTAACAATACGAATAAGTAGTGAGCTATAACTCCCGCTGCTAGACCACCTATTGTATGTGATACAATCGCTTTTGAAGATAATTTACGCACTCCAAGAGCATCCATCATACCGATGTGAGTACTTAAGTATCCACTCCAACACATACCCATCGCTGTGAATACCGCAATATCATTCGCTCCAATTAATCCATTCTTCAAGAATTCTGGTACTAATGAGATTGCTCCTCCTACTGCTCCTAAGGCTGTAATTGGGAAGGCAATTGCTTCTGCAGAATGGAATCCAAATAGCGGTTCTAGAATGAATGTTAGTTTCTCTCCTAACCAAGGTAAGAATCCAACACCTTCATATGCCGCACCTGTATATCCTCCAGCTGGCATTTTGAATGTTAACATCATTACGAAAGTACATACTATAAGCACCCCTGGAATGATTGCTAGACCCATTTCAACCCCTGTTTTACCACCTTCTAAAACAGTATCTAGCACTCGCTGGAACATATTTCCATCACGTACTATTCTTACTTTATCCGGTCTATCATCACCTTCAGCTAATTCAATCGCTGGCTCTTCTGCTTCTTCACCATAGTATTTTCTAGTCTCTATTAACATTAAACGAACACTTATAATACTACCTAGGATTGCTCCAACATTACCGATGATCGCTGCTTTGATGAATCCTTCTCCTTGTCCCATCATAAACATCGTTACGATAAGTCCCATACCAAAAGCTGTTCCTAAGTTACATAGGGCTGGCACTTGATATTTTTTAAAGAAAGAGGTAAATCTTTTATCTTTCGCAAATGGAATAATAGCTGGGTTATCTGATAGATATGTAGCTACCGCACCTGTAACACTCGCTCCAGGCATTC
>ERZ772977.1817-NODE-1817-length-10184-cov-7.422845_pt1 | contig 10184 bp, 8 predicted proteins | sample MGYA00511131_ERZ772977 | MGnify/ENA primary metagenome ERZ772977 (study PRJEB29015, sample SAMEA2737935) | human oral metagenome | biome: human oral; feature: human-associated habitat; material: dental | place: China | collected 2151 ...
CCATTGCGGTCCGGGCCCCGCCCCTCGCATCGCACCAGCAGGTGCTCCGCGTTGGTGGGTCAGCCGATCCAGCGGCCGGAGGAGTCGAAGTTCTGCCAGCGCCCGTCGACCCACTGGGTGCCGGTCACCATCTGACCGGAGGGTTTCAGGTAGTACCAGTACCCGTCCACGCCCTTCCAGCCGGTGGCCATGGTGCCGTCCTCGTTCAGGTAGTACCAGCTGCCGTTGGAGGCCTGCCAGCCCGTGGTCATCGCGCCGGAGGCGTCGAAGAGGTACCAGTTGCCGTCGATCGACTTCCAGCCGGTCGTCATGACACCGGTGGCCTCCAGGTAGTACAGGCTGTCGCCGACCTTGGTCCAGCCGATCTGCATCTGCCCGGTCGACGGATCCAGGTAGTACCACAGGCTGTTGACCCTGGTCCAACCCGAGGCGCGGCCGTTGGCGCCGTAGTAGTACCAGTTGCCGTCGACCTTGTCCCAGCCGTAGGCCAAGTAGCCGTCGGCGTCGAAGCGGTAGGCGACGCCATCGATCTCAACGACCTCGGAGGAGGGGTGGGTGCCGTCGGAGTACTGGTAGGACCAGCCCTTCCCGGAGTTGATCCAGCGCCCTGTCTTCACCGCGGTGGCGAAGAAGCCGACGGTCTGGGTGACGTCGTCGTCAGCCGCGGCGTCGTTGTTGACGCCCTTGGCGGTGACGGTCGCGTTGACCGGGGTGGCGTCGGACCCGCTCAGGTGCAGGTTCGCCAGGTCGATCAGGCCGGACTCGACGACGACCGAGTCGGCGCCCTCATCGACCGTCTTGGAGACGGTGGCCAGTCCGGCCACGTCCAGGCTCGCCGAGGTCACGGACCCGGTGACGGTCGCGCGGACGTAGACGGTGCCGGACAGGGTCGCGCCCTCCAGGGGCTGCCAGGTCTCGTTGTCGGTGGAGTACTCGACGGCCGAGACGACGGGCTTCTCCTGGTCGCGGGTGACCGCGGCCAGCGCGTTGACCAGGCCGGCGCCGCGGTACTCCTTGCCGTCAGCGGGGACCGTGAGGCGGTCGAAGGAGTAGCCGGCCTGCTGCTTGAGCAGGGCAACCAGCTGGTCGGCGGTGTAACCGGGGTGGATCTCCTTGAGGAGGGCGACGACGCCCGCGGCGTGCGGGGAGGCCATCGAGGTGCCGGACAGGTAGGCGTAGCCGGACTCGCGGATCCTGGTGGGGACGGTGGACCACACGCGCACACCCGGTGCGGCGACGTCAACGGACTTGACGCCGTAGTTCGAGAAGTACGCGCGGTCCAGGACGCCCGTGGACGCGTCCTGGCCGTCGGGCAGGACCAGCGCGGACACGGAGATCACGTCGTCGTTGAGCATCGCGGGGGCGTCGACGCCGCCGGTGACGTCACGGGAGAAGGCAGCGCCCTCGACGTCGTTGGGCGAGCTGCTATCGACCGTCGGGTTGTCGTGGTCGTCGTTGGAGTTGCCCTCGGCGGCCACGTTGACGACGCCCTTCTGGTGGGCGTAGTGGACGGCGCGGCTAGCGGCCTCCAGGCCAGCGGCCTGCGTCGGGTCGTTGGGCAGCCAGAACGCCCAGGGATCCATGTAGTAACTCGAGTTGGTCACATCGACCCCGTGATCGGCCGCCCACGTGAAGGCGCAGGTGACGTACTCGGGGTAGAAGCTGCCGTTCGCGTTCGAGGTCTTGATCGCGACCAGGGTCGCCTCGGGGGCGACGCCGTCAACGCCGATCCCGTTGTGGGCAGCGGCGATCGTTCCGGCCACGTGCGTGCCGTGGTAGTGGTCGTCCTTCCAGGCCGAGTAGTCCTGGTCGGCGATCCCGTTGGAGGCGCAGCCGACGGAGCGGGTGCGGTCCACCTGGTCCTTGAGGTCCGGGTGGTCGGCGTCAATGCCGGTGTCCAGGACGCCCACGGTCACCTTCGCACGGGGGACGTCGACCTGCTGGGCCTGGACCGAGCCGACGGCGTACAGGCCCCACGCGTTCGCGTCGCCCTCGTCGGGCGTGAAGTCGGCGTCGCCCTCGGGGGCGAAGTCATTGAGCTGGGAGTTGGGCGACAGGCTGTCGTCGTGGTTGGCCACGGCCTCGGCGACCGCCTGGTTCTCGCCGGGGGTGCCCTGGTTCTGATCCACCTTGACCTCGGCGCCGCTCACCGTGGCGTAGCGCGTGGGGCCGATGGAGTCGTAGGAGATCCCGGCGGCGACCAGGGCAGCTCCGAGATCGGGCGCGAAGGCGGCCTTCACCGACTGCACGAAGAAGGAGTTGAAAACCGGGTACTGGGCGAGGACCACTCCGCCCACGTCACCGGCTTTCGAAACAGCCGTTGCGAAATCCGATTCGGAAGCGCCAACGGGCAGGTTCACGGCATAATTCATGACCTCGTCGCGCTCCCGCGCGGCTGAGGTAATTCCTGGAGTGCCCTCCGCGTGCGCGGTGGGACTGCTCACGGCGACAACGGACAATGCTGTGGCCAGCGTTACTGCGGCGGACAGCATGACCCTTACGGGCGTGCGCGACATCGTGTCCTCGATTCATTCGACGGATGGGACGGTCCCCCGAGTGGTGGAAAGGCCCCTCCACTCAGGATCCCGTCCTTTTATAATGTCGGGGATAACCGGTAAAAGTCCAGCAATATCCACATTTTAAGAACTGTTTACCATGTGCGAGCACCGGGTCCGGGACTATCCACAACCCGCCCACTCCCTTGCCACCACTGCGTTCGACGCACTATCGGGGAAGCGGTGGCAGTGGAGCGGGAGACATATCACTCCCGTATTCCCGTCGGGATCAGACAAAGCACTGACCACCTGTACCACATCCGCCACAAGAAGCAGCGCGCCACCGCGTTCTGAGCGCCGCAGGCGGACGGGGCGGAGGCGGTGCCCCGGTCAGCCCTCCAGGCCCGCGTCCAGGGCGAGCAAGTGGTCCAGGCCCTGCGGGCGGACCAGCCAGTGGGGCTCCCCCGCCCCGACGCCGACGACACCGGGTTTGGTGAGCATGTTGTAGTTCGACGCCATCGAATAGCCGTAGGCGCCGGTGGCCGGGACCGCGATCACGTCCCCGGCCCGCACGTCGGCGGGCAGATCCACGTCGCGCACCACGATGTCGCCGCTCTCGCAGTGCTTGCCCACGATCCTGCAGCGGGCCATCTCCTCGGCGCCCGCCCTGCCGGCCAGGGCGGCCGTGTACGACGCGCCGTACAGGGCCGGGCGGATATTGTCCGACATCCCCCCATCGACGGCGACGTAACGGCGCACGCCACCACCGGGCACAGTGACGTCCTTCACGACGCCCACCGTGTACAGGGTCAGCGCAGTCGGACCCACCACGGACCTGCCGGGCTCGGCGCTCACATGGGGGACCGGCAGGCGCAGCGACTCGCAGCGCTCGCGCACCACCCCCGCCAGGGCGCGCGCCACAGCCGCGGGCGAGTCGGGCACGGGGTCCTGGCCCGTGTAGGCGATGCCCACGCCCCCGCCCAAGTCGATGGCCCCCGTCTCCACGCCCAGCTCGTCGCGGATGCGCGCCGCGAAGTCCACGACGACGCGCGCGGCCTCCTCGAAGGCCGCTGTGCCGAAGTTCTGCGACCCGATGTGGGAGTGGAGGCCCAGGAACCGCAGGTGCGGGGCCTCGCGGATCCTCCGCACGACGTCCAGGGCCTGCCCGTCGGCCACGGACACCCCGAACTTCTGGTCCTCGTGGCCGGTGGCGATGTACTCGTTGCTGCCCGCGTGGACGCCCGTCTTCAAGCGCACCATGACGGGGGCCTCCACCCCCAGCCGCGCGGCGATGCGCTCGACGGCGCCCACCTCGTGGGCCGAGTCGATGAAGATCCTGTGGATGCCGGCCTGAAGGGCCAGCTCGATCTCGGCGTCGCCCTTGTTGTTGCCGTGCAGACCGATCCTGTCCGGATCCACCCCGGCGCGCAGCGCCAGTGTGAGCTCGCCCAGGGACGCGGTGTCGATCCCCATCCCCTCGGCGGCCACCAGGCGCGCCACTTCGGCGCTGAGGAACGCCTTGCTCGCGTAGAAGGCGTCGCCCCCGGCCATCCCGTAGCCGTCCCAGAACTCCTCGGCCATCGCCGACACCCACACGCGGGCGCGCGCGGCCAGGTCGGCCAGGTCCACGACGAAGAGCGGGGTCCCCAGCCGGCCGGCCAGGTCGGCCATTCCCACGCCCCCGACCTCGAGGGCGCCGTCCGGGCGGCGCTCCGCGCTCCACGGCCACAGATCCGGGCGCTCGGCGGGCCCGGGGCACACCAGCGAGCCGACTGGCAGGGCGTCCGCCCCACTATTGGAACCCGGCATGGTCACATCCTCTCCGGGGCGGCGACGCCCAGCAGTCCGAGTCCGGTGCGCAGCACCTGCGAGACCGCGTCGTTGAGCCACAGGCGCGCGACGTGCCCCGCCTCGACGGGGTCGTCACCGCGCGGGGTGACGCGGCACTGCCCGTACCACGCGTGGTAGGTGCCCGCCAGCGCCTCCAGGTAGCGCGCGACGCGGTGCGGCTCGCGCAGCTGCGCGGCCTGGGCGATCTGCGCGGGGAACTGGGCGAGGGCCCCCAGCAGCTCCGCGTCCGCCGCGGTGTCCAGGGCGGCCGGGTCGAAGCTCGCGTCCCGCCCCACCCCGTGGTCCGCCGCGTTGCGCGCGACGTTGCGGGTGCGGGCGTGGGCGTACTGCACGTAGTACACGGGGTTGTCGTTCGTGTGCTGGGTGAGCAGGTCCAGGTCGATGTCCAGGTTGGAGTCCATCGACACGCGCACCAGCGCGTAGCGCGCCGCGTCGACGCCGACGGCGTCGACCAGGTCGTCCAGGGTCACGATGGTGCCCGCGCGCTTCGACATGCGCACGGGGGCGCCGTCCTTCACCAGGTTCACCATCTGGCCGATGAGGATCTGCATGTTCACGCCGGGCTCGTCGCCGAAGGCGGCGCACATCGCCATCATGCGGCCGATGTAACCGTGGTGGTCGGCCCCCAGCAGGTAGATCGCGGCGTCGGCCCCGCGGCGGCGCTTGTCCAGGTAGTAGGCGACGTCCGCCGCGAAGTAGGCGGCCTGGCCGTCGGACTTGATGAGCACGCGGTCCTTGTCGTCGCCGTAGGAGGTCGTGCGCAGCCACACGGCGCCGTCGCGGTCGAAGACCTCGCCGCGCGCGCGCAGCGTCTCGATGGCGGCGGACACCGCCCCCGAGTCGTGCAGGGAGTCCTCGTGGAAGAACACGTCGAACTCGGAGCGGAAAGCGCTCAGGCGCGCCTTGATCTCCGCGAACATCAGCTCCACCCCGCGGGCGCGGAAGGCCTCGACGGCCTCCTCCTCGGGCAGGCCCACGGGGTCGGGCAACCCGGCGGCGCGCGCGTCGGCGCGCACCCTGTCGGCGATGTCGGCGATGTACTGGCCGCCGTAGCCGTCCTCGGGCGCCTCGCGGCCCAGGGCGCGCGCGTACAGGGAACGGGCGAAGCGGTCGATCTGCGAGCCGTGGTCGTTGAAGTAGTACTCCCGCGTCACGCGCGCGCCCGAGGCGGTCATCAGGCGGGCCAGCGAGTCGCCGACCGCAGCCCAGCGGGCGCCGCCCAGGTGGACAGGGCCCGTGGGGTTCGCCGACACGTACTCCAGGTTGATGTCCTGGCCCGCCAACGAGGCGTTCGTGCCGTAGGAGTCCCCCGCCTCGACGATCGTGGCGGCCAACTGCCCGGCCGAGGAGGCGGCGAGGCGGATGTTGATGAACCCGGGCCCGGCGACCTCCACCGACTCCACGCCCTCCGCGTCGGACAGGGCGTCGGCGATGAGGGCCGCGAGGTCTCGCGGGGCGGTGCCCGCCCGCTTGGCCAGCTGCATGGCGGCGTTGGTCGACCAGTCGCCGTTGTCGCGGTTGCGGGGGCGCTCGACCCGCACGGGGTCGGGGATGTCGGAGGGGTCGAGGGCGACGCGCCCGTCGGCGGCCGCGTCAAGCAGGACGGCGCGGATCAGTGAGGCTAGTTCTTCAGGAGTCACCCCCCAAGCCTACGGGCAACGGGCGGGTCGGGCGAACCGCCGAGCCCCTCTCCCCTCCCGGTGCCGCGCACAAGGGACGGGATTACGCAACACGCGACCGCGCTGGGCGGCTTGATCCCGCCGTTGTGCGCGACTCGTGTTCCGTGATCCAACGCCCTTGTGCGCGTACCCGGGCGCACCGGGGCGCGGGGCCGGGCTGTCCGCTCCAATGGGCGCGGGGCCGGGGAGCGCTCGGGCACGGGCGCAGTCGGAGCGGCGCCCGGGGCGCGGTATGATCGCAATGAGTCGAAGTGAGGGGGACTCCATGGCCGCGCCCCAGGACCCGCGCCACAAGCACGCGATCATCCCACTGCTGGGACCCGCTTTCGTGGCGGCCGTCGCCTACGTCGACCCCGGCAACGTCGCGGCCAACATCACCGCCGGCGCCCGGTACGGGTACCTGCTCGTGTGGGTGCTGGTCGCCTCGAACCTGGCCGCCATGGTCATCCAGTACCTGTCGGCCAAACTGGGGCTCGTCACCGGCGAGTCCCTGCCCTCCCTGCTGGGCGGCAGGCTCCCCACCGCGGGGCGCATCGCCTTCTGGGCGCAAGCCGAGATCGTCGCCGCCGCCACAGACCTGGCCGAGGTGATAGGCGGGGCGCTCGCCCTCCACCTGCTCTTCGGCGTCCCCCTGGTGTGGGGCGGCGTCATCATCGGCGCGGTCTCGATGGCGCTGCTGCTCATCCAGGGCGGCGGGCGCCAGCGCAGCTTCGAGAACGCCATCATCGCCCTCCTGGTCGTCATCACCCTGGGGTTCCTGGCGGGCCTGGTCGCCTCCCCTCCCGACTGGGGCAGTGTCGCCTGGGGCATGGTCCCCCGCTTCCAGGGCGCCGACTCCGTGCTGATCGCCGCCTCGATGCTGGGGGCCACCATCATGCCGCACGCCGTCTACCTGCACTCCTCGCTGGTGAACGACCACGAGGGCGGCACCATCCCCACCGCCGACGAGCACCACAGCGAAGGGCACCTCAAGCGCCTGCTGCGCGCCACCCGGATCGACATCTACTGGGCGCTGGGCGTGGCGGGCGTGGTCAACACGGGCCTGCTCCTCCTGGCGGCCTCGGCCCTGCAGGGCCAGCAGGGCACCGACACCATCGAGGGCGCGCACGCGGCGATCGCCTCGGCCCTGGGGCCCACCGTGGGCACCGTCTTCGCCGTGGGCCTGCTGGCCTCCGGGCTCGCCTCCACGTCAGTGGGCGCCTACGCGGGCTCCGAGATCATGAACGGCCTCCTCCACATCCGCGTGCCCCTGTGGGCGAGGCGCCTCGTCTCCCTGGTGCCCGCCCTGGCCATCCTGGCGGCGGGCGCCGAGCCGACGTGGGCCCTGGTCGTGTCGCAGGTCGCCCTGTCCTTCGGCATCCCCTTCGCGATCATCCCCCTTGTCTCGCTGACCCGCGACCGCCGCGTCATGGGCGAGCACGCCAACTCCCCCGTGCTCGCAGCGGCCGGAGCCCTCATCGCCGCCGCGATCGTCGTCCTGAACCTGCTGCTCGTCTACCTGACGGCGACAGGCCAGGGCTGACCCGGGCGCCACGCGCACCCACCCGGCATCGGGACGCCCATCGGGGCGAACCGGCTCGTGGCATCTCGGGTGCGGGCTGGTCCGAAATGCGTCTGAGTTTCGTCGTTCTCGGAGGGCTCCGCGCGGGGTTGGTCCGAAATGCGTCTGAGTTCGACGGTTTTGGCCGGATCTGGGTGAATCCGGGCAGACTCAGACGCATTTTGGACCACATGCCCCAAGCCCGTTTTCCAGCCCGAGACTCAGACGGATTTCGGACCACCGGCCCACTCGCACCACCGGGCCACTCGCGCCACCGGGCCGCCGACCACAGGACCACCGCGCGACTGGGTCTCCATCAGCGCGCACCACCGCCGGATCAGTAGGAATCCCGCGCCTGCGCCGCCCCCGCGAACATCGTCGCACCCTCATAAATCTAGAGCGCGAAGAACTGAGTCGGACAATATAGAAGCACGCTGGTCAGAGGAATCCAGCCCTTGCGCGCATAACTCGGGCGGAACGGGCGCCGGAGCAGAGGACTTGGCCAACGATCCACCCGCCTGCGCCCCGAGCAGCAGGCTCCCGGGGCACTGCCCGCGGCCAACGGGCGGTGACCGCGCGAATCCTGCGGGTCCACCGCGCACAGCGGCCCCCTCCCGCCGTTTCCGGTGGGAGGGGGCCGCGTCCCCGCTCACGCGCGGTGCGACGCCTCGTACTCGGACATGAGGTCGATGCGCCGCTGGTGGCGCGCGTCCCCGGAGAACGGGGTCTCCAAGAAGGCGTCCACCAGGGCCAGGGCCTCCTCGGCGGTGTGCAGGCGCGCGCCCACCGCAATGACGTTCGCGTCGTTGTGCTCGCGGGCCAGGCGGGCCGTCGCGTCGTTCCAGACGAGGGCCGCGCGCACCCCGGCGACGCGGTTCGCCGCCATCTGCTCGCCGTTGCCGGAACCGCCGATGACGACGCCCAGGGAACCGGGCTCGGCGACGACCGCCTCGGCGGCCTCGATGCAGAAGGGCGGGTAGTCGTCCAGGGGCTCGTAGGACAGGGCCCCGTGGTCGACGACGTCGTGGCCCGCCCCGCGCAGGTGGGCCACGACCTTTTCCTTCAGTTCGTATCCGGCGTGGTCGGTGCCGATGTGGACTCGCATATGACACTTCCTCGGGTGATGTGACGATGACACGCGCAAGTATGTCACACATCACCCATGCGCACCCGCCCTCGAAGGCTGGTACACTGTTGCGCGCCGCCCCGATAGCTCAGTGGATAGAGCGTTCGCCTCCGGAGCGAAAGGCCGCAGGTTCGAATCCTGTTCGGGGCACTCTCAGCGCCCGCCGCCCTGCCCGTCCGGATCCGGGTAGAAGATGTCCTCGATGCGCCTGCCGAAGACGGACGCGATCCTGAATGCGAGCCCCAGGGACGGGTCGTACTTGCCGTTCTCGATGGCGATGACCGTCTGGCGGGAGACCCCCAGGGAAGCCCCGAACTCCGCCTGGGTCCAGCGCTGCTCCGAGCGCAGTTCCTTCACGTTGTTCCTCATCAGCGGTACCTCCGTTGCAGAACGGCCATGCACAGGCCCCACGCGGACATGAGGACGACGAACGCGGCGATGAACGGGACGCGGACCGCGCCGACGAGGTCCAGAATGCCGGCCGTCGCCAGGAGCGGCGCCGAGACCGTGAACGCCAGTCCCGCGGATTCGATGAGGAGTTTGCGGGGGAACTCGTCGGCCTCGGCCCAGTAGGCGCACACCGCCCAGACGATGATGCCGATGGCGGGGACGACGAGCAGGATGGACCAGGGTTTCGCGGGTTCGGGCAGCACTCCTGCGAGTGCCAGCGCGGCGGCGAGCAGCGCCACGTAGACGGCCATGCCCACTCCGAAGCGGATCAGATAACGGCGCTGCGCGGGTTCCATGTCTCTAGTGTCCCTCATTTCTTCGTATACGCGGATTGCGGCTGCGAACGCGGCGCGGGGGACCGGGCGCCTTCGGCTCCCAGCCCCTCGCGGGCGGCGACGGTCATAGTGTCATCATGAGGATCGGCAGGCCCAGGAAGAGCAGGTCGAGCATCCAGTGGGCGATGACCGTGGGCACCGTGCGCTTCCAGGCCATCATGAGGGCCCCGAAGAAGAGTCCGGCGATGAGGGTCGTGACCAGCTTGGCGACGGCCGCCTCGGGCGATGAGAGCGCGAACCCGAGGTGCTGCAGGGAGAAGGCGAGGGCCGGGACCACCAGCGCCATCCCGGCGCCGAAGCGGACTCCGATCCGGGGCTGCAGGTATCCGCGGTAGAGGCCCTCCTCGGCGAGCGCGATGGTCAACGGCATGACGGCGAAGCACAGCAGGCCCGCCCACATCGGCAGGCGCGCGCTCATGGCGCCCATCGGCGGCGCCCCGTGGTAGGCGATCAGGTTCCCGATGAAGGAGGCGACGAACCAGACGACCACCGTGCCGATGAAGGCGAGGAGCCCCCACCCGATGTCCCTGAGCAGGAACGGGCGGTACAGGTCGGCCAGCGACCGGCCCTCCCTGCGCATGAGGAGGGCGAGCATGGCCAGGGTGAGGACGTCGATGAGGACGGTCGCGGGGCTGATCCAGATGAGGGAGCCGCTGGCGGCCAGGGCGGCGCCTGCGAGCAGGATCGCTCCGCCGCGCGCGAGGGCCG
>ERZ772977.1828-NODE-1828-length-10135-cov-5.409623_pt1 | contig 10135 bp, 7 predicted proteins | sample MGYA00511131_ERZ772977 | MGnify/ENA primary metagenome ERZ772977 (study PRJEB29015, sample SAMEA2737935) | human oral metagenome | biome: human oral; feature: human-associated habitat; material: dental | place: China | collected 2151 ...
TGCGGGGCATGACGGCCTCGGGATCAGCCAGGCGGTACTGGCGGATGTTCTGCACGCCGGCGGCTTTGAAGGTGGCCATGCGCTGGCGGTAGATGGCGAAGAGATGGCGCAGGACGTTGACGCCGTACTCCCGATCGGCGTCCAGCCCCAGCACGCGAGCGTGCGGCAGGAAGGAGCCAGTGCTCGGGTCTGGGGCGAATGCCTGGAGGGTGACACCCTCCTTGAAGTCAAGCATGTAGAACTCGACCTCACTGGGGGCGTAGCGCTGGCACAGGGAGTGCACCACCACCGAAATCAAGTTGGACTTGCCCTGCCCGACCGCGCCGGTGATCAGGGCATTGTGGCGCTGGTTGAGCTCGTCGCCGAGGGTGACCTCCATTGTTGACAGGCCGTGGCGACCAATGACAAAGGTCAGTGCATCGCGGCTGGATTCTGTCCAGGTGTCCGACAGAGTCTGGACTTCCTTGAAGTCCAACGGCTGCACTGTTGAGTTTGCGATGTCTCGTGCGACTTGCTGTGATGATGAGATGAGTGTCTCTATGGTCTTGATGTCGGCATAACCAGCGTAGTTATCGCCTGTGGTAACTCTCCCTCCTGGACTTGTTTTGTAGTGGTCGCACTGGTCAATGACGAGTTCTTCGATGACGTCTTGATCCTCATCAGTCAGCGAGTGGATGAGGAAGGTCACGCCGGCGCGAGGGCCAGCACGCAGTAGTTGCATCACCTGTCCTTGAATCTCTTCGTCGAGAGCCAAGAAGTAAGAAGACAGGACGACCAGCTTGTAGCCTTCTGTGACCTGCGGATACTGCTCGCGGAAGGAGAGTAAGTTTGGTGCGCGTCCTTGAATAATATTGAGGACGTCCCGGACGTGATTGCGAAGGAACCGCAGTGTCTCCTTCAGTTCTTCAGCGTCGTTGATCTGCTTGAGAACTTTCTCGCCGCTAGAGTTGACTTCCTGGAATGGTGAAGCGATGCCAGAGAGCGCCGAATCATAGACCAGCACCTCCAGCTCCCCAGGACTTGTTCGCGTCAGGGCTTCACAAACGAGAAACTGACAAAACTCCAGCGAACTGAGGTCTGGCGCGGAGTCGTCGACCCAGATATTGTGGTTGCCGATGAGTGGAAACTGATCTCGGCCAATGCGAAATAAGTTTGCGACGCCTGTCATTGTGGCCTCCTTCCATTGACGTACTCCAGTAAGTCATCGTCTATCTCACTGTCCAGTGCCTTAATCTGTCGATCGAGGTCGGCGAGTCGCCGTTCGCCTTCGCGAATTTCTTGCTTGCGTATGAAGTACACGATCCACAGTGGGAAGAAGATGATGCACCAAAATGTGAAACTCGGATCATCTTTAGGAAGAGAGTTCTGGGTGTCGAGAGCCTCAACAACGAGATCTGTTCGCCGAATCTGCTTATCTAACTCAGTTGTTATTGCTGTCCGGCTGATATGAGGGAGATTGCTGTTAGCTATCCTAGTTCTCCACTCGCGATAGTCAGCAGCAGAATGAGCAAAGTCGTACTTATCGAAGCACGCTTTATCGATGGTGGCGATAATGGCGGCTTCCAATTCGATCTGCCAGGATTGCGGCATCCTTGGTGTCGTCTCAAGCAGCGTCATAGCCTCGGCGAGAACAGCGTCGTAATCATGTAGCTGCATGAGCGTTTTGACGATTCTTATCTTGATGTCGAGCACAATGAATTCGTCAGGTTGGTCGACAATCGCCTGGCGAGATTCCTTGAGCGATTCTCGGATACGCTCCATGCCGAGGTAGATTGCGCCTCTGACCTCGTGAATTTCACTTTTCTCGACAGTTGTAGGACTGCGAAAGAGTGCTTCGTCCGTATAGGTGAGTGCCTCTTCGTAGCTATCGAGGCTTTGGGCAATCCACGCTGAGACGATGTAGGCTTCGGAACTCGCGTCGTCATCGGCTCGTGCGTGAGCAGCCTCGATCTTGGCGGTACCGATTTCGTTATCATAGTACGACTGCCAGGCGCGCTTCACCCAGTCGACCTTGGCGGGCTTCTCAGGGCGCTGCGTTAAAGAGCGATCGTAAGCCTGCCGTGAAATTTCGGTCGCAAACACTTTATTTGCTTCTCGGATATGAGCAAGTTTCTCTCGGACGGCTTCACTTCGCTTACTGTTACCAGACAGGGCCTGCCTGCTTAACCGTTCCTTCTGCAGGGCAAGATGCTGCTGTATATCCTCGATAGAAGCGCTCTTGTCGATGTCAAGCTCTGCGTAGAAATCAACAGGAGTCGAATTTTCGGTTGAGTAGTCAGTCATGTACCGTTCCCCTTCGGTGGTCAGAGAACTTGGGTGTTGCTTGATGGATGTGATCGAGGCTATCCACGCAGCATCGCATGATGGCAGTCCGAGTGGTTATACAACAATGCGGTATCGAAGTAGTGGGCATTGTTGTCGTGATGCTACAAATGTGGTCACCTACTTGTGTCGCGTTTCGCAAGTTTGGTGTCGGCTGGCGGTACAAGTTGTTAGACGCTTCTTGCAAAGTCTTGCGAGCGGATTGTTTCTCGTGCTTGATTCTTGTCATCGCCTACTGCGTAGTAGGCGGTACATTGCCGCCGCGGTTGACAAGAACTGGGCGGTGCCCGTTTCAGCAGAGAGGGACGATCATGGCAAGTGGCCGAGAGACATCCACCTTCGTCACCAAGCGCCTTTCACAGTCCGACATTCGCGGCCTTCTGCGAGTGCCACTGTCCGAGGCCAACATTGATCCGCTAGGATATGATGCGTTAGCGGAGCCGGATGATATTGGCGTATATGCAGAGCAAAAGATGGGTTTTCGGAGCTTCGGAGGGGTGCAAATCTCCGTCAATGCTGACCCAGAAGAGAATGCAAATGTCATCAACGTCACGGCAGTGTGGCATACGGTTGCAGAGATCCTCTTCGCTACTGCCTTTAAGCAGGATATTGGTACGCAGATCTCCAAAGGAGCTAGCCTAAGACTGAAAAGCAGTGTCGAAGAGGCTCTTAGAGAGGCTGACCCGAACCTGCGTGAGGTTGCATTCTGACCAGAATCGCCATCGATGTCGTTGTGGGGTGTCATACCGCTGCGGTATGACACCCCACAACGGCGTTGAATTGCATTATGTCGACGCAGCCGCCGTCAACTATCTCGCCGAATCCGCTCCAGTGCGATCGCCCCCGCTGTGCTGTGGCATTGGATGGTGGCGGCGTACGGCGAGTGCGGCGGGCAGAGGCGAAGGACGACTGACTCGCCGTTCTTCGCGCGGTGCAGCATGCGAGTGGCGGTGTCGACCAGAGTGGTGGGGAGCGGTGGTGGTGTGATGGTGAGGTCTGTGTCCTGCTGCGAGTCGTCGAGCTGGACGACGTCGACGCCTCGATCGCGTGCCTGTTGAACGGCGGCGACGAGAACAGGCTGGCTCGCCAGGCGCGGCACGCGGATGAGATCGCGCAGCTCGGCTTCGACCCGCCGGGCCAGTTGCACCAAGGCGTCGCTTGGGGCGTCGGTGAGGGTGCCTAGTTGCTCGAGCACGGGGCGTGAGCGCTTGCTGACGTCGGCCAGGAGGGTGGTTTCGGCTTCGAGGCGGGCTTGCCGGGCGGTGCGGAGCACCTGTGCTCGGTGGGCTTGGCGCTGCATCGCGGTGATGCGTGGCTCGATGGAGCGTACCAATGCGATGACGGTGGCGACCGTCAGGATGTTGATGCACTGAAATCCGAACGAACGAACGAATGGGGCTGCTGGTGCACCGATCACGACGACGGGCAAAAGATGGGCGGCTCCCACGACCCCGAGGTTGACTAAGGCCAACTTCAATCGTCGCTGATGAAGCAAAAGCACGGTGAAGATGGCGCTATACCCTTGGGGCCATGACGCCAGCTCGAGCGTTGGTGTGAGGGTGCCCCAGGTGAGGAACGGAACTGTGCTCAGTGCTGAGGTGGAGAGTATGCCCCAGCGCTGAAGTGCTCGCGCTCGACCCCGTGGCGGCCAGGCCAAGGCAAGAAAAGAGCATGTGACGCCGACGGCGCTGGGGATGGAAACCAACACATGAGCGGGCGTGCCGCTGCTGCGCATGACGTGGGCCCAGGCGGTGAGGACGATGCAGCCGAGCCCGATGCGGTCCCAGTGCCCGTGTACCGTGGCTGACAAGCCGTCACCGGTCAGTGGGAGAGCGTCTGCGGTGTGAGCCTTGGGAGTGGCTTTCCTGAGCCCGAGCTGGACGGTGGTACCACGCCCGATTTCCGACGACACGCTGGCGTGCCCGCCTGGTAAGTGGCGCATCCGTCCAATGATTGATTGGCGTAGCCCGAGGCGCAGCGGGCTCAAGCGGCTGGTGTCGAAGCCGACGCCGTCGTCAGCGATCGTAATGGTGAGGGTACCGGCGGACTGCTGGGTGGATACCGTGCAGTGGACGTGGCGCTGCGGCTCGCCGCCGCTGCTGTGCGCTGCGACGTTTCGCAGTGCCTCTAGGCTCGCGGCGAGAACTTCAACGAACTCGTCCTCAGACAGGCTGAGATCTGCCTCAGTCCCCAGTTCAGAATTGGCAGCAGAAGCGAACTGGTACTCAACCTGTGGGTGTGTGTGCTGTTGGCACCATGAGCGCAGTTGGTCGACGAGGTCGGTGGTGGTGTGGTGGTCATCGCTGTGTGTTGGCTGCTTGAGGAGCTCAAGTGCATCGGCTGCGGCGGCGCGGAGTCGTTTTGCTGGCATTCCGCGTTCCGGAAAGGACGAGACGAGCGCGGCCAGGACATGATCGTGAACGAGGTTGCGGGCATGGCGGCTGCCGGCCAGCTGGGCGCTCAGCCGCGTGGCGAGGTCTTCCTCGTGGCTGTTGCGCTGGCTCTCAGTGTCGATCTGCCTGGCGCAGCCGATCAGCCAGTTGATCGGCAGGCAGTAGCAGCCCACGAAGGTCGTGCTGTAGCCAGCGCGGGTCAGCGCTTCGAGCAACCCCTCGCTTCCGGCATAGAGACGGACGATGAACTCGAGCAAGAACAGCCCTACCAAGCCGGTCACCGTCGTTCGCCAACTGGACACAGTTGCGAGCAGCGCGGCGGCAATCACCATCCCAAAGGCTGGCAGCGGGTGGATGTCTGATGCCAGATGTGGCTGATCGGGATCGAGAATGTGCAGCGTCAGTATGGCGGCACATGCCCAGCCATGAAGCGCAAGATAAACCCATGCCCCCAGTCGTGCCCCAGCGGCAGCAGCCGACGCGCGGGACGTATGCTGGCGCGAAATAGTGAATGCCGCCAGCGGGCACAGCGCTGGCGGGATCAGCAAGCCAAAGAGATACGGGTAGCCAGCTGCCCAGCGATACCATCGGGGTGCCTCGGCAACTTGTTGAAACAGCGATGGCTCCTGATGGAACAGCTCGAAGAGCATCCCAAACAGGCTTGCCCCCATAATCAGGATGATCTGATACGCGTCCTGGTTGGTGCCATCGAGCAGCATCCGGTTGACCAAGCCGGTTCGCTTCTGCTGGGAAGCACTGGTCAAGCCGGTGTCGGCGGCGAACGGAGCGGCGGAGGCTGCCATAGCGCTCAGAACGCGTGCTGGAGATCCAGTGTGGGAACGAGTCCTTCGGCCTGGGCCCGTACCAACAAGTCGACGCGGCTACCAGCGGGGACGCCAGCGTCCATGAACTTGCGGCGGATGCGCGAGACGTAGGTGTTGACGGTGTGGATCGACAGGCTGAGCTGACGGGCGACGAAGCTCGCCTCCGCGCCGGTGGCGTAGAGCGAGAGCACCTCTTGCTCGCTGGGCGTGAGCGCAGAAGTGACGAATGCGCTGTCTGCATCCAGAGCACTTGCCCAGTCTAGTGATGGCGTCAGCTCACCACGCAGCGCCGCCCAGATTGTGCTGATCAGGACATCCGGCGTCTCGGACTTGCGGACGACACCCAGGACGCCGCCCTCACAGGCACGCCGGATCAGGTAGGGGTCATCGCCGCTGGTGTAGGCGATCACCGCCGCACCTCGGGTGCGCAGGGTACGGGCGTTGCGTGAGGGGTCGGAGTTGTCCGGTAGGCGCAGGTCGAGCAGTACCACATCGGGCAAGCGCTCCTTCGTCGCGGCCGTCTCCTCCAGCAGCTGCGCAACACTGGGATACCCGCCCCGAAAGTGAAGGCTGGCGGTCATCGCCAGCATGGTCGTCACACCCAGGGCGATGACATCGTGGTCATCGATCAGGGCAACGGTGCCGACCCGTGGCACCTCGCAGGCGGGTGCCTGCTGGGCGATGGAATCGGGATGATGCGGGGCGACTCCGGCTACCGAGCCGCCACCGTTAGCAGGTGGCTGTGTCATCTCTGCGTCCTCACGAACCGTCGGGGAAAGGAGCGTGGATCAGGCGATGTTGACGCTAGCAACCTGGTAGCGCGCATCACCATTGACGATTGCCAGAGTTGACCAACCGGCAGTTAGCGCAACCCTCCAACGGAGAGGCTCCACTCTTAGGCACATCACCCCTCACCACTCCCACCCGAACCCGCCAAACAGCCCGCCATGCACGTCGCGCTGGGTGAGGGTGGCCTGGCCGTGCGCGTCCAGGTGGGTGCGGTTGTACTGGTTGGCGGCTTGGGGGCGGGCGAAGGGGCTAGCCCCAGTGAACTGCCAGATGCTGGCTGGCACCTCCCCGACGAAGCGCACCTGGATGGTGGCCAGCAGGGAGCGGGCGTGGAAGGCCCGGCTAGCCAGCGAGATCGGTGTGGTGGGCTCCTCACCCGGCAACGGCTCTGCCCGGAAGGCGAGGTCGTAGCGCGTGGCGTCCTGCATCGGGGTGCGCCTTCCGGTGGCGGGGTCGATGTGCCAGAAGTGGTCGTTCCACCCAGCCCCTTCGACAGGGTGGCTGTTGACGCTGAACTCCCCGCCTGGCTGTGCGGTGACATGGGTGGCGTAGGAGCGGGAGATGGTGACGAAGTCCAGCTCGCCGGCCATGTTGGCCAGCCGGTAGTGCTCCACCGTGCCACGCCATAGACGGTGCTCGACCACGATGAGCGTAGTGGTCTCCTCATAGACGATCCCACCGTGCATCTCCGGCACATCCAGCACCAGCGGCGCCTGAGCGTAGCGCCCAGCCACCAGGCGGCTGTGCAGCAGACGCAGGCCGGCTTCCTCACGGGAGGCGATCGTCTCCATGCTGCACCCCAAGCGGCTCGCCATTGCCCGCCGCCGCTCCAACAGGCTCCCACTACCCGCCGTCTCAGGGCTGAGCGCAAAGGCCGCCAGCAGTACACCCACCAGCGGCTCATCCGCCTCACTCCCGCTCTCACTCAGGCTGTGAATGGCCGAGACAAAGCGATGACGCAGCCGCTCAAAGGAGTCCTCCAAGCTGCCCCGCAGCACCTCATCAACGATCGGGGCGTGCACCAGCCGCGCCGCCGTAAACCCACCCCGCTTGCGCAGCCATGCCAGCTCACGGCGCAAGGACGCCGCATCATCGGCATCGAGATGAGCGCGGGACATGAGCAAGCCTCCTGGGGGAGTAGGAGCAGGGCGTGAGCGGCAGTGGGGTGAGCGGAGATGACGTCGTTGGGGCGGGGCAGCGACGAGGTGACCGACAGAGCTGTGCCGGTACTGGTGAGGCGCCTGCTGCGACGGGCCTGCCATGAGTGGCGACTTGGGCATCGGCGGACGGGACGGGCCGCAAGCCAGCCTAGACCGAGCGGCCGGGACAAACCAGGAGATAGCGCGGGGGCCGAAGAGCGGTAGCGCGCCGTCTGTGCCTGGCTTGGCGGACTGGCTCCTTGCCGCCGTGGCCGTGCTGCCGACCGCGGTGGGTCTGGCTCGTAGCTGCACGTGTGAGTCAGTGGTGGACGCCTGAGTGAGCCCGCTTTTCCAACTTTCTTCCAACTTTGACGGCCGTGCTGAGCGGCCTGCCTAGAGTCGAGTCATCGCCGCAGCAAGCCGCGTTATCTGGCGGAAAAGTCGCTCAGTTGACAGGTCAGCGGCGATGGCTCTGGCGTTGCGCGCTGGCTGGTCTCTCTGGCCAGCCATCGGTGCCATTGCGCTAGATCGGGGACGGCTAGCCCGGCTGGCCGTCTTTCTCTCTTCCTTCTTCTCTCCTCGAAAGGACTTCTCTCATGGCTTCTACCAATCTCAGCCTCTTCTCGCCCCAGCGCACCCGGATGGGGGTGGTGCTGGGCAATGGCCAGGCCCGGGTGACCAGGCGGGAGATCGAGCAGGTCGCCGCCCAGGCAGAAGTAGCCGCCCAGGCCGAGCAGGCCCGGGCCTTCCTGACCTCCCAGGTCCTGACCAACATCGCCACGCTGGTCACCCAGGCCGAGGCCCAGACCCGCATCGCCCCCGGCGGTGCTCAGTTCTACGAAGCGATCATCACGGGATACGCCCTGGGGGCTGGGCAGCGAATCGGGCAGCTGTAGGCGTGGCGGCGGCTGAGCACGCTTGCTCTGTGTGCGGCGAGGCCACTGCTGAGGTCTCGTCGACACGGTGAGGAGCGCCGTTCATAGCGCGAGCCCACAGGTGACAGGTGGCGCGGAAGCAGCTCTGAGCTGCCATATGGCAGCAGCACTAGCTGCTCGGCTGGGTGGGACTGCCGCCTCTCGGTGGGGCTCAGGATGGCCGGGCTAGTACCGGAACGTCGCCAACAACGCCGCCAACCCGGTGACAAGCTCCCAGTCTTGCGCCTTCGTTCCTTCTCCTCACGTTCCTTCTCTTCTTCTCCTCATCTCTTCTCATCTTCGGAGGTTTCATCATGACGGTCGTAATCGGGATTCTGGCCCTCATCGGCCTGGCGGTGGTGGGCGCAGTCGGCTGGGCGTTTGCCCAGGGGATGCGCGATGGCCTGGCAGCCTGGCGGGAAGCGCCGGGCGGAGCGAGTCAGCCGGTGCCCGTCGGTGAGTTGCCGCTGTCGCTGTCTGCCGCGCTGCCGAGCAGCTACCAGGCCGGCCAGCTGGCTGGTGAGGTGGCCACCAGCTGGCACTCGGCACACCGGGCGGCCAGAGTGGCTGGAGCAGGTGTATCGGCTAGTTCCTCCTGGGCAGCCGCCCTGGCTTTGGGCAGTGAGCTGAGCCTGCAGCGCCAAGAAGCCGGCCGGGCCATGCAGGCAGCCATGGCCCAGGTGCTGCAGGACAACGAGAAGGCAGTGCGGGACACAGCGGCGTCTACCTCTACCGGCAGAACTTGCGGCACCGATGGCAGTGACGACCGCGGTGATGTGCCTCCTGAGGTGGTGCCGAACGGAGCGGACAGCGCCGACAGTGGTGAGCCGGCGGCTGGAACAGCCCGTCCTACCTGGCCGGCTCACTCGCCTTCGCGTCGTCCACCGCGGCCGCGTCCCCGGCGGTGCACGCAGCACAGGCCGGCTCGGTCGGATGAGCGGCAGTCGTAAGCGTTCGGCTCCATTCCTCACCCACATGACACGTCGTTTCGCCCGCTTGTTGCAAAAACTACAGCACCGACTTTTGTAGCCACTAAGTGGCGCGTGTGTCCATTTTGTGCGCTGGGGTGGCACCACAGAAACGGCTCACAAGCAGGGCGTGTCGCGTCGCTTCGTAATCTGAATTGGGAAGCCTTGCAACACGCGAGTGTTCGTGGAATGTATGGGATAAGGGCAACCGGCTGCCGATGCGCAAAAAGATGGCAGCTGGCTCGCCCGGAGCAAATAGCAAATATGAAAGAAAAAGGAGGGACACCATGCAGCAGACAAAACAGACAAGACGAGTATGCGCTGGGGGAGCGGCACCACGGCCAGGTGACGTGGCCAGAAAGGCGGGCGCAGTGATGGAGCCGGACGCTGGCGTGCCGCGACCGGGCGGCGCTATGAGCGATAGGCCTGGCTCGGACGGTCGGAATGACTCTGGGGGCGCTGCCACCAGCGCTGCGGTGCTCAGCCAAGACAGCGCAAGCAAAGCCGCCGGTTGCGGCAGGAAAGCTGGCGTGCCGACTGAGGGTATTGGCTCATCGCCCACCATCCCTGGCCTGCCGCCTGGTGGCTTTGCCACCATCCTGGTCGATCCACCCTGGCCGCTACAGAGCGGTGAGAAGCACTACCGGACGATGAGCCTGGCGCGGATTAAGGCACTGCCGGTGGGGGCGCTGGCGGCCCGTGATGCCCACCTGTGGCTGTGGACGACCAACGCCTTGCTGCCGACGGCGTATGAGGTGGCTGAGGCCTGGGGCTTTACGGTGCGCA
>ERZ772977.1830-NODE-1830-length-10127-cov-15.571684_pt1 | contig 10127 bp, 10 predicted proteins | sample MGYA00511131_ERZ772977 | MGnify/ENA primary metagenome ERZ772977 (study PRJEB29015, sample SAMEA2737935) | human oral metagenome | biome: human oral; feature: human-associated habitat; material: dental | place: China | collected 2151 ...
GCCCCAGTGATTCTAACGCCGCTTTCGCCCGATCTAAAACTCTTTCGTCAATATCTCTCGCTGAGCGCGCCGGCGCAACTATTCTCACTTCATCAACTGACTGTAATTTATCTGGTATCATACGCTCCCTTTCCTAAAATTAATCAATCAAAAACCTCCCGCAGGAGGCATAACACAGCGACAAAACACCTCCTGCCTACACGTGGAGATGATGGTGATGTTGTGAAAATAATTTCATCATATGAAATAGTATAGCAAAGATTGACTTGATCGGGGAGTAGGCGGTGTGCCAATGACTCAATTAGCGGTCAATCTATCTCGCTAGTACCAGATCGCTTGGGACGATACTACTCCACCGCCAAATCCGTAATCACATCAATAACCTGCACATCGTCTGGTAATAGTACAGGCTGCTTGCAATAGTCGTTTTTTATGAAAAAACTGTTTACCCCAGCGTTAATGCCAGCTTTGTAATCATAATAATAGCTGTCGCCGACCATATATACATTTCTAGCATCAAGATTAAAATCTCGCACGATATCTCGTATCACATACGTTTTGCCATTTCTATCGCTACCGTCCGAACAGAAAAATCCATCAACCAGCCTCTTGATATTAAGATTAACAATTTTGGCTTTTAGCTCTTCAAGTGCTTCTGGCCCTGGGACGGGGTGAGCTGAAACAATAAATATTTTATATCCGCAAGCCCGAAGATTTTTCAGGAAATCATACACACCATTGACTAAGCTTAAGTTGTTATGGCTATGTTTCTCAACCTGATCACCTTTATAGATACTATCCGGCCGGGAATTTTTATCCGCGCCAGTAGGCCGCCAAAGCGTGCCGTCACCATCAAAAATTACTGCTTTTGTGCTATTTTTATTCATGCTTTCAATCTGTAAAATTCGCATAACCTACCCAAGCATCTTTCCTAACGCGTCAAATGTCCGCCCATTCCGTATGGTGACCAGCGGATAAAACTTTTCTTTCATTAGTAACTTGTGGTATGAGGTACGCAAAAATTCTTTCTCCGTATATTTACCCCAAAATACCGCCTTTTTGCCAAAATGAACGATCTCATCGTGAAGCGGCATTTGACCGATCCGCTCCTTGATATATTCAGGGTCGATGTCATCGGTATAGAATAATACATCTTTCCGCGCCAGGGTTTGATGCCACCACCCTGGCAGATTTGATACTTCATCTAAATACTCGTCTTTAGTCAGGATGACGTGTTTGATGGTAAATAGAAAACGCCCTAACATGCCAGCAATATTCTCTTTGATTGTTACTAGGTCATCATCAGTATCAAATATAACATTACCGCTATTGATATACGTGACTACGTTTTGATACCCCAAGTCTTCGAGACTTGCTTTGAGGTCACTCATCGAGACTTTATTTTTACCGCCAACATTAATTCCCCGAAGCAACAGGATATATCTCATACCCTTTAATATACTATCGCCTGCGCTTCCGGCCAAATGCGCTGCACCAGCCGTTCGCCGCGAGCCGTCAGTCGTACCCAAGCGTCACCATAGACCTGGTCGATTGCCATCAATCCTTTACGCCGCAAATCCGCCAACACATCCATCGCCGTTCGACGCGGCATGCCCATTTGTGCTGCCAATATGGCCGCATCATCACCGCCGTCTTCGTAGACTTGCTGCAATACTAGCGCCTCGTTGGTTGTTAAGGTTGCTTCTTGTGATTGTCTCGTCTTCATACTCATCCTTTCTTATGATTATCGTGAGTATATGATAGCCAGACGGTCTGTAATTTTGCTGTAAGCGCCACTGGTTTATATAAAATAACCTACCAAAACCACGGTATCCACGCCGATGGCAGCAGCATAATCAACGAAACTACAGCCAGTCCAATATACAACCCCAACGCCGGTCGGGTCAGATACGGCGTATCATAATGGTATATCCGCCGCAGCTCATAATAATCCCACAAACGCCAGGCGCAGATAATTAGGAGAACGACACAACCAAGCGAAAGCATACCGCTAAAGTCAAACCGGTGCGTCTGATTGCTCATGTTAATAACGAATATTAGCTCCGACACTATCAAGCACGACCACCACCGCTCATCGCGCTTTTTTCCCATCACCAGTACGCAAAAACCAAGCGGTACGATTAGCCTGATTATCGGAGTGTATCCAAATATCAACCAGACATAATAACTAACAGGATATTTGTGGGCTGCGACATCAGCAATTAGCATACCGGCGCCATAGAACACCCCTAAAAGAACGGCGGTGGACAACAACAGCCGCCATATATCATTACGAAGCACCTCTTTTATGGTAATGCAGTCGGCCTGGGACGTAGCCGGAAGTTTAAGAAACGGAATCATAATAAATCAAATTTCTTAGATATCATACACGTCCAGCTGAATAGCGGCAATCATTTGTTTGATACGCGCATCATCAGCCATCTCCAGCCAGCCGCGCCCGCCAATTACACATCCTCCAAGGATATTATTTAGCGTACTTCTACCAAGCAAAACTTGTTCAAGATTACGCGAACACCTAAGCAGCGCTTTTTGTAAATTGCTGCAAAACGGTGACTTTAGCAAATACTGTATATATGCCGTAAATTCAGATTTCAATCGACTAGCTATCCGCTTATCTTCTTTAGCTAGCCCCAGGAATATCCGGTAACCCACCGACAACGAAGCTTCTGACCACTGGTCGCCGCGGTCATATACGGTGTAGTTTTCACGAACAGCAACCAGAAAATTAAGCGCTACAGCTTGCATTACAATTGCCGCCAAAGCTTGATCAATGGGAGAATTTATATATTCCTCATCTATTGAATATTCCAGGACGTATTCAGGAAACAGTTTCTTGGATTTTTTACCATATTTTAAGTATGGAACGCAAAAAAGCGTATTAACAGAGCTTTTATCATAAGACTTACGATAGGTCATCTCGCTTTGCTGACGCCAATCAGAGGATTGCATCCTGCTTAAATTAGACATTAGCTCATCTTGTTTCAGCTCAAGCACTGCCCGATTCATTTCTATGCCGCATTCGCTAACTGCCCGCCGTACAGCCTTTTCTGGAATAGTATGTTTGTCAAACGCCTGCAAGGCTTCGTTATAGGCATTCGGCGCCGCCGGATTATACAGCTCGACATCCATATAGCAAGTGTCGCCATATGTTTTCGCCGTCAAAATAATATCGCTTGAGATAAAAAATCCTCTGTCTTGAAGATATTTCAAAATGTATTGGGCAAGCAAATGCTCATAGACGTGAGCTAGCAAGCCGTTATCTTTTGAGGTTTTGTATAAAGGTGAGTACATCCTCTTTACTGTTCTCTGGAAATAAGGAGATGCCCGCCCAGACGCTTGTATGTCTGGGGAGTGCGTTGTGAAAGACAACGAACTCCTAGGGATCTAGAAACTATCTGACCTCTGCTCTTGTTCCACTCTGGCTGATAGACACACCGTCGTGCGGATTGCTGTCGCCGAACTTGGAGCTGCCGCGAGCCTGCTGTGCCGCCTTACGAGCGGCGCTCTGCGCACGGGACTGTGCGCTCTTGCTGGCGCGGGGAGTGAAGTTGGGCTTCGCCTTTGCCAAGCGAATCGCCCCCCTTTCTCTCTCAGATAGTCACGGTACCTCCGCAACTTATTCTATCTTATCATATAGCCACTCTGTTGGCAATCGCCCGTCTACCCCGCTGGCTTCTCCTTCTTTGATTCGGCGGCTTTTTTGAATTCGGCGGCAGCCTCCAGTGCCGCGGAGATAGACCCTTTAGCTCAGCAGACCAAAATCTCACCGTATCAAACTATATGCTATACTTACTAATAAGTAGAGACATAATAACGTGAACAACCTTGATAAATACACAACCCCTCTACCTCCTCCATTTCCAATTCTGAAATATCTCGAGAACATTCGTAACCTAACAGAAGAACATGGAGTTACAAGCGTAGCAGCTAAATTGTTTGATATGGCTAAAGTAGCTATCACCATTACAGATGAGCAGCAATTCGACAGCGATGCTGGAATGCTTCTTGTGGGCGATCACAGACAAGGAATTGAATGTCTACCTTTATTAGCTGTATTTGGCAAGTTAGAGAGGAAAGACGTTCATTTTGTAGCAAAACCTTTTTCTATGCAAGCGCGAATTATGGGTCATTTAGCAACTTCATCATCTGGCCTTACTTTACCTGTCATTCCAAAGACCCTAGCAAGAAATCGAAAAAATATTTTGAATAGAGATCTGTTCTGGCGTATCACTAAAAGAGACTTTTTACCAAGTGAGTCAGAAATTAAAGAAATAAATATCAGTACATTAGACAGCGCTTCCTGTTTCGTACAAAAAGGTGATGCGGCTGTTATTTATCCAGCAGGAGGTGTTGTTGATGCTTGTACTGTGACTTGGAAACGAGGTGTCGGCGAAATTATTAAGTCTATCGAGCCGGACAATAGAAATAGCGTAAAAATAATCCCTTTTCGTTTTGATGACTTTTCAAGATGGCGCCTTGTACGATCGTTAGAAAAGGCTTGCAAAAATAAAACCTCTAATAGACCACAAGAAATAACCTTACGATTGGGTGAGTGTGGCACAGTAAAAGAGCTATTCCCTAATATAGATACATTGACCTCAACAGACATAACCTCGCAACTTCATGATCAGTTTATAGAACAGTTTGGAGAAGTGGTTTGACGAACCAGAATCTCATCCTTATCCCGGGCTTAGGTGATCGGAAATGGCTATACCGTTTGGTTTGTCCCGTGTGGCGGCTGCGCGGTTTCCAGACGCATGTTCTTGTGTTTGGCTGGGAGGATGCAGCGAGCAATTACCAAGAAAAACAAACTCGCTTAGATGATTATGTTCGTAGTTTGGACGGTGATGTTTATATCATTGGCGCCAGTGCGGGCGGGATGGCGGCGCTGCACGCTTTGGCAGGGGATAATGGCAAAATCAAGGGCGTCGCGACAATTGCCACGCCGTATATTTATCGACAGAAATTGCAAAACAACTTTCTTGAACAGGCAATTACCGAGCTAGCTACCGCTCTGCCTCAAATCCAAGCAAGCCACGCACGTATTACATCATTTTACGGCGTATACGACCAAGTCGTACCACCAAATGACAGCCACTTAGACAATATCCTCCATTCCGTAAAACGACCAATTGGCGGTAAAATCGCGAACATTACTTATGAACAACTGCCTACTGTCGGACATGGCTTGACGATTGCGGCAGGATTGACGATATTTGATGGCAGGATACGGAAAAGCTTTAGATGACAGATCACCCTTGTACGGTATTCTGGTTTATCAATTCAGAATAAAAGCAGCGCCTGAGGAGGAAGGCGCTGCTTTTTAGTTATTCACCACCGATTAATTGGTCTGCGGTGCGGTATTGGTGGTTGACGGCTGTGGTGAGCCAGTCTGTGATGACGGGGCAGTTTGGTTATTTGGCGCTGTGCCATTGTTATTCTGCCCTGCTGGTACTTGTGAGCTTTGACCAGTCTGGTTCTGGTTAGCACCTGGCGCACCGCCGCCAGTTTGTCCACCCGGGCCGCCTGGCTGGCTATTCTGGGTTCGACTCATACTTGGCGGGCCGCCAGCCTGATTATTCATGCCGTTTTGCGTGCCACCGACTTGCATACCGACGACAAAGCTGAGCGCACAGGCCACTACGCCACTGACCGCTATGCCGGTAATTGCCCCGGTGCTTAACCCACTTTTGCCAGAGTTTGTGCCGTTTGGACGCGGTGCGGGCGGCTGATCATAGACCGCTTCTGGCGTGGTGAGTTGTGCTTGCTTGGTTTGTGAAATTGCCATAATTTCTCCTTTCGTTACGTTACTCTCTCGATAATTCATACAATGTTACATCGCTACCTCCATAATTAACGACCGTGCCAGTTTGCTTGACCCACGCCGTGATTTCATTGTTACTGCCGCCTGGGCCGCCGCCACCACGACCGTACGAGCTGATGGCGTAATATTTGACTTTGCCGGCCTTCACTAATTGCTTAAATTGATCGAGTGTCAGTGGCGTATCACTACCGTTAAACCCACCGACCGCCATCACTGGCTGACCACTGGTCAGCTGAATCGCCGCTGATTCATTAGCACTCGCCACTGCCACCAGCCAGGTTGCGCCGTTTTGATGCTCTACGAGATACTGCACCAACTGGCTGTCCGCCTGCGACGATTCGTTATTACTCCCCTGCATCGCTGTGGAATTCGGCCCAGCGGTCGGAATGCTACCAGTGTGCGTGACGTTGACTGTCGCTAGGGTATACACCGTCGGAGCGAGCGTGCAGGCGGCTAGGGCAGCGACGATTGCCAAGTTTTGCAGCCACCGGCGCGGTGCGTAAAGATTGATTAATAATCCAATCATCCCCGCCAGGCCCAATAGACCCACTATCCACATCAGCCACATCATCGTACTAGCGTAACCGAGGATAGTCACTGTGGTCACTGCCGTCACGCCGACCAGCACCGGCAGTAGCCATGCATATGGTTTGTGCCTGGTATATGCACCCCACAGGAACGGCAGACTAATACCGACGAGTGCCGCCACCACCGGCGCCATCACCACCACGTAGTACGGGTGAATCACGCCGCTGGTCATGCTGAAAATCACGATATGAATCAGCAGCCACAGCATCCAGAAAATCACTGCCGCCCGCCCACGATTTGTCCGTGGTGTTTTGCGTAAAATCCATAGTAGCAATCCACCGCCTGCCAGCGCCAACACCAATAGCCAAGCGATGTTCGGCCCAAAATCATTGTTAAAGATCCTGAAAATTCCCGTCTGCCCACCAAAACCCGTACCACTCGGCCCGTGTCCGCCACCCGGGCCACCACCGCCACCGCGCCCACCGAGCAATCGACCAAGGCCGTTATAGCCAAAAATCAAACTCCAAATATTGTTATCATTAGTGCTACCCACCCACGGCCGGCTACCAGCTGGCGTCAGCCAGACCAGCACACTCCACCACAGCGTCGACATCGTGGTGATGACGCCGGCAAACATTATGTGTAGAAACCGCGTGACGATCGGCGGCTTGGCAAACACCAGATAGACTAGCACCATCGCCGGTAGCACCATCAGCCCTTGTAGCATCTTGGTGTTAAACGCCAGCCCCGTGAACAGCCCTGCTAGACCCAGCCACAACAGCGGCCGTTTACCTTCCAGCGAGCGTAAAAACGCGTAGCCACTGGCGGTCAGCATCAATGTCAAAATCGCATCAGGATTATTAAAGCCAAACATCAGCGCCGCCACTGGCGTTAGCATCAGTGTCGCTCCAGTAATCACGGCACTGATGAAACCAAACTGCCTCTTCACCGCCGCATAGACTAGCCACACCGAACCAACACCCGCTAGCACACTTGGTAGTAGCATCGAAAAGCTTGAAAAACCAAATAACCGCGCGCTCAGTCCCATCACCATCGTCGCCAGTGGCGGCTTATCAACCGACATATAGTTGGCCGCGTCCAGACTGCCAAACAACCACGCCGTCCAATCTTGACTAGCCGCCTGCACCGCCGCCACATAGTAACTATTCGCCATGCCGTTATGAAACGCGCCAAACAAATATAACGCGCCAGTCAGCACCAACAGCGCCGGTAGCGTCCACTTCTCAAGCCACGACCGTTTGTCTAGTTCTTTATTGACGCGGTACAACCCCTTCAAATCATCGACAGCCGTTTTCACAATTTTCACGCGGCTATCGGTATCCTCAATCCAGGTCACCGGCTGTTCATGAATCGCCACGCCCGCCCGCTCGGTTTTGATCAACAATTCAGTGTCAAAAAACCATTCATTGTCTTTGATTTTCAGTAAGAATTTTGCGGCAACATCCCGGCGAATCGCCTTGAAACCGCACTGTGCATCGCTAAACTTGATGCCTGACGTCCATTTGATAATTCTGTTATAACAACGCGAGATGAACTCCCGCTTCACGCCACGACTGGTTCTAGAATCTTTCATCAGCCGCGAACCGATCGCCACGCCGGCTTCGCCCGCCACCAGCGGCTGAATCATCGGCAGAAAATCATCCAGACTGGTCGACAGATCGATATCCATGTACGCCAAAATGTCCGCTGAGCTATTCTGCCACACTCGTTTGAGCGCTCGTCCGCGACCACGCTCCGCCAGGCTAACTACCTGAACTGATTGGTGTTTTTCCGCTAAGTTCTTGGCAATTTCCAGCGTCTTGTCCTGACTGCCGTTGTCTGCAATGGTGATTTGATAGCGATACGGCAAATGTTTTGCCATATATTCATCAAGTGTCATGATGCTTTTTTGAAGAATCTTCTCCTCATTGAGCACCGGCACGACAATGTCAATGAATGGATGAGTAATCGCCCGAAACAACTGCTGGCTCTCGGTGGCGACCAAGTGTCGCGACCGAGCCAGTGGTTGGGGTATGATTGCTGCTTTCGTATTCATACAAGCAACTATAGACGAGGGGTCTGTAATTTTGCTTTAAACAGCCTTTATACTTAATAGTATATTAACGGTTATCAAAAATGCGAATACTTATAAGATAGGGTATAGAAAATACTATTATAGCGATCGTGTTCTACCTTTTCCCGGTAAAGATACGATCATAGGCATATTACCATTCATGGAAAGTCCATATTGACCAGGTTTAATATAAAGGAGTACTAAAAGCTGTGTAATTATACTAATATAAGTATTTTCGATCATTACAAGGCTAAACTCATCACTATGCTGCCCTATAGCATCATAGCTGTCATATGGATTAGAACGAAATAGTTTATGAGCTACATTCCAATGATTACGTATGTACACAATATAAAGCACTTTCATAAAAAGCCCTCTTCTTATGCGTGAATCGCCTCCAATGGCACTAAGCGCCTTAGCTACAAAACATATCTGCCTGTTTAAACGTTTCTCGTCTTTTCTTGTTTTTGTTCTATATTTTTTACATAAAGTTTTCTGTGGCACCTCTCCAGGGCTAAAGCGTTCAATTATTTTCTTATATTGGGGGTTATTGAGCTCAGATAGGCATTCTATAACTTTAAAATAGTTTAGATAAGCTTCTGAATCAAAACCAAGATTATCTAGTTCTTTCGCTCTCCTCCAATAATTTAGCATTATCTTAAGACCTTTTTTGTTACTACTTCCAATGTCGTTTATTATTCGCTCCGCCAACTCTAGACTATGTTCACTGTACTCCACTGAACTATTCTGATGAATTGAAGGGAAAATATCTACTCCTTCAGCGTGAATATGTGCCCCACTATAACCACCTTCATAACCCCATTTCATATCTAAATCCATACTGAAGTAGCCCAAATTCCTGATATGTCCAACGATCCGATTCATAACATTTTCTATAGTCCTATCGTCACTAATTGAATTACCCTGAGGAAGAGGATATGTCTTTTGCGACTCAGCCATTATGTAGCCATTAGAGAACACAACATTCCACTTTTCACCATTTAGAGAGACTGTTGTTGAGAAATTTATATTACTAGGCTGGGTAGTAATCTTTACCCATACATGTGTTTCATCAGGCATTATATATTTATCTCCCAATAACCAACTCAAAATTATTCAGACTTAACTGTACTTCCGCACTATCTTTCATGCACACCTCTCGTTTTAGATTATACATCAATCAGGAGTAATAAATTATTTCAATCAACTTAAAATTTTTAACTCTATTCAGACCACTTACAGCTCATTTAAAGGCGAGCCGTATACACTAACCTCATGACTATTCACAAGCAACTCACCACCTTTGCCGCCATCGGCACTCTTAACACCGCCATTGACATCACAATATACACCCTATTGATATGGCTTACCGTACCGCTACTATTGGCCATCATCATGTCAACCACCGCAGGGATGATCTGTAGCTATCTCCTAAATAGGCGCTTCACCTTCAAAACCGACCGCCAGCCAATTGTTCAGTTTATCGGCATCACCCTCGCTGGCCTGTGGGTTATACAGCCAACTGCCATATGGCTACTCATTCAATTGTTCGGAATAACCAGCACACTCGGCTTAAGCATGGCAAAATTAGCCGCCACCAGCATCAGTCTGATGTGGAATTTTGCATGGTACCGAATCGTATTTCAAGGAACAAAGAAAAAACACCTCCGTAGACGTGTC
>ERZ772977.1831-NODE-1831-length-10108-cov-5.442554_pt1 | contig 10108 bp, 8 predicted proteins | sample MGYA00511131_ERZ772977 | MGnify/ENA primary metagenome ERZ772977 (study PRJEB29015, sample SAMEA2737935) | human oral metagenome | biome: human oral; feature: human-associated habitat; material: dental | place: China | collected 2151 ...
CCGGCGATCGCGCCGATGGTGGTCAGCAGGGCCAGGAAGGTCGCCGGGTAGCGGGGCATGATCCTGGCGAAGAGGTTGACCATCGGTTGGAGGATCGAGGTGAACACCAGTGCCATGAACAGGCCTATGAACACCGGGATCACCTGCGAGGTGGCGTAGAAGGCGAGGCCGATCACGATAATGATGCCGAGCCCCAGCCATGCCCCCATGCCGCCCCGCACCAGCCATGCGGGAAGGGAATCCATGACTGAGGAGCGGGTCGTCACCGTCTCGGGGAAGGAGACTGACGGCGCCACTCGGACATGGGTAGTGGACACCGGGGGAGTGGGCGGGCTCGTGGTCGTCTCCCCACCCGAGTCGGACTCCCAGTGCAGTTGGTAGTCGCGGCCTGCTTGCCTGCGCCTCTCCGCCCAGTCGATCCCCCGATCCAGTGCCGTGCGGGCATTTCTGAGCCGCCCGAGAAGGCCGCTGCTGCTCAGAAGCTCTCGGGACGATTTCTTTTCGGAACCGGATGCTTGAGACGCCTGAACAGAGTCGGAGTTCTCAGAGGACGGGGAAGCCTGAACAGGTGCGTCTTCTGACGGGGTCTCAGACGGAGAGCTGGTTGTTGCCATGGGATGAACGTTCAGTCCTTCGCTGGTCATCGGGCTGACGAAACACGCACAGCCTACTAGCGTGGCCCCATGACCGCCCCGAATATCAGCAATCCGACTTACTTTGCCGCCGCGAGCCCGGTGCGCCTCCCACGCGCCGCCGCGCTCGGGCCGGGGCTGGGAGGCCAACCGCGCCTGCTCGTCGATGCCCCTGCCGGGGCTGCGGAGATATATCTCCACGGAGCCACCGTGACCTCCTGGACGCCGCGCGGCGGATCGGAGGTCATCTTCACCTCACGGCAGGCCGTCTTCAACGGCTCCACCGCGATTCGCGGGGGAATCCCCCTGTGCTTGCCGGAGTTCGGCGTCGGCATCAACGGCGACGCCGTACCGAAGCACGGCTGGGCGCGTATCGCCCCCTGGCAGCTGCGGACGGTCACCGGTACCGACGACGGCGGGGTCGGCGCTCTTCTGAGCGTCAGCCGCGACCACTTGACGGCGCTTTACGAGGTCGAGGTCGGCCAGACCCTGCGCCTAGGGCTAAGCCTGCGCAACGATGGGGCCGAGCCTCGCACGGTGGAGGCCGCTGCTCACACCTATCTATCGGTTCACGATGTCACTGCCAGCATCATCAGCGGGCTTGCCGGCTCCTCCTACAATGACAATCTGGCTCGCAGCTCGCAGGAGGCTCGTCGGATCCAGGAAGGCGACGTGAAAATCTCCGGACCCGTGGATCGCATCTACGACTCCTCCGAACCAGTGGCGGTGACCGACCCCGGGCATCGGCGCACGATCCGCATCGACAAGCGCAACGCCCCTTCCACGATCGTGTGGAACCCATGGTCCACCTACAGCGCTCCGCTGCCGGACATGGCCGACGACGAGTTCCCTACCATGGTCTGCGTCGAGAGCGGAGCGGTGCGTGAGCACGCGCCCACCATCGATCCTGGGACGAGCTGGGCCATGCAGGTGACCCTCAGCGTCGAGAACCACCGGATGTGATGGGAAGCACTTGGAAGTGGTTTGGTGGCCCGGGCGGCCGTCATGCTAAGTTTCTCTGCGTCGCCGGAGCGGGTCTCCGGTGGCGCCGCTGAGAGGCGGAGGAAACAACACAAGTCCGAGTGGCGGAATAGGTAGACGCGCTAGCTTGAGGTGCTAGTGCCTTATTAAACGGGCGTGGGGGTTCAAGTCCCCCCTCGGACACCACCAACACGTGATCCCCGGAACCTTGAGGTTCCGGGGATCACGTCGTTTCGCTTTCGCGAGGAAGGTCGGGTCAGCTCCACTCGGGACGATAGAGGTCGGGGCGGGACTCCGATGCCATCAGGATCAGGAACCAGATGGCGCCGATACCAAATGGGATGAGCTGAATGAACCACCATGCCCCTGACTTTCCCACATCGTGCAGGCGACGCACAGTGAGGCCGAGGTTCGGCAGAATAGTCGCGAAGCTATAGATCGACAGCAAGCCCGAGATGACCAGGAAGCCGGCGGAGTATGTAAGAGGCTCCGCCCCCTCACCATTCGCAGAGGCTTCGAGCGCGGCGCTCATGGCAGCCATTAAGGGAACGAAGATGAAAATAGATGCAACGAAGCCGATAATGGCATTGAAGAGCGCAACCCACCAGAACTCAGATCGGGAGGCGTAGCCGCGGAACTGGGCGTAACGCTGGAAGTAACGCTTGACGGCCTCACCGAAGCTCGCGCCGGGCAAGGGTGCGATGTCAGGAGTCAGGGCCGGAGCCCCGAACTGTCCGAACTGGTTGGGTGCGCCGTAGGGCGCCTGACCGCCGTAGGGCGCCTGACCGCCGTAGGGTGCCTGACCGCCGTAGGGGGCGGGGCCGCTTCCGTAGGACATGAATCCTCCAAGTGAGACTGAGAGACGCTGGAAAGCGATGCATCCATGGCGTCTTGAGGGAAATACCGAGCCAGGCCTGGGACAGCGTGACCGGAGGCAGCCTAGAGGTAGAAGCCCTTCCCTGTCATCTTGATGGCGTGTGCCGATGTGAGGAGAACTTCCCCTTGCGTCCCCGGCATGTCTTGGTGGTAGTCGTCGGCCACCACGACCGCCCTGTTGCGCCAGCCCCTGGTCCAGGTTCTTAGGAACGTGACCGACCCCCCGCGACGGACGTGGAGTGCGCCACAGTCTGTTCACGGTCCTGTCCCTGGCGGTGACGGGGGTGCTTGCGGGCTGTCCAGCTTGACGGCGATGTGGGAGCACACTACGGACCTGACCGTCGCCGATCTGGAGGCCCTGGGGGTGGAGGCGGGCCATGCTCTTTCGTCGGAGTCGACGATCCGGCGGGTGCTGCAGGACCTGGGCCCCGCTGACGTTGATGCCCACCTGAGGCCATGGTTGTGCACACGCACCGGCACCATCGAGGGAAGAACAGTGGCCGGGGTGGTCAGTCACTACCTTCTCACCGTCAAGGGCAACCAGAAGACTCTGCGTAGGATGCTCAAGAGGCTTCCCCAAAAGAGCGTCCCGTCCGTCTCAGGTGTCGACACCTCTCATGGGCGGCGGGTGCGACGCACCGTCAAAGCCGTCAAGACCCCCGCCCGGGCGGGCTTCCCCGCAGCCGTCCAGGTGGTCCGGGTCCGACGCACCAGGGCCACCAGGAACCGCAAGAAAGGCGGGCAAGGACAGCTGCGCTAAGACAACCGCTAAGAAGACGGGCGTTGAGGTGGTCTACCCGGGTCTACTCCCTACCCATTGATCAAGCCCGGCCCGAGACCGTCGCGTCCTGGATCTGCGGGCACTGGGGGATAGAGAACCGGCTTCAGGTCGGTCAGAGACGTCGTCACGGGCGAGGACCACCACCAGCTGCGCACCGCCAACGGCCCCGAGATCATGACCATGCTGAGAAGCCTGGCCACCCGGCCTCACAGGGCTGATTAATACGTGATCCCCAGAACCTCAAGGTTCTGGGGATCACGCTGTTCGTGAGAAGGTGGAGGTCAACTCCACTCGGGACGATAGAGGTCCGGACGAGACTCTGAAGCAAGGAGAACCAACAGCCAGATCGGTCCGACGATCGGCACGAACACGATGAAGAACCAGACTCCTGGCTTTCCAGTGTCGTGCAGGCGGCGTACCAAGACCGACAGACTCGGAAGAAGAATCGCGAGACTGTAGAGCGATGAGACGCCGGACATCATGAGAACACCGGTCGAATACGCGGGCTCTATCGGGGGTTCGCCGTTCTGGGCTGCTTCAATGGCGGCAGTCATGGCGGTGAGCATCGGGATCACGGTGAAGAGACTCAGGACGAAGCTGATGATGGTATTCAGCAACCATGGCCACCAGTATTCCGAACGGGAGGCGTAGCCGCGGAACTGGGCGTAGCGCTGGAAGAAGCGCTTGACGGCCTCGCCGAAGCCCGCGCCCGGGAGTGGGGCGATGTCGGGGCTCAGGGCGGGCGCCCCGAACTGTTGGGGAGCGCCATAGGGCGCCTGGCCGGCAGGGTATGGGTTGGGTCCGCTTCCGTAAGACATTCATCCTCCAAGTGAGACGAGGTCGGGGAATCGTGGGCGTTACGCGCAAGAGCCAACAACTCTTGTGTCGCAAGGACGTTCTGCCAGAGCCAGCCTAGGCGCCCGTCGTCGTCGACGCCATCCCTTTGTCCACTTTTCTCATGGCTGTACTTCCCCCCTCGTGGCTCTTCGATAGCCTGGGCTGATGCGCCCCGCCATCCCGTTGATCAACCGCCTCAGGCCGCGGCGCAGTCCTGAGCTGCTGCGTGCCCGAGCCGGGGTCTACCTGGTCTTCCTGGCCAACGGTCTGGGATTCGCCAACCTGGTTCCACGCTTTCCGGAGATCGTGGCTCATCTAGGCCTGAGCAAGGCGGCTTTCGGGCAGGCCGTGGCCGCGGCCAGTGTCGGAGCCCTCGCGGCAGGACTGGCGGCGTCCTGGCTCATCGCTCGTCTGACCTCGGCGAAGGTTGCCAGCCTGGGCATGCTCGTGGTGGCGCTGGCCCTCCTCGGTGCCGGTCTGGCCCGCTCGTGGATCGCCCTGGCGGCCTGCCTCCTGGTGGTAGGTGGGACAGACGCCATCGTCGATGTCGCGCAGAATGCTCATGGCCTGCGGGTCCAGCGCCGCTGGGGCGCCTCCATCGTGACGAGCTTCCACGCCTCCTGGTCGTTGGGCGCTGTGTTGGGAGCGGCCATGGGGCAGGCCATGGCCGGGGCCGGTGTGGGACCGGGGACCCATATGACGGTCACGGCGGTGGTACTGCTGGTCATCTCGGTGGGGCCCTTGCTCGCGGGCTGGTTCCTACCCGGTCATGATGCTGCTGAGCGCGCCCTCGATCAGGCCGAGGACTCCCAGGACTCCCATGAGGCGCCTGTGACGGTCCCACCGCGTCCCTCCCTGCCGGTGACGATCCTGGTCCTCAGCATCGTCGGACTGCTATGCGCCGCCTCTATGCTTCCCGAGGACGTCGCCATGAACTGGTCCTCCTTGCTCCTGTCCGCGCAGGGTGCCACAGCCGGCCGCGTGGGGCTGGGACTGGTGGCGCTCCAGGGGACGATGATCGTGGGGCGCCTGGTGGGGGACCGCATCATCGACGCCGTCGGTCAGCAAGCGGTCATCGCCTGGGGCGGCGCTCTGGTGACGCTCGGGATGGGGCTCGCACTCGTGGTCTCCTCGGTTCCCGGAACACTGATCGGGATGGCCGTCTCCGGGGCCGGTTGTGCTGTCGCCGTTCCCGTGACCTACTCCGCGGCCGACGACGTCGAAGGGCTCCCTGCCGGGCTGGGCCTGACGATCGTGTCCTGGCTCGCCCGGCTCACAGGCCTTTTGGCGCCGCCGGTTGTCGGCTGGCTCGCCGATGATCACGGACTGTGGGTAGCACTGGCCTACGGTCTGCTGGGAGGTCTCATCATGGTCACCTGCTGGCCGGTCCTACGCCGCCGGACTGTGGAGGCGTCCGTCGGGTGATCTGAACGGCGCTGCAGCATGCAAGACCCTCAGTTTCAGGCAAGCCCGGCTCGACGGCGCAGCTCGCTGTCCTTCTGCCGTATCCAGCGCCCGCCGATCACAACGGTTGCGAGTGCCGCAGCGATGACGGTCAGTGCAAGGACCGAGTTCAATATCAGAGTGTGGGTTCGAGTCTCCGCCGAAGAGACGCTGGTCATGAACATTGTCTGAGTCAGTATTGTGGAGGAAATTATTGCGAGGACTGCAACGAGCATTTCGACTAAGAAAACGATCGCTGCAAGGTTCCAGTAGTGCTCGCGCCGACGCGCATCGCACCACGCGGGCAGGGAGGGGGCATCAACATCCTCCCAGCTGATCTCTCGTGGCTCTTCCTCCCCGGGCATCGTGCTGGGATAAGAGATGATGAGACGGTCGCACCGCTTGGAGGAAAGGGAGATGATGGCACCGAAAATGCTGACGCCGAAGAGTAGAGGGGTGAGCATGAACTGCCCAGAGGCAAGGAATAACGTGAAGATCAAGATGCCGACGATCAAGAATACCGAAGCGAAGACGGTCAATCCGGCGAGGGTCCGACGGCTCTGCCTCACGCGCCTGGCGACGTCGTAGGCATCCGGCCACGGAGGCCCCATGCGTCCATCGCGGGTGACTCCTCGCGCGCTGGAGGCTCCGTTCGGGTGGGTGATGAGATCCCGGCGCAGTCCCGCCTCGATATCCAAGGGGCGTGATGAGCCGGGCTCCTGCCCGGCCAGTTGGGTGAGGGCCTGACGTAACAGCCCCCACTGCTCCTCGGCCACGAACTTCGGTGTGCGTAGCACCCATGCGGCACGAGCGCTGACGACAAATATTGCTAATAGTATGGCGATGATAATCGCAGGGATGATAAGAAGAACTATGTTCAGGTGATCAAACGAGGTGCTTGATGCTGTGTGTGAGGTGATTTCAAATAACCCAGGGATAAGGAGAAAATACAGTCCGAATCCTGCCAGTCCTAATGTGGCGATGGCTTGCAAGAGTCGCATCACTGCGTCCACGCTGATCTGCGTGGACAGGGATGCGGTGCCCGGCTCATAAGTGTCGATGGTGCTTTTGACGGTTTGGCGAACTTGCTGCTCACTCACTGCATTTGCTGGAACGGTCAGGCGTTCTTTGACGAGGGTGAGCGTTGTCGGCGATCCCAGACCGGACTCATAGGTCGGAGTGTGATGCTCCACGTGGGTGCCATCAGTCGAGTCGAGTCTGCTAGTCGTGTGAATGCTCTCCACCCGGGCCGGAACTCTCTGCTCGATCGTGATGACGTCGCCCCGCCCGCGCACACGCACCGAGGGCAGCATCCAACGCGGGATCGCAGGGCCGTAGCGTCGTCTCGCAGATGCAGGTAGCGTGCTCACGTGATCTCTTCTCCTAGGGGAGTGTTGCCCTCGAGCATAGGCCCCTGAAATGACCTGGGAGAGGATTTTGGGGAGCTCATCAAGAGTGAGGAAGGGGGAAGCGCTAGCATCGCCTCCCATGGATCCCTTTGAGATGACCGTGGCCGCCGACGCTGATCTGCCTGCTCTCGTCCTGTCGACTCCGACTGGGGAGGACATCGACCGCATCGCGGAGATCTGCCGGGAGACCGACATCCAGGAGTGGACCCTCGTCCCCCGCGGCTACCAGCGCAGTGACGCGCAGTTCTTCGTCGAGCAGGTCGTGGCCAATGGCTGGAACGAGGGCCGCGAGTTCACCTGGGGGGTGCGTGAAGTCGGCGGCGACGACGCATCGTCGACCCTGGTGGGCATGCTCGGTGTGTCTCTGAACGGTCCGGAGGACGCTCGGACTGGAGAGATCGGCTACTGGCTCACTGCGGCTGCGCAAGGGCGCGGCACTATGACCCGCGCCGTCGCCGCCTTCATCGATACTGCCTTCGACCCGGACGGCCCTCTGAACCTGTCTGCACTGCGGTGGCGCTGCGCCATCCATGACTCAGACCGCGGCCCGGTGCCCAACTGGGCCTCCTGGAAAGTGGCCTGGTCGCTCGGCTTCCAACGGGAGGGGCGAGTGCGTCGTCTCCTGCTCAATGATGGAGCGCTCCGTGACGGCTGGATCGCCACCCTGCTGCCCGATGATCCACGTAGGCCGCAAGCCCCCTGGGATGGTCCTGTCGACGCCGATGGTGTTGTTCCCCTCGTGGCGCACGACGGCGTCGGAGAGCGTGAGGGGGACGATCCCGAGGCGCTTGTGCGCCGCTTCCACCACATCTACGGACTTCCCGTCCAGACCGACGGCGCCAGCCTCGAGCGCGAGAGCCTGAGCATGCGTATGAGCCTCATCGCCGAGGAGTTCGCCGAGCTCGTCGGCGCCGTCTACGGGCAAGCGGCCCGCACCGAGGTCGAATCGGGCTACCGCCGCGCTGTGGTCGCCGACGATGGCGCTCGTGACACCGTCGAAGCCGCCGACGCCCTGGCTGACCTCATCTACGTCATCTACGGCATGGCCCTGGAGACAGGAATCGACCTGGCGGCCGTGCTCGCCGAGGTGCAGCGCTCCAACATGTCCAAGCTGGGCGCCGACGGAAAGCCGATCTACCGCGAGGACGGCAAGGTCCTCAAAGGTCCGGGCTACTTCGCGCCGGACGTGGCCGAAGTGCTGCGTCATCGCCGTCTGTGCTGAGAAGCTGAGAGCAGACCACCGTCACAGCCATAACTTTACTACACGTATAGTAAAGTTATGGCTGTGACTCGTACCCCCGGACTTCGCGCCTGGGCGGCCCTGGCCGTCCTGACTCTTGCCGTCACTCTGCTGGCCATCGACTCCACGGTGCTGGCGCTGGCGATCCCCTCACTGAGCGCGGACCTGAGCCCAACAGCTAGCCAGGTGCTGTGGATCAGCGACATCTACTCCTTCACCCTGGCCGGTCTCCTGGTCACCATGGGCAATGTCGCCGACCGCATCGGTCGACGGCGTCTCCTGCTCCTCGGGACCCTCGGCTTCGGCGCGGCCAGCATCATGGCGGCTTTCGCGCCCAGCGCAGGAGCCCTCATCGCCGCACGAGCCCTGCTGGGCGTCGGCGGCGCCACGATCATGCCCTCCACCCTCTCCTTGATCCGCAACATCTTCCCCGACGCCCGCCACCGCACCACTGCGATCGCGATCTGGTCGGCTGGCAGCTCCGGCGGCATGGCGCTGGGCCCGCTGGTCGGTGGGATTCTGCTCGAGCACTTCTGGTGGGGCAGCGTCTTCCTCATCAACGTTCCCGTCATGACGGCCGTCATCGTCACAGGCCTGTGGCTCCTGCCGGAGTCCAAGAACGACCATAGCGCCCCGGTGGACCTGGTCTCCGCAATCCTGTCGGTCCTGGCCTTTGTGCCGATCACCTACGCCGTCAAGTCCTTCGCCCACGACGGCCTTACCGTCATCGCAGTAGCAGCACTGGTGGGCGGCCTCGTCGGCGGATGGCTGTTCCTCAGGCGTCAACGCACGCTGGCCACGCCGCTGATCGACGTCGAGCTCTTCAGACGACCCGCATTCACCTGGGCGATTGCGGCCACAGTCCTGGCGATCTTCGCGTTGGCAGGCCTGCTGTACTTCTTCTCCCAGTACCTCCAGCTCGTTCGGGGCTACTCCACGCTCCGAGCGGGACTGACCGAGCTGCCCGCATCGCTGGCCTCCATCGTCGTTGTCGCAGTCGTGGCTGCGGTGGTGCGCCGACTTGGCAACGGTTGGGCGCTCGGAAGCGGCCTGCTCATGGCCGCGGTGGGACTGATTGTGGTTGCTCTGGGGGAGTCCTACGGTGGAATCGTTGTGATCTGCGTCGGCCTGCTCATCATCGGCGCCGGTATCGGCATGGCCTTCACGGTCTCCACCGGGGCGGTCCTGGGATCGGTGCCGGCGGATCGGGCCGGAGCGGCCTCCGCCATCTCCGAAACCGGACTCGAGCTGGGCGTCGCCCTGGGGATCGCGGTGCTCGGTACGATCCAGGACGTCGGCTACCGGTGTCTGCTTGGGCAGGCCCCTTCCGGTCTTCCAGTCCGGGTGGTCGATGCCGCCGAGCAGTCCCTGGCCACTCTGTCGGGCGTCATAGACCGGACCGATCCCGGGCAGGCTCGGCTGCTGGCTCAGACCCAGACGGCCTTCACCTACGCCATGCAGGCCACCGCCGTCATCGCCGCCGTGATCCTCCTGGTCGCGGGCGTCATGGCCGCGCGTCATGTTCCGGCCACCAGTGATGACGAGTGAGGAGACCCCATGAGAACCTCGAACCGGGACCGCATCATCACTGGGGCACTCGAGCTCGCACACCGTGACGGGTTCGACACGCTCACCTTCGACGCCCTGGCCGAGCACGTCGGATTGACCCGTGGCGGCATCATCTACCATTTCCGCACCAAGGCCGAACTCCTGGAGGGAATTGCGAGCGCCTTCCAGGAGCGATGGCGGGCCGAGGCACTGGAGGCACTGGGCAAGCCGCTGGACGAGGCGAGCCGCGCCGAACGCATCGAGGCCTTGACGCGCTCCGTCATTGACGGCGAGATCCTTCCCGGAGAGGTCAGCTTCATGCTCTCGGCCACGCCGGAGGCGGAGATGCTCAAGGACGCCT
>ERZ772977.1837-NODE-1837-length-10093-cov-13.258617_pt1 | contig 10093 bp, 10 predicted proteins | sample MGYA00511131_ERZ772977 | MGnify/ENA primary metagenome ERZ772977 (study PRJEB29015, sample SAMEA2737935) | human oral metagenome | biome: human oral; feature: human-associated habitat; material: dental | place: China | collected 2151 ...
GATTTATACCGACAATTCGCTTTGAAGTGGGTGAAATCACCACAATATCTTCATCATGTTCATCTGATGTGCGCTCTAATAGTTCATGAGTTAGTTGACCCTTAGCGTCTACTACAACCATGCTGTGACTTTTCGACTGTATATCTGATAAAATCAAATGGATCATAGTGGTGGTTTTGCCGCAACCTGTTGAGCCGAGAAAAACGGTGTGCTTTTTGCCAGCTTGAGCTGAAATCTGAATTGGTCTGGATTCAGCTTCAATAGTTTGCGCTAGGCTCCTCGTTTTATTTCGATTTAGGTTATAACCCAAGGGTGGTGTCACTAACTGGGGGTGAACGTTAGGAATACCAGCTATCTGTTCTTCGCCAGTTGGCAGAAGTAGAAAACAAGCGAGATCTGAGATTGCCAAACTGTAAGGATAAGACCAAGGCGGTTGTGCGTGATTGAATCCCTGAACAGCCAAAGACTTTAGCTCGATGGTAGCTGTAGTTTCTAACATCCTAAAGCTACTCAACAGGCTCGCAAAAAACTCTTTAGCTCGTAAAATACTGCGTGAACTGACACCAAGTCTGATTTCACACTTAAAAGTAGATTGGTTTAATTTTTGTTTCATCAGCTTTTTGGAATTTTCGGAAAGCTCTGGAACATTATTTGTAATTACTTGATACCATTTAGCGGATAAATTAGGTAGGTCTTTTGGTTGCGGGCGAGGTGGTGAGCCTGCACCAATGACCAACTGAACAACCACTGTCTCATCTGGCTGGAGTATTTTTGCCAGAGATAAACTGGAACGAATCATATTCTCCACTGAATCCGTTTTAAGAGCATAATGGGATTGTTTGATTTTTACTAGACGAGCGCTAGACATTACTTCACGTTTAGGAGCTTTAGAAAACTGAATCTTACGGTGTGATTGAATTAACTGGTGGACATACGGTCGGTCTTGGCCTTCTGTTCCCAATAAATAGCGCACCTTATTTTGTTTGATTCGAATTTCAAAGATTACTGCTTTACGGCGACTTAACCCGACAAGTTGCCCTAACATAGCTTTGACATCATCTATCGCAAACGGTCGCCGCCAGTGAAACTCGCTCCAAGATAAGGCTTCAAACTTCCGTTTCATCTTTACCTCCATTCTTTAGATTTAATAATCCGAAAGGTAAACCAGCCAATGAAGATGAGGATAGCCCCTATAAATAAGACTTGCCAAACTTCCATTAGAAGTTTAACCGCCCAGTTGATTAGCCAAGCGCAGGCAAAAAATCCTAAAATATAAACCAATACTTTCTTCATTCGGCTGATCTCCTTTCTGATGCTAGTTATACAAGAAAACTAGGTAAAAGTTAAATTTCGCTTACCTCAGTTTTTGAAGCGATTGGAATGATTTTTAGACCTCAAAACAGTAGTATATTTCAACATATTTTGTCCTTTTGTCTAGTCCAAATAAGGCTAAAACTTACGCCGTTTAAACAATTCTTTTTGGGCGATTAGGTAGGCTTCTTGAATTTCTTGGCGGCGCTGGAGGAACTCCGCCAGAGCCTGTTCTTCTGGTGCTGTATTGTCTTCTTCATCTAGAAAATCCCAAATCGAAACTAGCAAATACGAAGTTACAAAAATAATGGAAAGAATAAGAAAGATATTCATCATCAGTCTCCTATTTTAATTTCTCGGTGGTGTAGTGAGTAAATGCTCGAATAACATAATCTGTATAAGCCAGTGCTTCAGGATTGTTCTTAATAATCTCAGCTTGAATTAAAGCAAGATTGCCGATTTTAAAAAGAATATCTGAAGCTAATAGCTCCTGTGCTTGGGTGCTAGCCATCTTATGACTAAGCTCTTTAGCAACTGCTAGCTGATACGGATTTGCGATTTGAGCTAAAGCTGTTTCTTTAGTTGATTTCTGTGGTAAATTCATGAGATTTCTCCTTTAATTTTGATATAATTGTTTTAAGTTAGCTAACTTATGGTTTTATTATAGAAAAGTCCAAGCGTGATTTGTTGCCAATAATTGTGCTAAAATCTTGCCAGTTTCGGAGGTGCTTGATGTTTGATATTCCTAGTGTATTTTCTATTGTTTTAAAACACGCCAATAAAACGGCTTGGTCTGATAGAAAGAAAGTTAGCGTGGGCTTATCACTCGTCTTACACGAAGACTCTTTGGCTTATCTAGCGGACACAAGTTTCAATAAATTATTTACAGGGCAAAATAAAGGACGAACCCTTTACGGGATCGTCCAAGATGAGATAACAGAAAAAGGCTTTTCCAGCTGCATCTTTCAAGCTGAGAAGCGATTAAGCGACACCAATTATAAAGAAAATAAGTTTTTGTTGGCTGACACGTTAGAAGATTTTTTTGAACTAATAGAAGAATCGCAAAATCTCCCAAAGTCTGTTTTATTAGGTTTGAAGCAGTCTTACAAGTTCAATCACCAAGACCGACCTTATCTTTTTCTGGCTGAATGTTTATTTTATGCTTTAGCTTGCCAGCACAACAAACAGCAACAGTATATTGAGCCAGACTTTAGCCAAGAAACAGAGGTTGTTTCAAAACCATTAGAAGAGCTTGTGGCACGGGCTAACGGTTATTCGAAGCGGATTACTCAGGACTTAAACCGTTTTTCAGAAGAAGAACTCCAACTGTTCAGAAGAATAGCACCATTTACTTTTTATGATAATTCTTTTGATGAGTTTTCGGGCGAAGCTGTTTTAGACCACTACTTAATCTCACACGCTGATTTTTTAGATTTATTCACTAAATATGGTGTTAAAGGCAATGAAATTTCACGCCTGATTGAATATGGGTTAATCTCTGGTGGTGGCAGACATGAGATAATTGTAGAAAAAGGTGAGCTTTCTGGCTTCCAAAATGATAACCTCGTCTTAACTTTCACCACTGAATCTGACGAAAGAATAGCATTCGAATATAGCGCCTTCCACCTAACAGATACCGCCAAAGCTCTGATTGAGATTTTGGAGATTGAGACTAATGATGAGTTTTTTAGGGAGTTGGGAGAGGAGTTCAAAGATAAGGTTAAAGGATTACCTATTACATTAAAAATATTGACAATAGATGAGTTTTGAGCTTTTTTATGGTAAAACAAAAATCTCATAAAAAGAAACCGGTTATGAGAATGAATCGCTCAAGTCACTTAATGTCTCAAACTGAAATTATAGAAGTAAACGCTAAACTTAATACTATGAGAAAGGCTTTATATGAAATTGATAGAGCTGAGGAACGTAGATTTAAAGAGTTAGAAGCTATTCCAAAAGAAGCATTTATTTACTAGTAGCATCATTAACCCACTAAGCAGTGGGTCTTTTTTCTAATATTTTTATAATGTAGTGGCTTCACTGATGGAATAAAGTGAGGTTGATAATTTAGAGTGATTACTCGTATTATTTATACCTCTGAATATCATATAGTTTGATTTAAAAATTGTTAAAATGAACAGTTAAAATCAGATACTATTACGTATATAATTCAAAGTACAGATACAAAAATTATAGGTGTCTGCTGAAATAAGTTTTTACTTGACAAAAATATGTACGCATTGTATAATACACGTGTAGATAATTTCTTATTTTTAGGAGGTTACCTCAGACTAGGTTTGGTTCTTGTTGTCAGTCACTGATATCCTTTTTCTGAATGGAGACGGAGGTGATATAGATATGGAGCCAGTTGTCAACTTTCCATATGGAGAGATATTTAGGCGAGGTTGTGATTTAGCGTTTACTTACATTGATACACAATTCTTCCCAGAGCATGAACGACTAGTTGTTCAGCTATTTGATAAAATCATTACGCTAGCAATTATAGTCATTCAATGGCGTAAAACAAAAATCCGCGCTCCCGACGGGAGTACGGATCAACCTAAAACAGCTCTTCTGTCTGTTATTATTAGAATTCTGACAAGATTTTTAGTAAAAATAACAGCAAACTTCTTATAGAGCTATACCAACACCTAGTCAGATTAGTTATGTGGAGTACCAGCTCTACATAACTTTTCTTTTGCTTTATATTCTTTCAATTTTATGGTGTTCAGATAAAATTAAAAGAGTAGTTAAATTATACCACAGTTTATAGAGCAATGTCAATAAAAAAGAAGATTTTGCTTAAAAAATACAACGACACGACGAAAAACAGGAAAATACCATTACCCCTGCGTTGCATTATTTATACCTAAACTCCATTAAAGAATTATACATTCTAGTCCTCCAATAAAAGACTTTAAACTTTAAATAGAAGTTAATCTACTCAGTTATCACTACACTTTGATTGTACCAAATTATTTACCAAACGGCAATAGAAAACATTCAATTTTAGAAAAATTTAAGATACTATTAATGTTTGTAAATCGTATATTATATAATAAACATTAATATTTTTAATCTTTACAAGTATCAATTCTATCTGTTATATTTACATAAAAAATGCTTTTTCAAACATTAAAGAGAATATTTCTGATTTTATGCTTTCATAACTCAAATTACTTTTAGATTTAGATTGCTAGGTATCATTGTGCTATCTTATTAGGTCTTTTTTCTTCCCCTAAATTCTTGTTAAACTAAACCTACCTCTGCTACAATGGCAAGGCTAAGTTAAACAAGGAGATAATCGTGACTAAATACTACATCAATAAATTCAAGGATCTACAAGAAATCAAAATCGGCTATGCTCGTGTCAGCTCCACGGACAACCGCCAAGAGTTAGGTCTAGAGGTTCAGAAAGAAGCTCTGAAGTCTTGTGATATACTTTTTATCGAAAAAGAATCAGGATCTCAAGATAACAGGGTTCAGTTACTTAAAGCCTTGAAACTAGCTAAAGAACTTAAGCGAATCAACAAACAGGCCTCGCTAGTCGTTTACAAGTTAGATAGACTAACTAGAAAAATGTTTACTCTAGTAAATATATTGGACGACCTAACTATTCATGATATTCAATTAATCAGCCTAAAAGAAAATATTGCGACAGACTCGCTAACTGGAAAATTACTGGTTGTTATTCTAGGATACGTCGCAGAGATGGAACTAGAAGCTATACGCTCCAGAACCAAAGACGGTTTACGTAAAGCTAAGGAACGAGGTGTTAAATTGGGCAATAAAGGAATTTCTAAAACTAAGGAAAAAGAAGTTATCCAACTTTATCAACAGTCAAATCTAACAGCTAAAGAGATTTCTCAAACTTCCAACATATCCACGGCCACCCTTTATAATATCTTAAAGCGTAATAACATAAAAACAAAATCAAAGAATACCCTCTAAGTGCTTGCATTTATGAGATAAAATGGTAAAATAAGACTGTCAAAACATTCTAGCAGACGAACGTTTGTTAGAATTCTCAAAGATTGAAAAATTCATTTTCCGAATGCTGGTTTCATAAGGTTTTGTGCCTTTTTTGAAGCTAGCATTTTTTGTTTTTAAGCGTTCTATTTGACGTTCGTCCATTAGAATCTACCAAACGCCTTGTAGCAGAGGTTATTTGGGGAGAAAAAGTTTAGACTTTCAAAAAAACGGAGGAAAAACAAATGAAAAATATTGCTAAATACGGAATCGTATTGCTTTCAGTAGCTGTTCTTGGGGCAGCAACTGCTAATCCGGCAGCAGTTGCTGCTAACGATGTTGCGACTCCATCATCTAAGACAATTATGAGTGAAACTCATAATGTTCATAATGTCCAAATAACCCATTGGGACACTTCAAGTCGTCGCCCAAAGATGATTGAACAGCAGAGTGTTCAGTTAGCTGAGGGTGATACCTATACGGTTACCCCTAAGGAATATGATGGCCTTAAGTTTAAGGAGGCTATCACTCCCAATGATGAAGGGGTTGGTGTTGAAGTGCAACTTCCACACCAACTCAAGTACGGAGGTCTAAAACAAATAGATCTCTTGTATAAGAAAGCTGAACCTGAAAAACCAGCTCCGAACCCAGAGCAACCAGAAAAACCAACGCCAGCTCAAACCCAGAAATTTAATATTAATTACTGGGCTCTCCGAGGAGGCGAGGGAGGTACTAGCCTTGGAACTGAAACTGTAGAAGTTTCACCAGGTGAAACCTACACAGTACAGAAAAAAGATTTCCCTGGATATGAGTTCCAGGGAGCTTCAATCGATAACGGTGCTACGGGTACTGACGTTGGGTTGCCACACAACTTAAAGTATGGCGATAGCAACCAAGGGATTGATCTTTTTTATAAGAAAAAATCCCAAAAACCAGCTGAACCAGAAAAACCAGCTGAACCTCAAAAGCCAGGACCAATACCTACGCCAACGCCTGAGCCAACTCCGCAGCCAACGCCAAATCCAAGCGACAATGGCAATAACAGTAACCAAGGTAACAAACTCAATCCGAGCGATAACAAACCTAGTAACAATGGAAATGGTAAGTCTGAAAACCCAACAGATAATCAAAATCCTGCTAAAAACGGTAACGATTCAACTCCATCCGACAATGGTGAAAAACAAAATAGTTCAAATCAAGAGGATAATAACAGGGATACAACCAAGCAATCTGAATTTAATAAATCCAATGAAACTACTAAAAACAAACTCCCAAATACTGGCGCAGCCGTTTCTAGCCTAGGATTCCTGGGTGTAGGACTCCTGTCTAGTTTAGGTTTGACTAAGAAACGCTACAAAGGAAGACACGAACGCCACTAATGTTTACAGTTTTGAAAAGGTTATTATAGATAAATAAAATCTGTTTATAGTCTTATAAGGATTTGTCTGATAATAATACATTTAAAAAGACGGTTATTTTGAACCGTCTTTTGTTTTACCTATAAGATGTGTGAACTCAGATTATGTTTAGACTGCTGAGTGTCAGACTATCTTTCGGAGCTGTTTTTTCTCTATGCTTTCTTTTCTTGATTCTTCGAAATACTACGATTTTTGCCTTCCAGATAGACCATGAGAATGGAAATATCTGCTGGGTTTACTCCCGAAATACGGCTAGCTTGGCCAATGGTCTCTGGATTGATGAGTTTGAACTTCTGGCGAGCTTCTGTCGCAATCGAGTCAATATCATCCCAGTCGATGTTAGCTGGAATGCGTTTTTCTTCCATGCGTTTCATCTTGGCAACCTGATCCATGGCTTTAGAAATATAACCCTCGTACTTGATCTCTGTTTCAATCAATTCAATGACCTTGTCATCCAAGTCCTCTGCAGCTGGCCCGATGAAGGCTACCACATCTTGATAAGAAACTTCTGGGCGACGAAGGAATTCCTTAGCTGTTACTGCATCAGTCAATGGCTTAAAACCCATCTCCTCAACCTTGGCATTGGTTTCCTTGACTGGCTTGAGTTTGATACTGTCTAGGCGCTTCATCTCATTGTCAAATTGATTTTTCTTGATTTCAAAACGAGTCCAGCGTTCATCATCCACAAGGCCAATCTCGCGTCCCATCTCAGTCAAACGCATATCGGCATTGTCATGACGGAGGATGAGACGGTATTCAGCACGACTGGTTAAAAGGCGATAAGGCTCAATCGTTCCCTTGGTCACCAAGTCGTCAATCATCACTCCAATATAGCCGTCACTGCGCTTCAAAATCAACTCAGGCTTGCCTTGGATTTTCAGAGCCGCGTTGATACCAGCGATAATCCCTTGACCAGCAGCTTCTTCGTAACCTGATGTTCCATTGGTCTGACCAGCGGTGAAAAGACCTGAGATTTTCTTGGTTTCCAGAGTTGCACGCAACTGATGAGGCAAGACCATGTCGTACTCAATGGCATAACCTGTTCGCATCATCTCTGCATTTTCCAAGCCTTTGATAGAATGCACCAAGTCACGTTGGACATCCTCAGGCAGACTGGTTGAAAGTCCTTGAACATAGACTTCCTCTGTATTGCGTCCTTCTGGCTCAAGGAAGAGTTGGTGACGTTCCTTGTCCGCAAAGCGCACAATCTTATCCTCAATTGATGGACAGTAACGAGGTCCCACTCCCTTAACCACACCTGTAAACATAGGCGCACGGTGGAGGTTGTTTTGGATAATCTCATGACTGGTACCATTAGTGTAGGTCAGCCAGCATGGCACCTGGTCTTTGACATAATCCTCGTCACGAGAAGTATAAGAAAAGTGATTTGGTGCTTCATCCCCTGGCTGAATCTCTGTCACATCGTAGTTGATAGAAGAAGCCTTGACACGTGGAGGCGTTCCTGTCTTGAAACGACCGATTTCGAGTCCCAGTTCCTTGAGATTATCAGCAAGGTTAATCGAAGCCAGACTGTGGTTTGGCCCTGATGAGTACTTGAGATCTCCGATGATGATTTCACCACGGAGGGCAGTTCCTGTGGTCACAATAACCGCTTTGGCAGCATACTCTTGATGGGTCGCAGTACGCACACCGACAACCTTGCCATCTTCCACTAAAATCTCATCAATCATGGTCTGACGAAGGGTCAGATTCTCTTGATTTTCAACCGTCTTGCGCATTTCCTTAGAGTAAAGTTCCTTGTCAGCCTGCGCACGGAGGGCACGGACAGCTGGTCCCTTCCCTGTGTTGAGCATCTTCATCTGAATGTAAGTCTTGTCAATATTCTTGGCCATTTCACCACCCAGAGCATCGACTTCACGCACGACAATCCCCTTAGCAGAACCACCGATAGAGGGATTACAAGGCATGAAAGCCAGCATTTCAATGTTGATAGTCGCTAGCAAGACCTTGCAGCCCATACGACTAGCAGCTAGAGATGCCTCCACCCCAGCGTGCCCCGCACCGATTACAATAATATCGTATTCTTCCGTAAAATTATAAGTCATTTTCTCTCCTATTCCTCAAGATGAATGTGTCTTAGTTGGCCGTCCCAATCGGGTAGGACTGTTTTTAAAAAGGTTGGAACTAGGTTAATATCCTTAAGCTTGTCTAGGTCAATCCACTCACAGGGCAACATTTTCTCATCTTCCTGCATGGTCAACGGGGCATCTTCAAGCAAGTCTACCAAATAATGAAACTCGATGTTGTGATAGGAAACACCATCTTGTTCAAAACGATTTTCAACCACAAAAGCTAGTTGCCCAACTTGAGCTTTGACACCTAGTTCTTCCTTCACTTCGCGGACTACCGCTTCTTCCGTTCTCTCATTGACTTGAATCGCTCCGCCAATAGTGTAATACTTGCTCTTGTCTTTGATAACTAGGAGCTTGCGATTATTGATAATCAAGGCTGTCGCCCGAACACCAAAAACTGTATTTCCTACTTTTGTCCGAAAATCTTGCTGAGTCATTTTTATCCCTTCCCTCAAACGACACAAAAACAGTCAAAACTCCAAAGAAGTGCAGGACAAAAAGACCTGCAACATCCATGAGCTTTGACCATCATTTCTATTGCTTTTATTATTGTAGCAAATTGAGAAAATTTGTCAATCTATATGTACTGACAAACTTGTCCATCGCGGTAAGCATTGTCAATCAAACCGCCACCGAGACATTCTTCACCGTCGTAAAAGACAACTGCCTGTCCTGGTGTAATCGCGCGCTGTGGCTCCGCAAAGATGACTTCTGCCTTGTCTCCTTTGACATGTACAGTCACCTTAGAATCAGGCTGACGGTAGCGGAATTTAGCCGTACATTCGAGCGTGAATTCCTCTGGCATGTCACGAGTAAAGTGAACTTGACTGGCCTCTAGGCTAGTTGACATGAGCGAATCATGGTAGAAACCTTGGCCGACATAGAGGATATTCTTGCTGAGGTCTTTTCCGACAACGAACCAAGGCGCATTGTCACCACCGTGTTGTCCACCAATACCGAGACCGCCACGCTGCCCGATTGTATAATACATCAGACCTGCATGCTCACCCATATCGCGACCATCCACAGTCATCATGCGACCAGGCTGAGCTGGCAGGTAGTTACTGAGGAAGTTTTTAAAGTTCTTTTCTCCGATAAAGCAAATCCCTGTCGAGTCTTTCTTCTTAGCAGTCGCGAGGCCTGCTTCTTCTGCTAGTTTTCGTACTTCAGGCTTTTCCAAATGCCCCAGTGGGAACATGGTTTTTTGGAGTTGTTCCTGCGAAAGTTGACTGAGGAAATAGGTCTGATCCTTGCCATTGTCCACGCCACGAAGCATGTGAACGATGCCATCCTCATCACGCG
>ERZ772977.1839-NODE-1839-length-10076-cov-6.777567_pt1 | contig 10076 bp, 7 predicted proteins | sample MGYA00511131_ERZ772977 | MGnify/ENA primary metagenome ERZ772977 (study PRJEB29015, sample SAMEA2737935) | human oral metagenome | biome: human oral; feature: human-associated habitat; material: dental | place: China | collected 2151 ...
CTAATCTGTAGTGATGGGACAGCAGCTGTCACGGGATTGAAGTAGCGCTGACGGCTGAAGATCGCGTCGCGTAGACGATAGTTCGTCTTGACCTGTCCCAGCCCTTCGCTCGTGACGTGTGCCTTCATCTTGGCGATGGCATCCGTGACGGAGAGACCAGTGATGATACCAGAGTTGATGAGTACACCGCTCTTGCTATCCTTGGATTCCTCCCAAGTCGCAGGATCGGTAGCTTCTTCGCCTTTGGGGACGACAACCTGAATGATAGGCAGATCGAAGTGACGAGCGAAGGCAAAGTCTCGGCTGTCGTGAGCGGGGACAGCCATTACGGCCCCCGTCCCATAGCCAGCTAAGACATAGTCACTGATCCAGATGGGGATCGCTTCGCCTGTCAGTGGATTAGTAGCATAGGAGCCAGAGAAGACCCCAGAGACGCGACGGTCAGAGAGACGATCGCGCTCAGTGCGGCGGCGAGTGGCTGCCAGGTATTCGTCTACGGCAGCCTGCTGCTCGGCGGTAGTGACCATAGGTACATAGTCACTCTCGGGGGCTAAGACCATGAAGGTAACCCCATAGATCGTATCGACACGCGTAGTGAAGACGGTGAGCTCTGCTCCATCACCACCCACGAGAGGGAAGCGAACCTCTGCACCTTCGCTCTTACCGATCCAGTTGCGCTGTGATTCCTTGAGGGATTCACTCCACTCGAGGTCATTGAGGCTGTCGAGTAGGCGACCTGCATAGGCTGAGACACGCAGACACCACTGCTGCATCTTCTTCTGCTCTACGGGATGGCCTCCGCGTTCGCTCACACCGTCGTGGACTTCGTCGTTGGCCAGTACGGTGCCGAGAGCAGCACACCAGTTGACCATCGTCTCACCGAGGTAGGCCAGACGATAGTTCATCAGGGTCTGCATCTTCTTCTTCTTATCCCAACTACGCCATTCTTCGGCGGTGAAGGAGAGTGCTTCGCTTTCGGCTACATTGATCCCCTTAGTCCCTTCGGCCTCGAAGTGGGCGATGAGCTCGGAGATAGGTGCAGCCTTGCCTGTCGCATTATTATAATAGGAGTGGAAGAGCTGGATGAAGACCCACTGCGTCCACTTATAGTATTCGGGATCGGAGGTGCGTACCTCGCGTGACCAGTCGAAGCTGAAGCCAATCTGATCCAGCTGCTCACGGTAGCGACGAATGTTCTCCGTAGTCGTTACCTCTGGGTGCTGCCCCGTCTGGATCGCATACTGCTCAGCAGGAAGCCCGAAGGCATCGTAACCCATAGGATGGAGTACGTTGAAGCCACGAAGTCGCTTGTAGCGGGCGAAGATGTCCGAGGCGATATAGCCTAATGGGTGACCGACATGCAGGCCAGCTCCCGAGGGGTAGGGGAACATGTCCAGGACGTAATAAGGGGGGCGGCTGGGATCTTCCGTGACACGATATACGTCTTCTGCTCGCCAGTACGCTTGCCAGCGTGCTTCGATAGCTCTAAAGTTATATTCCATCTATAGGTAGTTGACTTGTCTTTAATGAACACGCAAAGGTACGTTATTTGCTTCAAAATGTTGCGACTTCAATCCTGCTTTTGATGCCCTCACAGATATTTCTCTTGAGGAGGTTTGTCAGGCTTGCGAAGGGCGTCTTTTAGAGGGTGGTAGCTTGCCTTGATATGGCTCTATGGAATGTATAGCTATGGGAGGGTAAAGTAACCAGTACTGCTCGACGAGTTGACCAGTACTGGTTGGTAATAGTGACCAGTACTACTTCGCTTCGTGACCAGTACGGGTCAGAACGCCGACCAGTACTGGTTTGATTTTACTCTATTGCAGAGCGGCTTGGGATAGGAGGCAAAGTGATTGATACATAGTGAACTGGTGGTATCCCGTTTTGAGATACTTTCTACAGTGCTATTCGTCGTAAGATGGGTGCTACCTGAGTGGCTGTCTACGTCGCTTGAGTCGATTCGTAAACGACTACTGATCTGCGTGCGAATGACTATAAGTTCAGGGGCTAAACGACTATTTGTTTCGTATATGAACGACTATTGGTTTGTACTTGGAGTGACTACTGGTCTGAGATCAAACAACTATTGCAGCAGTTTTACCTTTCAATTGCTTCGCTTCACTTCCTCCCAAGGTAGGTCAATTGAAAAGCTGTGTTGAGCTTAGCTATAGCAATGCACTTAGAAAGCAGCAGGGCTCCCGCATCAAAATCCGAGTACTTGCTCGAGGTAGTCTATGCGCAGGCTGCATTTTGAAGCGGGAGCCCTGGCTGGAGAATTGGGGCAAAAGGAAAAAATGTTTAGCTTTGTAGTGAGCAAGATTTTCAGTCCTTATTATACCTCTTCGAAGGCTTTTGCATACAGTCTCTCCAGGGGGTAGAGTAGGGATGGGATAGCACTACAATATAGAAGAGAATGACTATGGAACTCCAGACACCAGACCAAGCACAGCTTGACCACACTGCCCCCGCAGCACAAGACGCGGCTACACCACTCGATCAGACTCCCTCCTACCAGTCTATGAGCCCTCAGGAGCTCGTCGATCATTTGGCTGTACTCCTCCAACAAGAAGAACTTCCTGAGCGTAAGCTCGTCGAGAATATCCGTGGTCAATTCATTCGTCGTCGTGAACGCCTTGATCCTAATGACAAGGAGCAACGTGAATCCTTCGAAGTGCAGGAGCTCCGCCTCGAAGGCCTACTCTCGACCTTCCGTGAGCACGACAAGAAGCGTCAGGAGGCCTTAGAGCAGCTCTATGCTGAAAACAAGGTCAAGAAGGAAGCCCTCCTTCAGCGCTTCGAGGATCTCTTCAAGAGTAATGAGGAAGGCGCTGAATTTGGGAGCCTTTACTCGACTTTCACTGCTATCCGTGATGAGTGGAATGCCCTGGGGCAACTGGATCCCAAGGATGCCACTGTACTCAACCGCCGTTTCTATGAGCTACGTGATCAGTTCTATGATCTCAAGGCTATCAACGATGACCTGCGCCAGATCGACTTCAAGAAGAATCTGGAGGCAAAGCAGGCTATCCTTGCAGAGCTCCGTGAGCTCGATAGCGTGAAGGATACGATCGCGGCCTATCGCCGTCTGCAGGAGCTCACCGCGCAGTGGCACGAACTTGGCCCTGTATCAAAGGAGCATCGTCAGGAGATCAACACCGAATTCAAGCAGCTGGCTACGGCTCAGCATAAGCGTCATCAGGAGTTCCACGACCAGCGTAAGGCCACTGAGGAAGAGAACCTCCAAGGTAAGGAGCGCCTCTGTCTGCAGGTGGAAGAATTGCTTTCTTCCGCTCCGCTCTCCTCGCACTCTGCCTTCAACAAGGCTGTCGAGCAGATCAAGGCTATGCAGGAAGAGTGGCGTAAGATCGGCCGTGCTCCCCGTAAGGACAACGAATCCATCTACCAGCGCTTCCGTGCCGGTATCGATGCTTTCTTCCGCCGTCGCAATGACTTCTTCAAGGCTAATCACGAGCATACCGAAAAGATCCTGCAGAAGAAGCGTGCGCTCATCGAGCGTGCTGCTGCTCTGAAGGATAGCACCGCTTGGGAGGAAACGACCAACGCACTCAAGGCTCTCCAAAAGGAATGGCAGGAGCTCGGTGCCGTATCTCCTAAGTACAGCCAGAAGATCTGGGAAGAGTTCCGTGCCAGCTTCGACTATTTCTTCGATCGTAAGAAGAAGGAAGCTCCCCGCCGAGACAAGGCTTACAGCGAAGCTCGCAAGAGCCTGGCTGTAAAGCGTGAGATCATCAAGGAACTTACCGCTATCAACGAAGGCGAAGTACCTGAAAACCTCCGCGACCTGCTCAATAGCTACAACGAACGCTGGAAGCAGGCTGGCTTCGTCCCCAACAAGGATCGTGAGGCTATCAATGCAGCTTATCGTGAGCTGCTCGATGCTCTGCATGGCAAGCTACGCCGTCATCGTGAGGAGCGTCGTCTCTCGGGCTATAGCGCTTCGCTGAGTAATCTCGAGGGTAAGGGGGCCACGCTGCAGAGCGAGCACAGCCGTATGCAGCGTCATCTGGACCGTCTGCGTAGCGAGCTCCAGACCTATGAGAGTAACCTGACTCGCCTCAACATCAGTAGTAAGTCGGGCTCTTCGCTCCTCTCCGAGATAGAGCGTAAGCGCGATGCTCTCGTAGCAGACATCCATCTGACGGAGCAGAAGATTGCCCTCCTCGTAGAAAAGGAAAAGGCAGGCGAAGAGGCTTAGTCCCTTCCTCCTCTCGCTTCATAGCGACTCCCCAGGGACCCCATGATGGCGTGCCTGGGGAGTCTTTTATCTCCCACTCCTATGCTCGCTCGCACACTCGTGCACTATGGTCTGCACTTCGTCTTTCCGCTGGTGATAGCGCTGCTCTGGCCGCGTCGTCGCTGGACGGTGGTGTATCTCCTGCTTCTATCGACGATGCTGATCGACGTAGACCACCTCTTGGCACGCCCGATCTTTGACCCGAATCGCTGTAGTGTCGGGACACATCTCCTGCACTCCTATCCGATGGTAGGGCTCTATGTGGTGATGCTCTTCCTGCCCTATGAGCGCTGGGGATGGCCTTGGTGGCTACGTGTCCTGGCAGTCGGCTTGACCTTGCATATCCTCACTGACTGGCAGGACTTTTACCTGTGGTTGCACTGAGGTATTGATATAAAGAGAGCGCCCCGATAAGCCTATCGCTTATCGGGGCGCTCTGTCTTTAGGGGAAAGTATCCGAAGGACTACTTAGCGAAGTGCAGTTGAAGGCCCTTGATACGCTTCCAAGCTCCACGAGTGAAGTCGGGGAAGGCAACAGGTGCAGACTGGTGCTCCAGAGAGAGACGAGTCAGGTCACCGATGACAGACCATTCAGCGAGGTCATAGACGTCCATATCGAGGGGCAGACCATTGCGCATGCAGTAGATCAGACGATAGTCCATGATGAAGTCCATACCGCCGTGACCACCGACCTTCTTAGCCTTCTCAGCGATCTCCTTCTGGATGGGGTGCTGGTACTTCTTCATCAGCTCATCTCTGGTAGCATCGCTGACGTAGTCGTGGCTCTTGAGGTCTTCGTGGTTAGGTACAGCCTTGAGGTTCTGCTCCGTGGGACGGAGAGCATAGCCTTCGTTGGGGTACTTGTTAGCGAAGCCGTCGGTACCGATGACTTGATACATACGGTCGTATGGGCGGTAAGAAGCTACGTTGTGCTCGAGGTAGATCGTCTTGCCAAGAGCTGTCTTGATGAGCGTCTGAGTCATCTCACCATTCTTGACTACGGGATTCTCTACTCCGAGTTCCTTCTTCATGAAGCGGGGGATAGAGGTGGCAGGTACGTCCATAGAGGTTAGGTACTCCATGCGGTCGCCACGGTGGATATTGAGTACCCAGCAAGCTGGGCCAAGGCCGTGTGTCGCATAGACATCACCGCGATTCTCCTGATTGAACTTCAGGCGCCAGTTGCCTTCGTAGTACTTCCAGAAGGGCTCGAGGTTGTGGATGTAGGCACCCTTGGTGCTGAGGACATCACCGAAGAGGCCCTGCTGAGCCATGTTGAGTGTGGTGAGCTCGAAGAAGTCATAGACGCAGTTCTCGAGCATCATGCAGTGACGCTGCGTGCGCTCAGCCGTGTTGATGACGTCCCAAGCTTCCTTGAGGGTCGTCACAGCTGGTACTTCACAAGCGACGTGCTTGCCCTTTTGCATGGCATAGATCATCATAGGGGCATGACGTGCCCAGTCGGTAGCGATGTAGACCAGATCGATGTCGGGGCGGTTGCAGAGCTGCTTCCATGCCTCTTCGCTACCGCTGTAAGTAGCTGCTTCGGGGAAGCCTGCCTTCTTGAGGATGGCTTGGCTCTTCTCGACACGGTCGGGATGAAGGTCACAGAGAGCCTTGATCTCTACGCCCTCGATCTGGGTGAAGCGCTCGACGGCACCAGGGCCACGCATACCAAGCCCGATGAAGCCGACGCGAACGACGGGCATCGGAGCATGACGGAGTCCGAGTACATCTCGCTGCCCAGCGGGGCGCTTAGGGATAGCGGTCTCGAGTAGGTAGCTCTTAGCGGGCTGCTTACTCTTTGCCTTTCCCTGGGCGCTTACGGCACCCACCGAGAGGATCGTAGCCAGGAGTAGGGAGGCTACTTGCTTAATTGCTTTCATGTAATTGTGTAGAATTAAAATATGGTATTATTTACCGAATTCGGAGGTGAAGTGGAAGCGTATCTTGGGGAAGTCCTGCTGTGCCATCGTCAGTACATAGCCCGAGTCGGCCAAATAAACGTCACGACCAACGAGGTCCTTCGCCATGAACTGTGACTTACGCTTCTTGAAGTTCTCCAGCTCAGCGGGATCATCGCTTTCGATCCAGCATGCCTTGTAGAGGCTGATAGGCTCCCAGCGACAGGCGGCGCCATACTCGTGGAGTAGGCGGTACTGGATGACTTCGAACTGGAGCTGGCCGACCGTACCGATGATCTTACGGCCGTTGAACTGATTGACGAAGAGCTGTGCTACGCCCTCGCCCATAAGTTGGTCGATACCCTTGGCGAGCTGCTTGGTCTTCATCGGATCTTGGTTCTCGATGTACTTGAAGAGCTCGGGGGAGAAGCTGGGGAGGCCCTTGAAGTGAAGCTCTTCGCCAGCCGTGATGGTATCACCGATACGGAAGTTCCCCGTGTCAGGTAGACCGATGATATCGCCTGCGAAGGCCTCTTCTACCGTCTCCTTACGCTGGGCCATGAAGGCCGTTGGGCTGCTGAACTTCAAGCTTTTCCCGAGGCGTACGTGCTTGTAGCTCGCATTACGCTCGAAGCGACCGGAGCAGATCTTGATGAAGGCGATACAGCTACGGTGGTTGGGATCCATGTTCGCATGGATCTTGAAGACAAAGCCAGTGAAGGCGGGTTCGTAGGGCGATACTTCACGTTCCTCTGCCTTGACGGGACGGGGAGATGGGGCGATCTCTACGAAGCAGTTAAGGAGCTCTTGCACCCCAAAGTTGTTGAGCGCCGAGCCAAAGAATACGGGAGCGATATCACCCGACAGATATTCCTCACGGTCAAACTCGGGATATACCCCGTCGACGAGCTCCAGATCCATACGGAGCTTCTCTGCTTGCTCGGGTGTGATGTGCTGCTCGAGCTCGGAGGAGTTGAGGTCTGTGATCGTGACGCTCTCAGTGATACGCTGCTTGTCAGGAGTGAATAGATTGAGTGCATCCTCGTGGATGTTGTAGACACCACGGAAGCGCTGACCCATATCGATGGGCCAAGAGAGAGGGCGTACACGTATCTGTAGCTCCTTCTCGATCTCATCAAGTAGGTCGAAAGGATCCTGCCCCTCGCGGTCCATCTTATTGATGAAGACCATCACGGGGGTCTTGCGCATACGGCACACCTCCATGAGGCGTCGGGTCTGGGTCTCTACCCCCTTAGCCCCGTCGATGACGATGATGACGCTATCGACAGCGGTGAGGGTACGGAAGGTATCTTCAGCGAAGTCCTGGTGACCAGGGGTATCCAAGATGTTGATCTTGTAGCCAGCGTACTCGAATCCCATAACGGAGGTCGCTACGGAGATACCACGCTGCTTCTCGATCTCCATCCAGTCACTCGTCGCGGTCTTCTTGATCTTGTTGCTCTTGACGGCACCTGCTACGTGGATAGCCCCCCCGAAGAGGAGGAGCTTCTCGGTGAGGGTCGTCTTACCGGCGTCAGGGTGACTGATGATAGCGAAGGTACGTCGCTGGTCGATCTCTTTCTTATATTCGTTCATGTAGGGGGATCTAATTATGAGTAGTGTCTTCGGCCTTGATGCCCTCTTGCTCCATCTTGTAGCGGTGGGCAAGCATAGCGAGGAAGGCGCTGATCTGCTTCATTGACTTCTTGGTCTCCTCGCTGACCTCCTTGTGCTGGAGGCTGAGGGTGATATAGCCATAGAGGGCGTTGAAGCAAGTCTCAAGGTCGCTCTCCACAGCTCCGTTATTCTTACCTCGGAGCTGGATGAGAGCTGGGAGTATCTGTAGGTGCAGCCCCGAGTAGACGATGTCATTGGGATTGCTGATGAGGCGGCGGTGAAGCTCCTCGAGCTGCATCAGTACGATGCGGTTGACGTCGAGATGCCCCGACTGCACCTTGCCCTCGGTGCGCATCATCTCGATGAGTTCAAGATACCACGAGCGGATTTCAGCGCGCTTCTCCTCGTCGACGTCGTAGCGGGGGAGGAGGAGCTGCTCTACACCCTCAGGTGAGACGCCGGCAGCACGGATGAGATCCTCTACCTGCCACATATAGAGCAGATATTCAGCTATATTCTCTTTGCGCTTCTTCTGTGCAATGATCATAGGGGAGGATGACTACTTCTTCTTGAGGAGTGAAGAGGCGAGGGCTTCGTCCGCATCATGTGTGCCAGGCTGGAGGCCGAGGATACGGCAGACGAGGGGGTAGAGGGTGATATTGGGGATGGGCTTAGATATCTTGCGACCTGGCTGGAAGTCTGGGCCGACAGCCTTGAAGATGGCGTACATCTCAGGATTCTTATTATCGAAGCCATGTCCAGCATGGAGGAAGTCCTTGGGGATGCCTTGGGGACGGAAGAAGATCTGCGTGCCGAGGTCTGCGATGAGTACCAGCTCACCGATGCGGGGGCTGCTACCGAAGTGTAGGCGAGCGGGTAGCTCACCCTTGCGATAGACCGATATGTGGGGCACCTTCTTCAGGATCTTATATGCCGTCTCGGTATAGCCCTTCTTGGGGTAGAGGTGAGTGAAGGGCCCCGTAGCGACATGCTCAAAGCTATCGATAGGGAGGTAGTCTGCGAGGTTGACCGACTTGCTACGGTCGAAGGACTGCATCCCATGGTCTGAGACGAGGATGAAGTCTACCTGCTGATGGATGGGGAGCTTGGCAAGTCCCTTGCGGAAGTAGCCGATGACCGAGTCCATCTTCTCTACCATGCGTAGGGTCTTAGGTGACTCGGGCCCGTTGTGGTGGCCTGTATGGTCGGGCTCTTCGATATACCACATGACCAGATGTGGGCGCTCTGCCGCAGGGAGATTCAGCCAGCTGAGTACTGAGTCAGCACGATCCGTGTAGGGTACCTTATCATTGAACTTCTTCCAGCGGTCGGGGTGGTGTCCCCCGACGGGAGTCTCACTACCGACCCAGAAGAAGCTGGCAGACTTCACTCCGTGACGGCGGGCTACGTTCCACAGTGGCTCACCCTTATAGAAGGAGGGGTCTGCTACGGCCTTGCGATCGCCGAGGCGATAGCGAGCACCACGCTCGTCCCAGAACTCATTGCCGACGAGTCCGTGATTGTTGGGATAAAGCCCAGTAGCCATCGAGTAGTGGTTTGGGAAGGTCAGCGTGGGATAGGAGGGGCGGAAGCGACCAGCAAGCCCTTCACGATCCATAGCATCGAGGTTGGGGGTAGCACAACGCCCCTGGTAGTCGGGGCGGAAGCCATCAAGCGAGAGGATGACCACGTAGCGGTCTTGGCGTGGGGTGCGTTGACTAAGAGTAGCGGTATGTTGTCTGGTCGTACCGCAGCCAGTGATGGCAGTAGCGGTAAGGGCCGTAGCGCAGAGGAGCGCACAGAGACTCGACTTCATCGGAGTGGGTAGATCTATTTCGTAAGCGTGAAAAATGCTCCCTGTCAACCGAGGTGGAGGGCAAGGAGACCTATCGTTGTCTTTACTACAAAGTTAATGAAAAAGCCCCTTTGTGCGATGCCTCTTCGTTACGTGAGTGTCGTGATTAAATATCAGGATGAGTCTCCTCCTATTTCTCTCGGTTATAGGGTCGTGATCCCCCTGGGCGGAGCAGTCGCTTAGTGCGACTTTGGCGGGGCTGTATAGGGTCCTGGAATATAGTCTATTAGAGTGGGGGAATGTGAAGAAGTACTGGTTGATATTCCCCTTTCAGAGACTGTTGCCGCGAGTCCTGTCCTCTATTTAGAGTTTAGAGTGCTAAGGTATCGCACACCCAGCTCCCCGATATGCCTCTCCGAAGTGATACACAAGCCCTTCGCCTTATCGCGCGTATTCCTCTTATCCAGCGGAGGGAAAAGTGTCCTTCTCGTGAAGAAAAAAGCGC
>ERZ772977.1840-NODE-1840-length-10069-cov-10.514480_pt1 | contig 10069 bp, 4 predicted proteins | sample MGYA00511131_ERZ772977 | MGnify/ENA primary metagenome ERZ772977 (study PRJEB29015, sample SAMEA2737935) | human oral metagenome | biome: human oral; feature: human-associated habitat; material: dental | place: China | collected 2151 ...
TATTTGAAGGCTAGGTTAAACTACTAATTATAGAAAAAACTCCACAAATTATTTTATGTGGAGAAGTTTTTTATAAGAAATAGGTTTCACGAGAAACACTTTGCATACGATAAATGTATTTCCTCTTTATTAATTGAAAACTTGTTCTAATATTGGGTGATGAAACTCGACAAAATGAACCTAGGCATTTATGATAGCCCCTGATTCATTTTTATCAATCTCTGGTCTTCCTTCGGTGTGTAAAAGAGCAGGATTACCATCCTTGTAGCCAAAGAGAATCACCTCTGTCTCTGCTTCATTCACATAGCAAGCTAGGATTTCAAACCGCCCAGAACCTGAACCTGCAATATACCCATACCATTTAAAAGTATAATTCACCCCATCTACTTGTCCAAATTGCATTATCTGGTCTGGCACTGCTAGTCCATAGTAGTGACCATATGTTGCTAAGTTAGTTGACTTAAATCTTTCACCTTTACTATCCGAATAGGATTCCATGGCTGTTTTTATCTTGTCTATTAAAGAACTATTATCTGTATCTGGCTCGCTCTCGCTCTCTGTAGTTACACTTGTTTTTAATAGAAATTCCTTAAAACGTTGCGCTAAATCTGTATTCTCAGTCTCTTCAAAATTTGCAGTAGGGATAGTTTCCAGTGTCTTATCGGTATGCAAGACCTGTGCTTGCCCATCCTTCAGTGTAAATAGGTAGAAATGTTTGTCCTGATTGTCATAGTAGGCATCCAAAACCAAGTAATCATAAGCATTGTCACTGGATACTCCAAAAACATTCCATTTGACACTTTTCTGAGAGACAGTTGTTGCTTCTAATTTTTTGATGAGATCATTCTTTTCATCAAAGTTTCTATGCTCTAGTCTATGATAGAACTGCCCCATAGAAGAAGCCCAACTTGCAAACTCTTCTTCCCACTTTTCGGTGTTGTATTGGATTAGCTTCTGAAAATCTGAGTAGTTCTTCATAATCAAGGCTTGATCAGTCGGATTAGACAACTGAAGCTCTTCCATGGCTACAACTGTGGCAGCCATAGGTGATTGAACAGTTGCAGCCTTGACTTCTTTTTCGTGCGAAAGAGCTTTTTGATAGGAATCTGCTAAATAGTGAAAATAGTTGGTTGTTTCCTTGGTTTGTTGCTCCCTTGGTATTGACGGACTAGTTACGCCATCCTCTGTCGCTCTGTGGCAGGCAGATAAGACTAGCATACTAGTAGCACCTAGGACTAGTAGTAGCTTTTTCATGGTCATACCTCCAAACTGTCTCTGTAGCTTCATTATATCACTTCCAAGTCATTTTTTTCTATTGTACCCCCTGCTATCAGAAATAGACTCGAAAAGAATGGGGGGGCAATAGTCAGTTCCAAATATCTTATATAGACGGTTTGGGGATGGTTGTGGGACAGACTTTCACCTCAGAAATGGCAACATTTTTTATATTCTCTTAAACAATAATCTCTTGACTGACTTTTACTTCATTTAGTATTATTTCCAATATGAAATGGGTATTCTGGAGACTGTAGGTAAAGAAACTGTGCTTATAAGCTCCAATACATCTATTCCTTTGATTCGTCTGACATAGTAACGTCTGAATATCAAAATGATGGAGGGAGTTGAAACAAATGAGAACCGTAATTGTTTCATTTATCATATTGCCAATCCTGACTGGAGGAATCCTATTACAGATTTTTCTCTCCAAAAAAGAAAGTAAGTGGCTGGGTTTCATACTGCCAGGCATAACTTATTGCTTTTCTTTATTGACAATCTTCTCTCTGGCCTTGACTAACAACATAACCTGGTGGGAGATTTTCTGTCTGATTTCCTTAACTTTTTTGCTTGCAAATATCCCTACCTTTATTCTTTTGGCAATTTACTTCGCTTGTCGAAAACATTATTGAAACAATGATTATACCGGATTTGGGACAGGAGGTTGAACACGAAACAATTGATTAAGACGCCGTTTTTCCCCTCTCATAACAATCCTAGCCTTTTGTGCCCTCATGCTATTGTTGGAGATTAAGTAGGATTATAGGGGAAGAGATGGGCTACAGCCTGCTTTATTTTTACCTTTTGGCTCCTAGTGTCGAATTGTTATGTGGCTTTTCTGCTGGTAAAAGAAGGGTTTGTTATAAATGGTTCTTCCCATTTACAGGGATTTTTAACTGGCTCATTCCATTTGTCGTTTTTGGTGAACGGTTTATTACAGCAGAATGGGTTTCACTAACACTTATTGCGGTAGCACCAGCTATTCTCGGTCTTTTAGCAGGAACCTTTTACAGTAAGAAAAACCGAAAGATATAAGCTCCGTGCAAGATTTAAAATAGAAACGAGGCGGAATCATTTAGTGATTTCGCCTCGCTTCTATTTCAGCGACCAAAAGTCTCTATTTGCACTTGCTCCTTTCTGAGTCTCATTCCTCAAAACAAGAGAAAAGCCCCACAAGTCAACTAACTGAGGTTGCCTGCGGGGCTCATTTTTCCACTAAATCATTCATCTTTAAACTATTTCTAGTATTTCTTCAATGAAAGACCTGACTTTTTACAACTTATAAAAAGTTATTCGTCCTCTTTTTTCTGACGTCCTGCCAAACCAAGAACTGATAGAAGCAAGCCTAGACCTGTCAGCGTCGCAAGGCTTGAACCAACTTGAGATTCACCTGTTCGTGGAAGAGTAGGTGCTGGGTGTTCTGGTGTGAACGGTGTTGTTGGTGACTCTGGTTTAACTGGAGTATCAGGAGTATTAGGGACTTCTGGTGCTACTGGAACCGTAGTATAATGAACATCTTTAACAATGTTTTCTTGGGTAACAACTTCTGATGGAACAATCGCAACATCCACAGTGTAACCTGGAATCACTGGTGATGGAACTGCATCGTAGTTTGCCTTGTCGCTTCTCCAATCCGTCGTGCTCACAACAAAGCCAGTTACCTTGTCTGTCGTTACGGTACGTGTCCAAGTCGCTGTTTGTACCTTGTCTGCTGGGGTTTGACCACCTGCACCATGGTAGCGAACAGTCATGCTTACTTGTTTGGTTTCCTCAACTGAAACAGTTTTATGTTTCAAGCGAATTACCACGTTTTGGTCTACGCTACTGTCGGTATCAAACTGAGCTGGCAACTCATCCTTGGCAACCACTTCGTAACCTTGTGTTAAGTAGCCTGCGACTACAGTGTCGTATTTCGTTTGTGCTGCAGCTGGGAGAGTTGTACCTGACTCACCGTTTGTCAATTCAACTTGATTTTCCAGAGTCTGACCGGTTGTCTCATCTACAACTGTGTAGGTAACCTTTTGGGTTTGAGCTGTATTCTGAGCAGTATAATGAACGTCTTTAACAATGTTTTCTTGGGTAACTGCTTCTGATGGAACGGTCGCAATATCCACTGTGTAACCTGGAATCACTGGCGATGGCACAGCATCATAGTTGGCTTTGTCACTTGTCCAATCTGTGGTGTTCACAACAGAGCCAGTCACCTTGTCTGTCGTCACGGTACGAGTCCAAGTCGCTATTTGTACTTGGTCAGCTGGTGTTTGGCTACCTGCACCATGGTAACGAACGGTCATGCTTACTGCCTTATTTTCTTGGCTAGAGCTTGTACCATGTTTCACATGAACCACTACATTTTGGTCATAACCACTATCGAGGTCAAACTTAGCTGGGAGCTGGTCTTTCGAAACCAATTCATAACCTTGGGCTAGGTAAGCGTCCACGATTGAATCATACTTCGCTTCTGTACCATTTGGAAGAGGAGTATCAGAGTTCCCACTTGTAAGCTCTTGCTTATCTTCCAAAGTGGTATTAGTTGTATCATCAATGATGGTATAGGTTACTTTTTGCTTGTCGGCCTTGTATTTTACCGTAACCTTGATGTCAGCCTGATCAGCAGTTACGTTTTCTGCGTCAACTTTAGCCTTATCTGGTGTGTAGCCATCAACAGTTGGAGAAACTACCTCTGGGAAGGTGCCAGTAGATGGTGACCAAGCCCCCGGTGTAACATCCTTCGTCACTTCATCTGTTTTCACTTCTCTAGTGAAAGTCAAACTAGCTTTCTTCTCTGGAGCTGCAGGTGTATTATCATCCTCGTAGACGTAGTTAATCGTTTGCGTTACAGTCTTGGTTTCTGTAGAAGTTGACACTTTGTGTTTCAAGCGAATCACCACGTTTTGGTCCACGCTGCTGTCGGTGTCAAATTGGGCTGGCAATTCATCCTTAGAAGCCACTTCGTAACCTTGTGTTAAGTAGCCTGCGACTACGGTGTCGTATTTCGTTTGTGCTGCAGCTGGAAGAGCAGCACCAGACTCGCCTGTTGTCAATTCAACTTGATTTTCTAAAGTCTGACCTGTTGTCTCATCTACTACCGTGTACGTCACTTTTTGCGTTTGGATTGTGTAATGTACATCCTTAACAATGTTTTCTTGAGTAACGGCTTCTGATGGAACCGTCTCAATGTCAACACTGTAGCCCGGAATCACTGGTGATGACACAGCATCATAGTTGGCTTTATCGCTTGTCCAAGCTGTGGCAGAAACTTCTGTGCCTGTGATTTTATCTTTTGTTACCGTACGAGTCCAAGTCGCTGTTTGCACCTTGTCTTCTGGTGTCTGGTCACCGGCACCGTGGTAACGAACAGTCAAGTTTACATCCTTGCTTTCTTGGATATCAGTGGTACCATGCTTCAAGTGAACAACTACATTTTGATCGTGGCTACTGTCAAGGTCAAACTTAGCTGGAAGCTGGTCTTTCGAAACCAATTCATAACCTTGAGCTAGATAAGCATTCACCATTAAATCATATTTTTCTCGGGCACTGTCTGGAAGAGGAGTATCAGAGCCTCCGCTGGTAAGTACTTCCTTATCTTTCAGCGTTTTTTGGGCAGTGTCGTCAATGATGGTATAGGTTACTTTTTGCTTATCTGCTTTATAGGTAACCGTTTCTTCAATATCTGCGCTATCTCCCGTAATCTGTTCAACGGCTGCTACAGTTGCCTTATCTGGTGTATAACCATCAATCTTTGGAGAAACTACCTCTGGGAAGGTTTCGGTAGGCAGGATCCAAGGACCCTTATAGACAATCTTATTAGTCACCAGATCCTTGGTGTTAATCCGATAGAACTTCAAAGTCTGAACCTTCGTATCCGCTGCCTCTGTGTTATCTTCATAAACATACTTGATGGTCTCTGTGACTGTCTTTGTTTCTTGAACTGCAGCTCCCTTATGACGTAGATGAACTTCAAAGGTTTGAAGATTTTCATTATAGGTTACACCAGTTGCTGGATAACCATCTGAAACGAGTCCATAATTTCGATCAGTATACGTCTTAATGGTTTCAGCTGTTCGATAAGGATCAGTCTGCCCATAAAAACCATTCAAATCCTTCGTTTCAAGCGTTTCTCCTGTTGTGTCATCGATATAAGTTACCTTTGCACTAGCTGGATTAGCTTTGTAAACAACTGTCTTTTCGATATTGTCACTGTTAGCCGTAATATTGTCAACTGCTGGAACCTCCGCTAAATCTGGAGTGTAACCTTTGATTGTTGGTGATGTTACGGCTGCAAAACTTGTTCCATTTTCCGCTGTCCAATCACCAGTTGTAACATTTGTAACAAGGTCAGTTGTTGCTGTTCTGGTGAATTTTAAGCTACTAGTATGGTCTGGAGCTGCTGGTGCACCACCCTCGTATGTATAATGGATAGTTTCCTTAACCGTCTTTTCTTCTGCTACTGACGTCTTTTTGTGTTTCAAATGAACTTCAAAGGTTTGAAGATTTTCATTATAGGTTACACCATTTGTTGGATAATTGTCTGAAACAAGTTCATAATTTTGATCGGTATACGTCTTAATGGTTTCAGCTGTTCGATAAGGATCAGTCTGCCCATAAAAACCATTCAAATCCTTCGTTTCAAGAACTTTTCCTCCGTTAGTATCATCGTCAATATACGTAACTTTGGCACTAGATTTTTTGGCTGAATATACATAATAAAATTCTTGGTCGTTGCTAGTGAATGGAATTTGTTTAGTAGTCTTTAACTGTGTACCATACGACGCGATTGCCGTATCAGCTGTTACAAGTGTGTAGCCTGTAATTGTTTTTGGATTAGCGTTATAATCAGGGGTTGGAGTGGCAGTTCCTCCTGCTGGATAACCATATTTATAGTCCTGAGTTTCAATTTCCTTGCCGTTTGTATCGACATAGTGTACTGTAATCTTCTTCTGACCTTCAGCACGCGCAACGGATGGGGTTGTTGTGGCAGAAATCGTTTCTTCTTTAAGCTTAGTTACATTACCATTGTCATCAACGTTATAACTATAACTTCTTGACTCATTCGTTATAGTATTCTTAATTGAGGAATCTGCAAAAGTAATTCGTGTTGAATGCCCAGTTCCTTGAATGACACTAGCATCCTTTAAAATAGCACTAACTTTTTTATTGACTTCTTCTGTTCTGTTGATTTCCTGATATTGATCGCCCATTTGAGCATAGTCGTCAGTTGGCCAAATATCATGATAGGTAGTAGCACCATTTCCTGTCATTTTTCCTAAATTAATAGCAACTGTGTAGGTCCCATCTCCATTATCAATAACAACTGAAGAATTTTTGCCTGCTTGCTTTAATGCTTTAAGAATAGTATCATTTGTTGAATTTGCAGGTAGATTTATTAACTTATTATCTGGATCTGAATTGATGCTAATAGAAGTTGAAGTATCTCCTTTAACAAGATATTTTCCATCCTCACTAATTGCTAAAGTAGAAGTATATCTTTTAAGGTCTGGTTTGATACTAACAACTTTTGACCCATTACCTGGTTTTATACGATGGACAGAAATGATATCACCATTTGGAATTCCTGTTTGTCCAGGGTTGGTACCATCGCTTGACAATAAATTATTATAATAATTTGCATCCCCAGTTGAAGTGCCTATTTTTATTGAATTTGCTCTATCGCTACTTGCACTATTATAAACAGCAAAAGGCGCCTGTGCTTTCTCAAATGTTCTTGGTGTTGGTTTAAAAGTAAACTTATTGCCATTTATTTCTAAAATAATATTTTCATAACTTGATTTTGCTGTAAATTTCCCAATAGTCGCTGCTTTTTGAGTGACCGATACCGTCTTTTCAGTATTTTGAGGCATATCTTGGAAGCTTTGGTCTAAGGTGATTTCATAGGCAAGATTATTTGGGGCAGAATGTACAAATTTAATTGTTCCAACACCCTCGATATGCTCTGCTGTTCCAGAACCAAGATTTGCATAGTAAGCACCGTAGGCATTATTTCCCAATTTGACTGGAATACGGAGAACATCACCTTTTTTCAGCGTCCCATCTTGTGTGATTTTAAAGTCCATTTGAACCTTGTCAAAGGAAACTTCTTGAGCAGGCAAAGGTTTTGTATCACCTGAACGCATAACAGTTCCATCTTTAGTCGTAACCGTTACTGAAAAATTCGAGATTTGAGTTGGGTTTTGTTGCAAACTTCTGCGCGTACGTACCGGAGCAGTCGAACGAGGAGTAGCTGCTGTTTGCCCATCAGTAGACTTTTCAACCAGCTTAGACTCAACAGGTGCTGGAGTTTCTTTCGCGACTGCTGTCGAGTTTGAAGGAGCTACGGATTTTTTGTCTGCCCCTTCCACTTTAGGTGCCGTTTTTGAAACTGACACTTCCTTTTCTGCTTGTTCAACAGTTGGTGCTGGACTAGTAGCTTTTTCTGTTTCCTTAACTTCTGTGGCTGAAGATACTTTCTCTGACTCCACCACTGCTGATTGATCACTATTATTTTCTGATTTCACATCAGTTGTCGAGCTAGTCTCTACTAGACTGCTCAGATTGTTGTTTTCATCTGCTTGTACAGTTGGTGTGCCAAGCGCTACTCCATATATCGCCAAGCTAGCGATTGCAATCGAAACAAGTCCAACATTTTTCTTTCTTAGAGAAAATTTTTCATGTCTTCCCTTGTAAATTTTAAAACTCTTCACTTTCTATATTCCTTTCTAAGTTTGACATATGATTATTTTATTAGAGATAGACTTTTACAACCTCTACGCATAGGAAACCTCTGCTCTATATTATACATTTTACTCCTTGATAATTCAACTGATGCAGTTAAAATCTACCCACCTAATTTAATAAAAATCTTGATTCATATAGCTTTTAAGCACATGTATTGCTGAATATGTTATTCTATCAAATATCCCCCACTTTCTATATTTTATCTATTTTTAAATATTATATTTAAGCAAAAACATCTTCTTTTTATAAAGAAGATGTTTGTCAATATTCTACTCCTAAGTCGTATAAATCGTCGAAGCTGTCGCAATGGTGTGCCACTGGTTGGCTGTTGTGGCTGCGAAGTCCTTATCTGCGTAGAAGTCAGTAAATGGTAGGATTTCAACTTCTAGCTCGTCAATGCGGTCAAGCTGACCAGCCAGATAAGCCTCGATGCGACTTTCTGCGCGTTTGATGCGTTGCAAGAGTCCGCCCATACGGATATCGACCGTATCCAAGCCAAAGACCTTGTTTTCTTTCAGCCATTGGTGGCTAAAGAGCGCATGGAAGTGTTCGATTTGGCTTCTAAGTTTTGGTAATTCTTGTCTAGCGATTGCTTGCAGGCTTTCTTTATCGTTTGTTTGGTAGGCCTGACGAATGCGTCGTCCAACATCAACCTTACTACTTAAAATAGCATTCAACTGAGCCTGTGTTTCAAAGAGATAAGCGTAGATGCCTGCTTTGTCTTTGATTTCAGCAAGCATCTCAGCAGCCTGAGCGAAGTGCGGTTTGTCCTGTTCAGGTGTCATGTGTCGATCAAGAATCGGACAGAGAATATCCTGATAAAAGACATAGCGGTTGGGATTGATGCCACTGAGATTGCCTGGCAGGTCTGGCAAGAGGTTGGCTAGGTCAATCTGCATAAATTCCTCAACTGATAGACCTGTATTGGTCTTGAAGTGGGCAGACAAACGGTCTAGGTTATTGCGGTAGCTGAGTTCTGCCCAGATTTGCAAGCTTGGTAGGATAGAAAATTGGGCTGTTTCCCCACCATTATCCCCCCAACCCGTCACGATGACTTCTTTGATGTCATTGGCACGACAGGCTTTATTGGCCTCGATAGCGATGAGACGGCTGAAATGGTTGTTGGGTGTGAAACCAATCCATTTCCAAGCACCACCTGCAAAGGCGATATCTTGGCTAATCTTGTGGTGATTGCGGAAGTTACGGTTGTACTTTTCTTCGCTGTCTTGATAATAATCCCAATAAACCAAGGTTACACGGTCTTTGAGACGATCTAGGTAGACACGGGTTTCCTCAGGAATTTCCACATCACGGTCGTACTGGCCATCCGCTGACATGAGTTTAAAGAACATATCGCTCCACATCTGGCAGTGGAAACCATACTTATCAGCAATATCCAACACGCGCTCCAAGTGTTGGCACATGAGGAGACTACGGTCCACAACACCGTTCAAAATGAGGTAGCGTCCCAAACCAACCAAGTGGGCTTCGTCCATCCCGATATTGACCTTGCGAGTCTGCAGTTTAGACAGAGTGGCAAACATGCCGTCAATCAAATCATAAACCTTTTCTTCGCCAATGAGGAGAATGTCCTCTACATCACGGAGTTCTTGCACATCTTTGACACCCCATTTGACAAAGGCTGACAAGTGAGCCAAGGTCTGGATGCAAGGCACAAAGGTCATGTCAAACTGCTGGGCGTAGGCTTCGATTTCCTGCAATTCCTTAGCCGAATAAGCTCCACGGAAATAACCAAAGTAGGGTTGCCCCTCAATCTGGTAAGTGTCTTCCATGTAAAGCTCAAAGGTTGAGTAGCCCATGAGAGCCAAGACCTCAATCATCTGTTTGGCAGAAGCCACATTTAGCACTGCATTTCGCGAACAGTCTGCCATGTAGGCCAAATCTTCGTAAGCAGCCTTTTCTTCAATCTCTACCTTATCACCATCTACTAGAGCTGTTGCTAGAACGGATAAGGCACGGTAAAGTTGGTGTGGTTTACGATAGGTCAGTTGATAGTGGCCACCCTCACCCTTGATAGAGATAGAGGCTTGGTCAGACT
>ERZ772977.1843-NODE-1843-length-10064-cov-36.626037_pt1 | contig 10064 bp, 6 predicted proteins | sample MGYA00511131_ERZ772977 | MGnify/ENA primary metagenome ERZ772977 (study PRJEB29015, sample SAMEA2737935) | human oral metagenome | biome: human oral; feature: human-associated habitat; material: dental | place: China | collected 2151 ...
TCCTCGATCTCGACAACGACTACCAAGCCCAGCGCATCGGCATCTGGTTGCCACGACAGGCGACAGTCAAGACGTGGACCATCGAGGAGATTCTTGGTGGTGACGCCAGCACGATACTAGCGAAAGCGCGAGTGGATGTGCAGAGCGTGATGGAGCAAGGGGTGGGGGTGGTGGCGTAACAACACGCGTAGCCACCTATCAAAGCCATGCAGCCTCAGATAGCCGTATCACGATCAGGTGCGCCGAACTATACAGCCCCATAGAAAACTGGAGACACAGCTTGCGATTGAATTATCGAAGTAAGTGCGTATTATATAACCAGAACTCAGTATACTATGCTTAAAGAAAGCACTACAATGATCCCGAAACGCGACAACATCTCATCCAGCAAAAACCCGCGCGACCTCCTGGTCGAGTGGGCAAACATAGCGCCAGAATGGGCGCGCTACATCGTACGAAATGTCATCGACAACAAGGCGCCGCTTAACGGCAAAAGTATAGCTACCGCGTACAAACTTTTCTTGCAGGAGAACGGACTTGAAAAGCGAACACTGCCGAAGGAGCCCCCGCTTGTCGCCTCCAACGCCGACACAGAGACAATCGCCCCGCTGACGATAACGTCATTATCTGACGTCATTGGCGTCAACGCACTGGGTACAGGCAACACTATCGAGCCGGATCCTCACCTCACTATCTTGTTCGGCGAGAATGGAACAGGCAAGACAGGGTACTCGCGAATCTTTAAGGCGCTGGCGGAGAGCCGTACAGTCGACAAAGAGATTCTCGGAAACATCGCACACACTCAGCCTGAGGCAATGTCAGCCACCATCAAGTACAGACTTGGCGATAATGATGAGCAGTGTCATGAATGGCACGGAGAAAAAGGCGTACCGCCCTTCACAAGGATGTCAATATTTGACAGTCGCGCTGTCAAACTCCATGTCGATGACGACCTAGACTACACCTACACACCTGCCGCATTGGCCTTGTTTGAACATGTCACGACGGGTGTCAAGTCCGTGCAGGAAGCTGCAAAGAGGGAGGCTGGGACACCCTCAGCGGTGCCGCCTGACATCCTGTCTCGGTTTGACGGAAAGACCGGCGCATATCAGCAGATCGCTTCGCTTAGTGCTGCTACAGACCTAGCCCATCTAAAATCCCTGGCGGAGACCGCCCCAGACGTTGACGTCCGTATTGAAAAGCAACGGACAAAAGTTGCCGAGTTAGAATCCAACACCATTAGCCTCAAGATTCGTGAAATGCAGCGCGTCGAACGGGTCCTAAGTCAAGTCTGCGAGGCAGTTCGTGCGATAGAAGACTTTGACGTCGATACATACGAGCAAGAGCGCCAAAAGCTTAAGCAGCTCGAAGACGACTATCGGGCGTTCCGTGCGACCTTGTTTAAAGAAGCAGACTTACCGTTGGATCCAAATGACACGTGGATGTTGTTTATCAAGTCGGCGGAGGACTACCGCCAGCATCTCGAGGCACATTCGGCGTATGATGCAGAGCGCTGTCTGTATTGCCGGCAGCCATTACAGGACATGGCTCGGACGCTCATTAATAAGTACGCCGAGCTTCTCGAAGACAATCTCTCAACAAGCATCAAGGACACCAAGGCACGGCTCAAGACACTGAGTGAGAGAGTGACGTCGGTGGAGCTTTCTGACGCTAGAGCCTTTGCGCAAGAGCATACTGACTCCGACGAGAAGCCCGCCTATTACGACAAAATCGGCCAGGTTATCAACGCCTTTGAAGCAGTATCCGAAGCCTTCTCCGCTTCTAAACAGATAACATCGCCGGCGATCGATGCTGTGACGGTTAATAGCACAGAACTGAAATCTGAACTCAAGAACCTAACACAAGAGCGTAAGCGTCTCCAGGATCAGGATACGAATCGAACCGAAACACTGAAAGAAGAGAAGCAGCATCTTGCCGAGCTTGTTGCGGCGGCTGAGCTCGGCAAGTCGTGGATCAAGATCGAAGAGTTTGTCTGTAAGGCCAAGTGGGTTGCTCGTCTAAATGATGGTAGCAGTCAATTCAGACGTCTTATCCGTAGCCTCACGGATTACGCTAAACAGGCGAATGAGCAGTTCGTCGATAACAACTTTGACACACTGTTTGCAGAGGAGTGCAAAGCGCTCCGAGCTCCGGAGTTGACGGTACGCCACATAGGTAGAACAGGGCGTGCACAGCGTCGCAGAAGGCTTACTGGCGACCATAGTCCGTCGGCGGTTTTATCTGAGGGCGAGCAGAAAGTGCTTGCTATGGCTGACTTTCTTGCCGAAGCCCGGCTCTCTGGAGTAACGGCACCCGTAGTCTTTGACGATCCTGTTTCGAGTCTCGACCACCGCCGGGTTGAAGAAGTCGCAGAACGAGTAGCGGCTCTGTCTGAGACTGCTCAGGTCATTGTATTTAGTCATGATATTTTCTTTACGACAACGCTCCTACAAATCATCGAGGACGCGAAACGGACCTGCGCATACTTCCAGATTTCTGATGACAACGGCAAGGGCTTCGTTATGCGAGGGAGTCATCCTCAATGGGACTCTGTTTCAAAAATTACAAGGCGAATCAACTCGGTTGTGCAGGATGCACGTTCATCAAAGGACAGCGACGAGCGCAATGAGCTTGTTCAGAGGGGTTACAGCCTCATTCGTTCATGGTGCGAGGTGTTTGTTGAGACGGAAGTCTTTGCTGGAGTGACACTGCGATACCAGCCCAACGTACGTCTGAACTGCCTTTCGAAAGTCAAAGCGGATTCGTTGCCAGAAGTAATTGAGGTGGTCAGTCGAGTATTTAGGGACTCCTGCCGCTATATTGATAGTCATTCACAGCCATTGGTAACTCTAGGAACTAGGCCGACGCCCGCCGACCTTGAGAGCGATTGGAGCGATTTGCAGACCGCCCGAAATAATTACCGTAATGGTTAGGAATCACGAGCAGACGTATTGGATCGCATGGGGTGAGCACTCGGAGGAACGCCGACGGATACGAGTAACAGAACAGTACAGCGCCGCTGACAGAACATGTTGAGCAATCAACATCCTGCATCGTGCCACTGTGCCCCTCCGGTCCACCTCAGCGCGCACTCGGATTGGGTTCAGCCCCAGGGGTAGCGCCTTCACCGGCACCTGTCACCCACCCCCACTCAGTGGGCCTCGAGTGACGGCTACATGCGGCAGTTCAGGGTAGTGCCGCTTGAAACTGATGGGTCACTGCGATCTGACCATCCACTACTGCGGCATAGGTGAAGGACAGGTACACGCCGCAAGCGCTTGAGCATGCTCCCCACATCGACTCGCCCTGGGAAGTTGGCCCCACAGTCGCCAACTCCCAGGGCAGTTTTGCGCCGTTCCTCCAATGTTCACCCATCTGCATTGGCTGCAACCGCACTATTTGTTACGGTTTCATCACACTTGGTGACGTAGGCCACTCCTGACCGGTCGGGCGGTATAGCCTCAAAGTGCAGGCAAGGACGTCTGCTGGAGTCAACAGCTCCATCGCCCTCATCCCCGAGGAGGATCACGATGAGCAAGACGGGCAAGATAAGACGACTGATGACCCTCTGCCTAAGCATGCTGCTGCTTATCGCAGGGGCAGTGTTTACGGCACCGACGGTGAATGCTGCCGAGGTCTCCGCAACAGTAATTGCGGCTCCCGGTGTCGCGTATGTCAACGTTCGAAATGGTGCCGGGATAGAGTATGCCAAAATTGGTCGGATTGATGCTGGTGAAGCAGTCACACTACAATGCTATAAGTATACTTCAGGTGCCGACGTTAAAGGGCCATACTCATCTAGTAAAATTTGGTACAGAATCAAGGAACGTGACAACGGTTGGGTGTCAGCGGCATATGTAGATGCTGGGGTTGCCGACCCCGCAACACCGCCTTGCATGGACCTCCAGGAACCGTCACCGACCTGCCATGGAGATACCTGTAACGGCCTCAACCCTCTTGAAACGAATTGCAGAGACGATGTCGTAACTATATTCTCTACTGACGCGAGAGGACGCGAAGACGGGCCGATCCTAGGTGAGTTTAGACTGCAGTATTCTAAGAAATGCAATGCCAACTGGGCTGAATTCAATAGGCCTCGAGATCCGAGTACCATGGTCGGTGACTTATTAGCTGAAGGGTCTGTCCAAGCGGAGCTTTATGTTTGGCGACAGGAAGTTCCTAACAGTCTTCAGGGCAACGCCCATGCAGCGACATTTTATTACGGTCTCGATGATACGGATTTTTCAAAGATGATTACGGCGGATGGGACCACCTGCTCTTCTGCCGAGTTTTATCACTTGAAGACGACACCACCTGCGCCTGGTCACTACCAAGAAGGTAGATACAATGCGCCCTGCCTGTCCTGACGGTAGGAGGTCGGCGAAGTAGGTAGGTGATGGGGCTGAGTCAGTTTGACAGAGGAGTGTCGTTTAGGCAGGAGCGCAGGTCCCGTAGAGTAGAGACGATGAGTGGTGTCTAGTCAATCCCTCTCTTCCCAAGGAATCCGTGCCGATGTTATTTTTCATCACGACCGCCCTGTCGCACCAGCCCCTGACCCAACCGACCCCTAAACCGACTTTGCCGACCCCTTGTCCTTGACAGACGTCTCATTTCAAGAATTTTCGGGAAGGTGGATGAGGCCCATTGGACTATAGCGATTAGAGCGGACTTCTTCAAGATGAACAAAGCCTACAACTCTAAGGCCGATGAATCCACAATCCGGCCGACAGGTCCAAGATGCGAAATACAAAAGTAAAGGCAAGTGCTGCAATAATGACGAGAGTGCTGAGCGCAATTTCCACCTGCTTGTATCGATGCACATGAAAGCGAGGGGAAGTAGCTAGCGTCGCTACCACAAAACCAGCGAAAACAGTAAACGATGCGGGAATATATCGATGGCCGACCCGAAATGCTAGGACGCACATCAAAAATGCGGCAGCGCCATAAACTATCCTTGACGTCGGTCCAGTGCCACGACCAAGCCACAGCGCACCAACAGCAAAGCAGGTCAGCCGAATCGCCCAAAGTAAGACAATTGTCCAAATTGTCTCTTGCTCCATCGTGTAGGTCAGATGGAATATCACCTCCGATATGAGTGAAATTATGACAAAAATTAACCAAAGGCGTACTATTTGCTTGGAGCGATTCAAGCTAGGAGATAACGTTTGTTGACAGAGTCCAGCACAACGAGTCATGTCATAATCTAAATTATCAGTATTAGAAGAAAAAAGCAAGTTGTCTACACTCTTGGCCTCAATCACAGGTAGTCGACTGGGTTATGCGAAACAGCAACAGTCTTTTGGAATTTTGCCGCGTAACCAGCCTGTCGCAGAATCAACGAGTTCTACTACCCCCCCCCCCGCACAACCTTCCGCACCGCATCCTTGCTGACGCCCAACTTTTGGGCGGTGTGCTTGACCGTTCCGAGTTCGGCGTAGGCCTGCCGCACCCGCTCTTGGAAGGCAGGGTCGGCTGGGTTGGTGCGCAGCGTCTCCCCTGCCTGCTTGAGGTGCCGCGCCACCGTGGTGCGGTGGAAGCCGAAGCGCGTGGCGATCTGCGCCACCGTTTGCCCCGCCTGGTGCAGTGCCACCATCTCTTCCACCAGCTGCGGACGCAGGTAGCGGTTGATCCGCCGTGGCGGGGTGGCGGGAGACGTGGTAGCTGGTGCGGGTGTCCGCACTGCTGCGCCGTCGGCTGACTGATGAGAGGTGGGTGTCGTTGAACCTGCGGCGGGCTGCGTTACTGTGGCGGCTTCTGCTGGCGTGCCTGGCTCTCCATTCTGCCCAGACGTTTCTGCGCCAGCCATAGTGGCGGAGCTTGGTAGAGCACCTAGGTCTTCATCTTGTTCATGCTTCTCTGCGACCGTCCTGGCAGCCGGGGAGTCTGCATCGTCCTCCTGCCCAGGCTCCTCCACGCTGTCCGCGTCGGCGGCATTTGCCGGGGCGCTTGCCCGATTGCCTTGCTCAGTGTCCGCTCTGTCGGCCACGTCTAGCGAACTGCCAGGCTCCTCCGCCGGTGAAGAGCCGCGCCCCATCGGCACTACCGCAAGGTCAACGACGCCCATCACATACCGCCAACACGCCTCCCATTGTTTTGAGTGGGGTAGGGAGAGGGCGACGACGAGGATGTCCGCGAGCTTGCTCGTGAGACGTCCGAGGAGGAAAGGGTAAGAGGCCGCCAGGCCGAATACCCCGACGATGAGAAGACCTCATGAGCTTGCTCATGAGGTCTTCGAAGAGGAGGGGGTCGAAAGGCCGAAGGCCTGAGCACCCCGACGATGAGAAGGCCCGCGGTTTCGCGGGCCTTCTGCCGTACCAGGGCCGATAACCCCCAGTCGCAGGCCGCTACTTGTCCTGCTTCTTGGCCTTGATCGTAAACGGCTTCTTGCTGTAGTCGGTACCCGTCAGCGTCAAGGTCTGAGTCTTCTTGTCCCAGGACAGCGGAACATCGAGCTCTTCAGCGTTTTCATACCTCCACTTGAGCGACTTCGGAATCTCGTCGGTGTTCACCTCTTCAGGAACGCCCAGTCCGACCCCTTCGGAGTCCTTACTGAAGAACCACTCGGCATCTCCAGTCTCCTTGAGCGTCAAGGACGTACCCGACAAGCTCCAGGTCCCCTCAGTCTGACGGTCCTGGTCCCCGTCCTTGGGGACAAACTTCCACTTTCCGTCCTCGACCGTCACCGTGACATCCGAAGCCTTCTCCAAGCCATCCATGGTGACATCCCAGGTGCCGGTGGCGAACTTCTTGAAGGCGAGAGTGGATCCGGAGCATCCGGTCAGAGGTGCGATCACCGCACCTGCGGCCGCGATCGACAGGTACTTGATCGTCTCACGTCGACCAAGAGCGTGGGTGAGGAAGCGAATCTGCTGCCTCATGACATATTTCCTTCGAGGGGGTCGGGGAACGAACGCCAAGGAGCGCCCACAACTAACCAGGAGAACATATCCCTCCCATCCGAGACCCGCAGGAGATTGACGAGCATATTTCTCGTTCGCCCTTGCCCTTTCCAACATCATTCATCAGACATCGCATACGAGTGACCGAAATAGCTGCCCCCAACTCACATAGCACCATCGCGGCTCACCGAGGGCGAGCACCCATCACGCAGGGAACACCCCTCTCGCCTCAGCCCTCCCACCGCCTTCGCACCCACGGCCCGGACACATGCCGCCCACAGCCGCACCGACTAGGCTGCCTCCCGGACGGTCAACCGGCGGAAAGGACGAACGAGCGTGATCAGACTCCGACGCGACGCCGTCGATTCGCCCTCTTCGCATCCCCCACTGCGCCTGAAGTATGTCGAGGCCGTCCTCAGCATCGGGTTCGCCCTGACCTTCATCGCCTGGACCCGACTGAGCGCCCCCGGCCCGCTGGCCCCGAACGCCGATCCAAGTTCCTCCGGCGGCCCGTTCGGCCTCGACCTGCTCCTGCCCGCCCCCGTTGCCTACCCCCGCTCGGCGGCCGGTCAGCTCGCCGAGGCCTTCGCGATCCTCACCCACCCCCTCATCGTCCTCGCGGTCACTGCGGCCTGGGTCGTCTACGCCTACATCAGCCGCATGCGCCGCCTGAGCGTCTCGCTGGCCATCGCCGCCACCGGCATCCCCGTCCAGTTCCTCATCGCCCTGCACCTGGCACGCCCCACCCCGGGGGCGACCTTCACCGACTCGATCGCCGCCTTCGCCCACGCCTACCCCAACGCGCACATCACCGCCATGACCCTGGCCTCCTGGGTTCTGGTGACCCTCGCACGCGCCCATCACCGCAGCACCATGGTCGCCGCCGGCACCGTCCTGGGCTACGCCGCCGTCGTCATGACCGCCGTCAGCCAGTGGTACATGGGCCTGGCCACGCTCAGTGACCTCATCGGCGGCTTCCTCCTGGGCGCCGCCTTCGCGAACCTGGCCCTGTGGGTCGGCGGTATTGACGCGATCCTCACCAGCTGGGTCAACCGCCGCTTGTCACGCGCCAGCAGCGAGAAGCGCGCCGCCGTCATCTACAACCCCACCAAGTTCGACGACCTCTCGCTCCTGCGCCGCCGGGTCGCGGCCGAGGTGCGCGCCACCGGCTGGCGCCCCACCGTCTGGCTGGAGACCACCCCCGATGACCCCGGCCGCTCCATGGCCCGCCGCGCCCTGGAGGCCGGTGTCGATCTGGTCATGGTGGCCGGCGGCGATGGCACCGTGCGCGCCGTCTCCTCCCAGCTCGCGGGCACCGAGATGCCCATGGCCCTCATCCCCGCCGGCACCGGCAACCTGTTGGCGCGCAACCTGTCCATCCCGCTGGACACCGACGCCGCCATCCGCCTCGCCCTGCACGGCCACCTGCAGCCCATCGACATGGTGACCTGCACCTTCGACGACGGTGAGGAACGCTTCGTCGTCATGGCGGGCATGGGCCTGGACGCCCAGATCATGGAGTCCACCGACTCGGGCCTGAAGAAGGTCATCCGCTCGGGCGCCTACGCGGTGGCCGCCGTCCAGAACGCGGTCCCCGTCCCCTTCACCGCCACCATCACGCTCGACGACGCACCTCCTGAGCGCCGTCAGATGGTCATGGCTCTCATGGGCAACGTCGGCACCATCACCGCGGGCATGACGCTCTTCCCTCGAGCCGTCCCCACCGATGGCATGGTGGACCTCCTCCTGGCCAACCCCGGCAAGGTCGTGGACTGGGCCCGCCTGGGAGCGCAGATCCTCACCGGTCAGGAGATGGAGGGCTTCACGCTCACCCGCGCCAGAAAGGTCCTCATCGAGGCCGACCGCCCCGTCCCCTTCGAGCTCGACGGCGACACGGCCGGCTCCACCCGCACCCTGCGCGCCGAGGTCCAAGACGGCGCACTGCACGTCGTCGTTCCCCGGTGAGCCGGCAGACTCACCCTTCCTCCGCGTCTCTCACGTGAGCATCGTGACGCGTCCGTGACAGGCCCCCTGCCCTAGACTGACGCACAGTCGTTGTCCATATGGGCAACACGCCCCGATCGCATCGTCGGTGCGGCCCTACTTCAGTCAGCAGGAGCTCCATGCGTTCTCGACTCACAGTCGCCCTTGGCCGCACAGCGCGCCTGGCCGCCCGCGTGCGCGGCGGCGGCAGCGGCGGCACCGCCTTCCCCGGCCTGGTCATGGAGCGCACCGACCCCGGTTTCCTGGAGCGCACCCTGAGCCGCCTGCCCCGCGGCGTCATCGTGGTCTCGGGCACCAACGGCAAGACCACCACCACCAAGATGGTGGTCCAGCTCCTGCGCGAGCAGGGCCTCAAGGTCTTCACCAACCGGACCGGTTCGAACTTCGTGCGCGGCGTGCTCGCCGCCCTGCTCACCGAAGTCGACGCCGCCGGCAACCTGGACGCCGACATCGCGGTCCTCGAGCTCGACGAAGCCCACGCCGTGCACTTCGTGGCCCAGGTCCGCCCCCGCGCCTGCCTCCTGCTCAACGTCATGCGCGACCAGCTCGACCGCTTCGGCGAGATCGACTACACCGCCTCCCTCCTGCACTCCATCGCCAAGGCCACCAGCGACGTCGTCGTCCTCAACGGCGACGACCCGCGTCTGGCCGCCCCGGCCTTCCTCGAGGACGTCACCGCCCGCGTCGTCTCCTTCGGCGCCGGCGAGGACCTGCGCTCCCTGTTCCTGTCCGACGACGACCTGCGCACCGGCCTGGCCAGCCCCCGGGACCGCGGCGAGGGCCCGGGCCCCCGCGTCACCCTGGAGGCCATCAACGGCCAGCGCGCCACCGTCCGCGTCGACGGAGCCTCCCACGAGGTCGACTTCGCCATCCCCGGCGTTCACAACCTGATCAACGCCTGCGCCGCCCTCGGTGTGGTCCTGGAGGTGCTGGGTGAGGACGCCGACCTGCCCGGGCTGCTCGCCACCCTGGGCACCGTGCAGGCCGCCTTCGGCCGCGGCGAGGTCCTCACCCTGGACGGTCGCCCCGTCCAGCTCTCCCTGGTCAAGAACCCGGCCGGCTTCCGCATGGGCCTGCTCTCAGCGGCCGCCCAGGCGCAGGCCGGTGAGGTCGTGGTCGTGGCCATCAACGACGAGTACGCCGACGGCCGGGACATGTCCT